>QMCD01001339.1_pt1 | contig 15126 bp, 13 predicted proteins | sample 1821841 | NCBI WGS metagenome assembly QMCD01 (sample SAMN01991225, study PRJNA193472) | Termite gut metagenome, whole genome shotgun sequencing project. | isolation source: worker | host: Macrotermes natalensis | reverse complement strand
AACGTATTGCTAAATTTTGGAGGCTATTTTCACAAATGCTAAAACCAAATGATAGGCTGAAGAATATTTGTGTAATTAATTTTTAGAGATTATATAATCAAAATAATCAGGCAGCTTGATACCGAAACAAGCGACTTCTCCACACTGCTTCCGCTGCTCGAAGCAAACGCCGCCTTAGCCTCCGAAGCACTGGAAATTATCCGTAAAAGCGAACTGACGCCCCTCTGTAATGAAATGGATAAAAAACGCGACCGCATCATCGTCTCTATTAACCATTATATACGCTCGTTCCGCTATGACGAAGACGATAATCTGCGAAATGCTGCCAACAGCCTCATGATAGTAGTAAATCACTACGCCGGTATGGCAAGAGAAAACCGCGACCAGCAAAGCGGACGAATTTGCAGCTTCATCAACGAACTGACCCAAAACTACGCCGAACAGGTGGAAGTACTCGGCGATTTGCAACGGCGAATCACGCAATTGGAAACTGCCAATACCCAATACATCAATTTGCAGGACGAACGTACCTTTGCCCAAGCCGAAAAAAGCTTTGTCCGTATGCTCAGCGTCCGCCGAGATGGCGACAGGCTATTTCGTTCCATTTGGGATTTGACGGATGTGCTGCTCTTTACCAGTCCCCTGCCCGATATAGAACACTTTTCCGCTCTGCTGAACGTCGAAAATCAAAATATCCGCTCGAAACTCGCCGCACGTAAAAGCCGAAAAGAACAGCAGGTGAATGTTGAGAGTTGAAAGGTAAAGTGGTACAATGGTGCAATGGTGCAATGGTAAATAAGAAGCATCATAGCAAAGAATGCACAAGCAAAACCCAAGAGCATCATGGCGAGGAACGAAGCCACGACGCACAGATGGAATACTACCTTACCATTTCACCATTGTACCCTTGCACCGTTTTACCTCCCGTAACATCTATTTATTTCATCCCTTGTATTGCTGCCTCAATCATGGGGTCGTCTTCATTGATAACAGGATAAAAGGCTTTTTCCCCAAACAGGTTCCGTCCGATATAGGCTTTTATCCATTTTTTGAATTCTTTTATTGAATAGGCAGACAGTTCGGGCGTAATGCCGGCATCTTTTCCTTTTGCTGCTATTTCGGAAATCATGCTTTGAGTTACTTGGAAGTTAGCGATAAAAGCATCTATATCTTTGTAAGAAGACATTAATTTCTGCCTGTTTTTATCCACATATTCCATTGTATATGAAAATACGATTCCCTGATTGGCAATTTTATTGAAATAAACTATACTGTCCGATTTTTTGACAGGAATAAAAACATCGGGCATTATGCCTCCTCCTCCATAAACCGTTTTTCCACCCGGTGTCGTGAACCGCAAAGAGTCAACAAAATGGATACTGTCTTTGCTGTCCATCTCGCCGCGTTCGTAGCGGGAAATAATATCGGCAAAATATTCATCATTATTTTTCTCGTCAAAAGGGCGTTGAATAGAACGTCCTGTAGGGGTATAATAACGGGCAACCGTAATCAGCACTTCCGAGCTGTCGCTAAGATAAAATTGACGTTGTACCAAGCCCTTTCCAAACGAACGCCTGCCAACAACTGTTCCTCTGTCCTGGTCTTGAACAGCTCCGGCAACAATCTCACTCGCGGAAGCCGAATATTCATCTATCAATATGGCAACTTTCTGATTCTTATTTTTGAATAATCCTTTTCTGTCGGAATGATATTCATCCCGTCCAACTGCCTTGCCGTAGGTATAAACAATCAAATCTCCGGCAGGAAGCAATTCGTTGCAGACAGCAATGGCAGCTCCGAGATAGCCTCCCGGATTTCCCCGCAAGTCCAGAATGAGTTTATCCATTCCCTGGCCAATGAGTTCCTGCAAAGCAGAATGAAATTCTTCTTCTGTAGTAAAAGTAAAATTATCTATGCTGATATATCCTGTTTTAGGAGCAATCATATACGAAATATTGATACTGTTTACCGGTATTTTATCCCGCACAATCGTAAAAGGAATTAATCCTTTTACACTGTTACGCAGTATCTCCACCGTGACTTCACTTCCTCGTTTCCCACGCAGTAGATTGATGATTTCCGTATTTTGCATTTTCACTCCGGCAATTGTCTTTCCATCTGCATTGATAATCCGGTCTCCGGCAAGAATTCCCACTTTTTCGGAAGGACCACCTGAGGTTACACTAATGACCAACAAAGTATCTTCCATCATATTAAATTGAATACCTATTCCTTCAAATTCTCCCATCATAACCGTATTGGACTGTTTAGTCTCTTCTTTTGTCATATAAGCAGAATGCGGATCAAGATTTTGTAACATGCCGTGTATGGCTTCTTCGTCCAGTTGGTCTTTTGTAACATTGTCAAAATAGTACCGTTGGATAATTCTTGATACTTCATTGATTTTATCATTTCCTATCGAAAAATGAATCAATGGCGTTTCCTTTTTGGACGGAATAAAATAAACCCCAATTAGAAGTCCTAAAATTAAGGCTATCGACAAATAAATGGGTAATCGTACTTTCCTATTTGTATTATTATATTCTTGCATATTTTTCTTACTTGTTTTGTTGCTGAAACTATTTTTGTAAAGTTTTACCCGACAAGCGGCTTAAAGCCTCTGTGCGGGAATTTTTTTTATTTCAGTAAGATATATTTTTTCTAAAAATAATTTTAATTGTTCACTGGAGACTCCTTGATTAACGTGCCCTTCCATACAATAAGAAACAGCTCCTGTTTGTTCTGACACCACAATAGCAATGCAATCCGTCAATTCGGTGACGCCTATTGCAGAACGGTGACGAAGTCCCATGTGGGAAGGAATATCTTCTCGATGTGAAACCGGTAATATGCAACGTGCGGCAATCATTGTTTTTTGAGAAATTATCAACGCTCCGTCATGTAAAGGTGTATTTTTAAAAAAGATGGTTTCTATCAATTCTTCCGAAGTCTGAGCATTGATTGTCTCACCCGTTTGAATATATTCATTTAAATCATTTTCACGGGTAAGAATAATTAATGCTCCTGTCAAAGAAGAAGACATTCTGCTACAAGCTTTGACAATAATATTAATGTCAGGTGTGTTTTGATATTTTGTCCGCTCTTTCCAAATAAGGAAATTAGCTTTTTTCAAAGGATTTTTACTTCCAAGAAATAATAAAAACTGGCGGATTTCCGGTTGAAAAACAATAATAAGTGCAATAATTCCCACACTGACAAATTGTCCCAGCAATTCGGAAAGCATTTCCATGCGGAAAAGGTCAACCACTTTCCATAAGACATAAAACATAAGCAAGCCCAGAAAAATGTTCAAGGCTGCCGTTCCCCGAATCAGGCGGTAAAGAAAATAAAATAACAATGCTACTGAAACAATATCCAAAATATCAACAAAGCTTATTTTCAAAAAATCAAGAAACAATAATATGTTCATAGAAGAATATTATTTTTTAGGTTTATATTTGGATTCCGATAGTATTTTCTGGGCATCGGTTTCATTCATTAGTTCAGAAAGTTTTTTCTCGGGATTTTTTTGTATCCAAGAACGGCAAATTTGCCAGCCTATCCAAGCACCTACTCTTCCCGGAGATTGTTGCCCAAAAAAGTTTGTAAAAGGAGCTTCGGCAATAAATTTCCGAATAACTGTATTATCTTTTGAATATAAATAATTATTTTCTATCAAATATCCCCAAATATTCGCTTCGTTATCCATTGCCCATTGAATTTTTTCTTGTGGAAAAGGAAAAATTAGGGAATCAGGAATATTGGGCAACATAGATTCAGTAAACAGCAAGCGTTTTCCTTCCAAAATCATTTCATCCAACAGTGAATTTTCCGCTTTTTGATGTTTGATATATTGATAAGAAATCTCTTTGAAGCAATCCGAAAGAATAAATTCCTTAGAATATCTGCGAGAGATAAATTTTGGAACCTCAGTGCCTAATTGTTTATATGCTTTATAGTTTTTCCCCAAATACATATCTAATGAAATTATCAGGTTGGTATCGTAATAGATAATAGGCATTTCGTAAAACAGACCTGCGACAGTTGTATAAACACGTGGAATTACTGCTTGAGGAAAATGATATTTCAACAAAGAAAAAGCTTCGGTAAAAGCCTTTTCCATATCGGAAATATCTTTATATTGTTTCTCTACATCGGAGAATAGTTGCTTGATATTTTTGTCATTGAGAAAATCCCGTATTTGAGCAACATTTTCCTCTTTGGTGGGGTTATCTCCCATGAAAAAGTAATAATCTTTTTGCAACTGTTTCAATCCAACAGCTAAACTGTCTTTTGGAATAATGTTCAAAACCTGTTCATACCGCCAAATATGAATGTCCAACGATTTCTGTATTTGCTTAACTTCCGACTTATTAACAATCGGTTTTACATTTTCTTTGCGATTACAACTATTACATCCGCAAAAAAATAATCCCAAAGCAATAATAAATACAAAAGATATTCTTTTTTTCATTTTTTAAATATTCTATTGTAAAACAAGTGCAAAGGTACAAATAAATTAAGAATATGAATCATGCGTGGAGGTAATGTAGAAAATATAATAAAATCTTATTTCTCTGTCCAACCTTTGTCAATAATATATTGGGCAATTTGAATGGCATTGGTAGCAGCTCCTTTTCGTAGATTATCTGCGGTAATCCACATATTTAAGCTATTTTCCCGGCTGAAATCCCGACGGATGCGTCCCACAAAAACATTATCTTTGCTTTCGGCATAATAAGGCATTGGATATATATTTTTATCAGGATTATCTTCAATGGTTATTCCGGGCATATTGCGAAGAACTTCATAAATTTTATCAAGTGAATAATCCTGCTCAAATTCAATATTTACAGCTTCGCTATGTCCACCCGTTACCGGAACACGGACAACGGTTGCTGTTAATTGTATGTTTTTGTCAGCTAAAATCTTTTGCGTTTCATTGACTAATTTTATTTCTTCAGAGGTATACCCATCTGCTTCAAAATTGCCGCCATGTGGAATAATATTCAAATCAATAGGATGCGGATATGCTTTTTCGCCAACTATTTCATTGCGTTCATCCATTAATTGTTGAACAGCTTTTACACCTGTTCCCGTTACCGATTGATAAGTTGATACAACAACCCGTTTTATTTTATATAGCCGATGTAAAGGAGCAAGAGCCATCACCAGTTGAATAGTGGAACAATTGGGATTGGCAATAATCTTATCCGATGATTCTAAAATTCCGGCATTTATTTCAGGAACAATTAGCGGAATATGTTCATACATTCTCCACGCTGAAGAATTGTCAATTACAAAACATCCTTTTTCTGCAAATAAAGGAGCATACAAAAGCGAGGCTGCACTTCCTGCTGAAAAAACAGCAATATCTACATTGGAATTAATGACTTCCTGTACGGAATGTAATAGATATTTTTTATTATTGAAAATTATTTCTTTTCCTACCGAACGTTCGGAAGCAGCGAAAAAAAGTTCGTATTTCCCAAAATCACGTTCTTCCAATACTTTCAACATGACATTGCCGACCAATCCGGTTGCGCCGATGAGTGCTATTTTCATGATGTTTATCTATCCAACAGTTTAAAATATAGAACACGAATTAAACCTTGAAAGTTTTGAAAACCTTCAAGGTTTAATAGGAATGTTTTTTTTATTTTTTACGGATTTACCTGTATCAATTCTACTTCAAAGATAAGCAACGAACCGGCAGGAATATTTCCTGTTGCACGATTGCCATAACCCAATTCAGCAGGAATCCAAAATTTGTAGGTGCTTCCTTCCGTCATCAATTGTAATCCTTCTGTCCAGCCTTTGATCACCTGATTCAATCCGAATGTGGCAGGTTCGCCTCTTTCTCTTGAAGAATCAAAAGTTTGTCCGTTATACAATGTTCCTACATAATGTACTTTTACTCTGTCGGTCGCAACAGGTTTTTTGCCATTACCTTCTTTGATGACTTCATATTGCAATCCTGAAGGTGTTTCTTTTATTTTCTCATTTTGTTTGTTTTGTGCCAAAATACTTTTTGCCACTTCCGTATTAAAACGGGCATCCCTATCGGATTTTTCCTGTTGTTTTTTCTGAATATACTCATTGAAAGCCTGCATTACTTGTGATTTTTCCGGCTCCCGTACTTTCATCGGTTTTGCGTTATACCCGTCTTTCAATCCTGCATAAAAAGCTTCAATATTTAACTCTATTTGGTTTAAAAAATAAGACTCTCCAAATTGAGCACCCATTGCATAGGCGGCAGAATCTAAGGTTGTTTTAAGCTCTTGACTGTTAGCCGTATTGGCAAATGCAAAAAATGCGATAACTACACTTACTGTTTTAACTGTTTTCATTTGTATTCTATTTTAAAATTATTTGCAAATTTACATGATTTTTGTCAAATAAACATGTATTGGAAATTTTTTTGGTAAAGAATAGTCCTCGTCGGAAAATTAGTTTAATGGAGATGTCTTTGAGGTGGCTCAAAAGAATATGGCTTGTCGGAAAACAAATACAGAGTAAATATAAATTTATTTTCTGAAGATATCCAATAAATATCTATAAATAACGTGAATTCGGGATTTACTTGTTTAGTTAAATGAAGTTACGCAAGTTAAGTGAAGTTACAGGAAGTTATAAAGTTTAAACATTTTCAGATTTCATGAAGGTATTATTTAGTTGTTCACTTCGTTATAAGCAAATAACCAAATTTTTCCCCTTATACCATTGATCCCAAACTCATGTTCGCGTAACTTCTCTTACTAATTTGTTTTTGAATTTCTTTTTTTCCTGTTCAGACGGAACTGAGAAATACATTAGCCGTATTATGCAAGCAGATTCTATTTACGCAAAGAAAATAAGGGAAAGCATGTGTACAAAATAGTAAATATCTTTGCAACTAATCATTTTGCCGTTGTAAGATACCAATATGTCGTTGTAACTAATCAATGTGTCGTTGTAAGATACTAATGTGTCAGGTGAACATGCAATTGTGTCATCGGAAAATATTAATGTGTCAGCACAACTAATTGTTTTACCATTATAATATAATATGAGTTCGGAATTTACTTGTTTGATTAAGAGAAGCTACGCAAGTTAAATGAAGTTACAGGAAATTATAAAGTTGAAAGTTTAAACATTTTATTGTTTTTTTATTTAAACACCTTTATTTGATTCCGAATTCATATAAAAATCTTTTTGAGAAAATATTAAGTATTTCCAAAAAAAACATTTACATTTGCAAAAGTGAATATCATTAAAAGATATTCTTTTTTGTTTTTATATATCAATAATTTACATTATATAATTTTAAAAAGAATAAGATATGGCAATATTAAAACCATTTAAAGGCTTACGTCCGCCGGTTGAGATAATAGAGAAAATAGCATCTCGTCCTTATGATGTTTTAAATACGGAAGAAGCACGGAAAGAAGCAGCTGGAAATCCGCAATCCTTACTTCATATTACAAAAGCGGAAATAGATCTTCCTGTGGGAACGGATGAACATTCTCAGGAAGTGTATGATAAAGTAGTAGAAAATTTTAAAATGTTTCAGGACAAAGCTTGGTTAGTCCAGGACCCCGAAGAAAAATACTATGTGTATGCCCAAACAATGGACGGACGTACACAATATGGCATTATGGGTTGCTGTCACATTGACGATTATTTTAATAATAATATCAAAAAGCATGAATTGACCCGTAAAGATAAAGAAGAAGACCGTATGATACATGTTCGCATTACTGATGCTAATGTCGAACCTGTTTTCTTTTCATATCCTGCAAATAATGAGATTGATAAAATAGTTTCAGAAGTTGCTAAAAATAAGCCTGTTTATGATTTTACGGCAGATGATAGTTTCGGACATCATTTTTGGGTAATTGATGATAAGGAAACTATCAATCGTATTTCGGAAATATTTAAAAATGAAATACCGTACTTATATGTTGCAGATGGACATCATCGTACGGCTGCTGCGGCTTTGGTAGGACAGGAAAAACGCAAAAATAATCCGAATCATACCGGAAAAGAAGAATACAATTATTTTATGGCGGTTATATTCCCGGACAATCAATTAAAAATTATTGATTATAATCGCGTCGTGAAAAATCTGAACGGGTTATCCAAAGATGAATTTCTGACGAAATTGAATGGGAGTTTTGTTGTTGAGAAAATGGGAACGGAGATTTATAAACCTTCCAAATTGCATGAATTCAGTATGTATCTGGATAATAACTGGTACAAGCTGACTGCAAAAGAAGGAACGTATGATGATAACGATCCTATTGGTGTGTTGGATGTTACTATTTTATCGAATTTAGTCTTGGATAAAGTTTTAGGGATAAAAGATTTAAGAACATCTAAAGATATTGATTTTGTGGGTGGAATCAGAGGTTTGGGAGAATTAAAACGCAGAGTAGATAGCGGAGAAATGACTGCTGCATTTGCTTTATATCCTGTTTCTATGAAACAGTTAATAAATATTGCAGATACTGGCAATATCATGCCACCTAAAACTACCTGGTTTGAACCCAAGCTTCGTTCGGGTTTGGCGATACATGTTTTAGAATAAAGAGTTTTTGTGTGGTTAGGTTATTAGGGAATATTTCTGAGGAGTATTCCCTTTTTTATTTTGTCATTTGAGTTACTATTTTCACCGCTTCTGCTGCTTCTTTTACATCGTGGACACGCAGAATATCAGCTCCATTTAATAAAGAAATTGTATTGGCAATCGTAGTCGCATTTAATGCTTCCTGTGGAGTAATTTCCAATAATTTGTAAAGCATTGCTTTTCTTGAAACTCCTGCTAAAACAGGGCAACCGAATTCTTTAAATAAGGATAATTGTTTTAATAATTCATAATTCTGCTCAACAGTTTTTCCAAACCCGAAACCGGGATCAATAATTATATCATTAACTCCCATTCGACGTAAGATATCCAAGCGTTGAGCAAGATACAAAAAAATATCTTTTACGACATCTTCATATTGTGTTTTTTGCTGCATTTCGTTAGGACGACCGGAAGTATGCATTAAAATATAGGGAACATTTAATTTGGCAACAATAGCAAACATGTTATTATCAAATTCTCCGCCGGAAATATCATTGATAATAGAGATTCCCATTTCAACGGCTCTTTGAGCTACTTTTGCCCGCCATGTATCTATTGAAAAAATAACATCGGGAAATCGGGGAATGATATATTGTAATGCGGTTTCTGTCGTTTTAAGTTCTTCCTCTTCGGATAATTCTATGGATTTTGGATTGGTCGCCATACAGCCGATATCAATAATATCGGCTCCTTCTTCCAGCATTTTTTCTATGCGGGAAAGATATTTTACAGGGTCATCATAATATTTTCCACCATCAAAAAAGGAATATTCCGTAATATTAAGAATTCCCATCACTTTGGGACGGTCAAAAAAAAGGAGTTTCCCTTTGCAGTTTATTGTCATAACGACCAATAAATATTATTTTTTGTTGTGCTTATGCATCGCTGCCCTTACAAAAGCAATGAATAACGGATGATTCCTTACAACCGTACTTTTATATTCGGGATGGAATTGAACTCCTACAAACCAAGGGTGGGAAGAAAGTTCTACAATTTCAACTAAATTCTGTTTTTTATTAACTCCGGTTGCTATTAAGCCGGCTTCTTCAAATTTGGACAAATAATCATTATTAAATTCATACCGATGGCGATGGCGTTCGCTTATATTTTCCAATTGATATGCATCAAAAGCTTTGGAGTCTTTTTTTATGTGGCAGGGATATGCTCCCAAACGCATTGTTCCTCCCATACCGGAAATCTTTTTCTGTTCTTCCATCATGTTGATAACCGGATAGTTTGTATGAGGGTCAATTTCTGTAGTATGAGCATTTTCAAATTGCATAACATTTCGAGCAAATTCAATAACAGCACATTGCATACCTAAACAAATTCCCAAGAATGGGATATTGTTTTCCCGAGCATACGTTACTGCTCTGATTTTACCTTCAATACCTCGTTCACCAAATCCGGGAGCAACCAAAATTCCATCCAAATGTTTGAGCTTTTCCTTTGCATTGGAATTATCAATATATTCGGAATGAATTAGCTCCAAATTTACTTTACATTCATTAGCAACACCCGCATGAGTAAATGATTCAATGATGGACTTATATGCGTCGTTCAATTCTACGTATTTTCCCACCAATCCGATAGTCACATACTGTTTGGGATTGTGTAATTTGCTCAGGAAATTTTTCCAATAGTTTAAATCCGGTTCGTTTTCAAACGGGAGACTCATTTTTCGTAAAACTTCTTTATCCAATCCTTCTTTGTACATATTAATGGGTACTTCATAAATGCTTTTAGCATCAATAGACTGTAAAACAGATTGCGGTTCTACATTGCAGAACAAAGCTATTTTTTTCCGAAGATTTTCATTAATATCATGTTCTGTCCGGCAGACAATAATATCCGGTTGAACTCCCTGTTCCAACAAGGTTTTGACCGAATGTTGGGTTGGTTTGGTTTTTAGCTCTTTAGTCGCTGCTAAAAAAGGAACTAATGTAAGATGAATTACCAAACTGTTATGTCCTTTTTCCCAACGCAACTGGCGAATCGCTTCAATAAACGGAAAAGATTCTATATCGCCGACAGTACCGCCAATCTCGGTAATTACAAAATCGAAATCTCCCGTTTCTCCTAACACTTTTATCCGGTTTTGGATTTCATCTGTAATGTGTGGGATTACCTGTACGGTTTGTCCCAAAAAGTCGCCTTTTCTTTCTTTGGTGATAACATCCAAATAAATACGTCCTGTAGTAACATTGTTCTTTTGAGAAGTCGGGATATTGGTAAAGCGTTCATAATGTCCTAAATCCAGGTCTGTTTCGGCGCCATCTTCGGTAACATAACATTCGCCATGTTCGTAGGGATTCAGAGTACCCGGATCCACGTTGATATACGGATCTAATTTTTGGATAGTAACTTTATATCCTCTTGCAATAAGAAGATTTGCCAATGATGCTGAAATGATTCCTTTTCCCAAAGAAGAAGCCACTCCGCCGGTTACGAATATATAACGTGTTTCCATATAAAAATGATTGCTAATAATTACAGGTTGCAAAGTTACAAAATATCTTTGACAGTTTTGGAGGATGCATCTGCATTAGATGTAAATTCTTTTCGAAGGTAATGTTGTTTATTTATGCTATTTTTCGATAGTGTTAATAACTTTTCTCTTTTTATTTATTCGCGTATTATTTTTAATTAATTTTGTGTATTGATTTTTTAAAACATTATTAACTAAAATTAATTCAAAATGAAAAGAATTGTTTTTTTTACGGCAATCACGATGGCAACAACATTTACTTTGCATGCACAAATTCCTGATGTTATGGTTGGTATCAGAATTCATGACGAGGCTCTTAAATTTGAAGAACTCACAGCTGAATATATTTGCAACCCCTTCTTGGAAGAGACCACCACGTTTAACAGCGCTTTCTATTTTAATAAGCCGGTAACAGCCCCCTGGTTTCAACCACCAAGGTATGCTGACAATTTAACTTTTAAGATTGGATATAATTCATCATGGATACCATGCCCGGATATTACGTTAGGTAATATCGAATTTAAAGTTAATAATTCAATAAAATTAAGCATCCGTGGTACGGATGGCAGAATTTATATTCCAAATACGAGTTTAGTATTCGGCAACGCATGGGGTGAAGGAAATAACAGGATATCAATAATACAGTATGGACCGCATGGATACATTGATTATAAAGACAATCTCCATTTTCGGGCGGATAAAAACTGGATAAGTGCTTTAACGCTTTATGGCGATGGAACCGTTGGAGTAGGATTTGGAACAACATATAATACAGGAGAATATAAAACGCAGGGTTATAAACTGGCAGTAAATGGGGGCATTCTCTGCGAAGAAGTAAAGGTAGTTACCGATGTCCCTGATGCGGATTATGTTTTTGAAGAAGATTATAATTTAGCTCCCCTTTCCGAAGTAGAAACCTTTATTAAGGAAAACAAACACTTACCTAATATTCCTTCTGCCCAGGAATTTAAAGACAATGGCTACAAAGTAGGCGAAATGGACGAAATGCTGTTGCGTAAGGTGGAAGAGCTTACTTTGTATATTATAGGACAGGAAAAACAAATGAACGAACAACAAAAATTAATTGAAGCATTACAAAAACGCCTGTCCGAACTTGAAACAAAGAAAGGGGGTAAGTAATGAAAAGAATACTATTTCTATGTATTTTCGCTTTTTTCGTTATTTTTGCCACTTGTACCAAGCAGGAGCTAATAAATGGTACATGGCAAGTTGAAAATTTTAAAAGCCATGCGGATTCTGCTTTACAATACCCTTCAGTTACTGATTTTGGTTCGCAAGAAACTTATACTTTAACTTTTAGAAACAGATATAATTATACCTTCAAATTAACTCTTGCAGAATGCAACGGAACAATAAAATTCAAAACTAATCATGGAATTAGTTTTGAAGCACCGGATTGCACTTTTGTAGGTGGGGATTCTGAAGTTGCATACAAAGTAGAAAAGCTTTTATGGGATCATATAAATCATTATGAAGTAAGCAATAATAAACTTATTCTTACCGGAGATAATGGAGAAACTATAACCCTAATAAAACAAGAATAATATGAAAAAAATAATTTTAATAACTATAGGACTACTATACCTATTCCTGTGTTCTGCATGCAAAAAAGAGCATGTTGCACCAATAAATCAATTAGTAAAAGACCTTTTTTGCTTTAAAACGGGTTCAGAATGGGTGTATTATGATAGCGTAAGTCAGACAACACAAAAAATGGTAATAACCAATTATGAAGCAACAAGATTAGAAAGTACGCCTAAAGGAGGAAGAAGAGCATATAACTTTGCAGAGCTCGTAGATATTAAAGGATATTTTTTAACTGACTTTGAAGTAAGGGTTAGATCGCAAGGAGATGAAGAAAAAGACAATAACACAGCAATTTTTGGAGGAACATATAAATCTTCAAATAATACAAATTCATCTTTACCTTTACGTTTCAAATGTGATGAAAATAATAATTTTAACAGCTCTGTTTCCTATTTTGCCGAATATAATATGAATAATATTGATTATAAGAATGTATATGCTTTTAATATGGATGAAAATACTGAAAATATAATATTTTATGCAGCTAAAAATATTGGAATTATTAGAATGGTAAAAATTGATGATTTTGATTGGGTATTAACTGATAAAAATGTACTGCAATGAAAAAAACAAGTTTAATAATTATATTGTTAATCAATATTTATACAATAAAAGCACAAAGAGAAAATGTAATACAAAACATAGTATTATCCTCTCCGGTAATTGATTCTGTGGAAGATGATTCATATTCACATTCTTGTGGAATGATACGTGATTTGGAGATAAATTGTTTGGATGATAAATTTATAGAAAAAAAAGACAGTCTTTGGAAAAAACATATTAGAATACAATCGAAAGGAGCAGAGGAAATACAAATAGTATTTCAGAAGTTCATATTAAGTCCTAATGCGAAAATTTCTTTTTATACCGATTCTTTACGGTATCAGTATCAAGGTGCTTATTTTATTCATAAACCAGATTCTTCATATATAAGTAATTTTCTTCATGGTAATTATTGCACCATTACTATTGAAATTCCTATAAATGAGCTTGATGAAAATCAAATTCTAATTTCACAAATCTATCATTTCACCGAATCATTTAATGATGTTGTGAAAGCTGCTGCTGATTATTCTTGTATGATAGATGTCAATTGTTCGGAAGGTAATAGTTGGTGTGATCAAAAAAGAAGTGTTGCCATATATTATTTTCCAAAAGCAAATGGTAGAATAGGTCTATGTACAGGAACTTTGGTAAATAATTATCGCAATAATTTTACCCAGTATTTTTTAACAGCACGACATTGTACAGATGATATTTCAGATTGGACTAAAGTGCAATTTTGTTTTAATTATCAAAATTCTTTTTGCAATAGTAATGATGGAGACGACTATGACTATTACAAAGTACAAGGTGCTCAAATGATAGGGTATTGTGATGTTTCATGGGGTGATAATGCTCTATTATTAATAACAGAACCCATACCTATTCAGTATAATGTTTATTATTCAGGAGTAGATATTACAGATAGAAGTGCCGGAGATGGAGTAACTTGTATCCATCATTCAGATGGAGGAGCTAAAAAAATCACGTCTGGGAAAATAAAATATTTTGCAGGTCCCAAATGGGATGTGTACTGGGATAATGGTATTATAATGGGAGGAGGTTCTGGTGCACCTGTATTTTTAAATAGTAATAAAAGAGTAATTGCAACTATTTCTGGAGGATTAAATTACGATTGTAATAGTAATTTGATTCATGATTGGGTAGGTAAAACAAAAGCATGTGTTGACTATAGTAATGGCATTAAAAATGCATTATGCGGTTCTAATCCAACTTATATTTCTTATCCTGGCATTGACCCAATTAAATCCTGTCAGTCAACGCTTAATCTTCAAGGAGAGTTTCATTCAACCCATGAATATGATGCAACTTTAAATGGCTTGACTATACAAGCAGGAAATAGAATTACTTCTACTGCAACTTTTAATTCAGATGCCAATTATACACTTACTGCCGGAAATGAAATTGTTTTTCTGCCTGGAACACATATTAAACCAGGTTCTAATGTAACCGCAAAAATAGCACCATGTTCTGGAAATTTAGTTTCTTGTGGAACACATTCTTCTATTTACAAAAATGCAAAAAATAATTCAGAAGAATACAATGAAACAATAGAAAATATGCTACATTCTGATATTATTACCCTCTTCCCCAACCCCAACACCGGTTCCTTCACTATCCAAACCAACAATTTCGATAATATAAAACAAATACAGGTAATTAATCCGTTAGGGCAAACTATTTATACCGTACAGCATCCTACGAATAACAATATCACCCTTCCAAATGGAGCAAAGGGAACTTACTTTGTACGAATAACTACAGAAACAGAAAGTGTTACCAGGAAAATCCTGGTAGAATAATAATAAATTAAAATCAACAGATTATGGCAGTAAAATACCAGGTACAGGAGAGAGCA
>QMCD01001338.1_pt1 | contig 15133 bp, 9 predicted proteins | sample 1821841 | NCBI WGS metagenome assembly QMCD01 (sample SAMN01991225, study PRJNA193472) | Termite gut metagenome, whole genome shotgun sequencing project. | isolation source: worker | host: Macrotermes natalensis | reverse complement strand
CACGGCGAAACCGTCAGGGTTACGCCCACGCCCTCGCGCTCGAACTTCGCCTGGCAAGACGCCGCTTCGGCGACGCCGCCGATCGTCGTATCGGCTATAACCACCTCGACGGGCGCGCCGTTGGGATACCGGAGGTTCTCGGTGATGAGTTTCGCGGCCGCCTTGGCCATGTTCATCGTCTGATCCTCAAGGCCCTCGCGCACGCCGAGTCTGCGCCCGTCGATCGTCGGGCGGATGCCGACCTTCGGAAACGCCGTGAGCAGGCGGGGTTCGTTTTTCATTAAAACATCCTCCATGATTATATTATTCTTGCATTTCACGTTAACGAACATTTATTATTGGGTCTGATTCCTTGCGGTTAAGCCACTCAGTCTCATTAACATGCGAACGATAAACCGAGTCTCTGCTGCGAGGTGGTCCATTTATAATTGCATTAATGTTCCGCCTAATATATCGTCCAGCTTAACTTTTTTCCGTGCTTGTTCATATAGTGAAAGTATAATCGGATATATCGGCTCGTCATTTCCAATTTTACAGATATCACGTAGAGTCAGCGAAGCTGTTGTAGTCGTTTTTTCATGTGAAAAGCGGAGTGCCAGCGCTATGCCAAGTGCGATACCGGTATAGTCGCTGCCGAATTCCAAGCAAAGGCGCAGCGCACCAATCATACGGTCATTTGGGGCTAACTTTCGTCTTAAATCACGTCCTACACGGTACACAGTGTCTCCTAATTGTCTGTTGGCAAAGCGTGTTATTAGATCATCAACATGAGCACATAATTCCTCTGAATTTATGCTATATCGCCGAGCAAGGGCGTCGGCGCTCGCTGTCATTGCGCGATATACGATTGAGTAGATTTCTGGCACTTCGATGGCTTCCCATATATATGTGCACCCTTGATGATCCCCACAATAAGCTGTAAGAGCATGACCCATATTATGGATATATAACTTTCGCTCAACGTAAAACGAAAATGGTGAATATGGCACTATTTCGCGAATATCGGGTATGCCCGCCCGGAAAGCGTCTTTGTCGACCGGGAGGGATGAATATGCTTCAACGCAAATTCGCAACGGGTCTCCATCGAGCAATTCGGCTGTCTGGATTGGCACCATGCGACCGATCGAGGTTTCGACAAGGCCCACATTTTCGGCGAACCATGCCGCCGTTTCTTCGCGTAGATGCTTGCGGATCATAGCACGGAATACTGCTCCGGCGTCTTTTAAGTTTTCGCAGACTAGGATATCCATCGGCGAGCCGCTGGCTTCGTATCTTTTCGCTAGGCCCGCCGAGATAACAGGCGCTATGTGCGGCAATATATTCGCGCCCACCGCCGTCGCCATCAAATCGGCAGAGGCGATAGCGTTTTCGGCCTTTTCAACGTCGCGCCCATCAATCGCTTCAACGTTTTGTATCAAATGATCGCTGTAATCGTTCATCCCAATAATACGCAAAGGATATGCGCGGCGCTCATTTAGAGCTTGGACAACCTTCTCGTTCACATCCACGAATATGATATGGTATCCATTATTGTGAAGCAGTTGCCCGATAAAACCGCGTCCTATATTCCCTGCGCCATACATTATTGCAGTTTTCATGTTTGCGCCGTATCCCCTCTATAAAACAACTTATTGTAGTCCTCAAAGGCACTGTTCCATCGTTCAGAATCATAAGGATCATAGGTATCACTTTTAAACGAAGAGCGAATCACCTCCGCCGCTTCAACCCTGCCGCTTATTTCTCCAAGCGATTCCATTTGCATTATTAAATTTCCAACAATCGTTGCTTCTGATGGCCCGGCTACGACTTGTACCCCTAAAGCATCTGCTGTCAATTGGTTAAGCAGCTTATTATTCACTCCGCCGCCCACAATGTAGATTTTATCAGTGTCTTTCATGTATTGCTTGAGGTTCAGATACGTTTTTTTATACTTCATGGCAAGGCTGTCAAATGCACAACGAGCAACTTCTCCATCTGTTTTCGGAATATACTGGTTAGATGCCTTGCAGTATGCCTGAATCATGGTCGGGTAGTCGCCGGGATGCATGAAATCGCTTGTGTCGATATAGCTTTGGAACGGTTTTTGATTTCTCGCCATCTCTGCGATTTCCGCAAAAGAATAGTTTCTCCCGTTTCTATCCCAATATCTTTTGCATTCCTGAATGACCCATAATCCATTAATATTGACGGTGGGCCTATAGCCGCCTCTAGCGGTACCTTCGTTTCCGATTTTACTCTTAACGATTTCTGATCCCGTTAATACATTTTCTGCAACCATTCCCATCAGCGACCATGTTCCGCTAGAAATAAAGGTATAGCTTTCTTCAGTTGAAGGAACTGATACGGCAGCGCAAGCGGTATCATGGCCTGCTACTGAAATCACTTCCGTGCTCGGTGAAGATATCCCATTACATGGTTTCAGCCTTCCAAGCCTTTTGCCCGCAAAATCAACATCAGATAAAATTTTAGGATTCAACCCTAATTTATTATGTATATCCATACTCCATTTTTTTCGCTTCATATCAAACAGTTGTGTCGTCGATACAACTGAATACTCGCTATGAATAACGCCTGATAGGAAGTATTCGATGAGGTTCGGAATCATCAGCAAATGTTCTGCATAAGCAAGAGCGCCGTCATTATGCTTCATCATGTTAAATAATTGACATAAGGAATTATACTCCACAAGAGCAACAGATGTCTTGTCAAAAAGCCATTCTTCTCCGCTGAAGAAAGCGGATACCTCATGCATGTTTTTTGTGTCGAACGCTGGATCACGATACGATCTTGGATTGCTAAGTAGAAAACCATTTTTGTCAAGAAAGCCGAAATCCACGCCCCAACTATCTACGCCTATGCTGCTTACATCACGACCAGCATGAGAAACTGACTCATAAATACTTTCGATCAACTTTAGCATGTCCCAATAGTATTGTTGGCCGAGTTGTTTTGGTCCGTTGGGAAAACGGCTAGATTCAGCAATACCGAGCGTCTTTCCATTAAAGCACCCAACAATACCGCGTCCGCCACTTGCACCAAGATCAATAGCCAACATTTTTCTTTCCGCCATCGTCGTCCACCTCGTAAATTTATACTATCTCCTTGCAATGACCACAGCGATCAAGAAGGTGAAATGTCGTTAATTAGGTTGACTTAAACATATTTATTGCGAGTCATGCTAAAGTATCAGCTTATCAAGTGTCAGCCCATCTATGGGTACGAATTGTCGCCAGTAATCTACGCTTTGACGCAATCCATCTATAATGTCCGCCGAGCGATCCGCAGCGCTTGTGAAAATTTCTAGGGTAAGATATATCTTGTCCACCCGAGGTGGCATATCTGGTTCATCTGATTGCTCGAATGAACGCCGCAACGACGAAAGAATTGATCCTCCTTTAACGACTCCATATTTGTTGTTGGCTTGTGTAAACGCCAAATGCCGCGATGAAAGGCCATCGGTCTGCTGCAAATGAATGATTGGCGAATAGCAGCCCAATTGCTCAAGCCAGCTTTGCGTCAGGCAATCTTCTTGTGTTGCGTAAAGATATGGACGCTCGCCATCTGAACTATCCATCTTCAAATATTTGATTTGCCCAACCTGATGACCAACATCTATTGTGAGATAAAACGGCGTATGGTATGTTGTGAAAATACTCTTGATTAATCTTTTAGCGCCTTCTATAGTCCACGGAACTTGATTCGGAGAATACATTTGTTCAACTGCAGCATATGTGCATCCGCTGGCGAGTGCTTTTTTCGCAACTTGACCAAGCCTAAAATAAAGCTCATTTGTTTTATCATAATAACGTTGCGGATCATGCAATACTGATTGCGGAAATGCGTGACAAAAGAATCCTAGGTTAGCATTGAACTGGCCAGAAATTTCACACATCGGAAACAGCCAATTTTCAAGCATGTGTATGCCCACTCTTTCATCGGTATGACTCAGTCCCAAAGTGGAATACGTACCATGCCCGGAATAGAATTGGCTAACTATTACGCCGGTTCTATTTGAGGCATCCTTTAATTTCCTGACCCAGTCTTCTAGATATTCTGGAGTGCCGTAAAGAGGATCGCATTCTGTATCAGCACTCGCCTCTACATAGGATAGGCCTAAGTCGCGAATAATTTCCATCCACTCGTGTGGCTCCGTCCATCGTTTTGAAGCGAAGCAATTATCTATTGATAGATATATTTTGGGATACATTTTTCTCATCCTAATTCAATCCATTATATTCAAATTGATTCAATCCTGAACCTTGGGTACTGTATTCCACCTCATCCACTCTGGCAAGATTTGCCGTATCTGCCAGAACAGTAACGGGAGCGATAGCAACCAAAAGCATTAGCGCTATCAAGAATGAGATGATTCTCTTTGATGTTCTATGCGAGATCATATTAGCATCCCTTTCCGGCACCAACAGGCATGGAACTTGCTTAGTGCCATTGAATTAAGTATTTGCGATATACTGGTACGTGAAGGTGCGGGTATTCTCTCGTGAGTCATAACATCGATTTTCAAAACAATGAACTCAGAGCACTTTTACATCCTCCTTCCTGACGCTTAACTCTTCATGGTCAAGCTTGAAGAGTATTAGCGTTCAATAATACTAAATAGCGTAAAAAAGTTCAATCGTATAACATGGGGCTCTGGGTCTTCCATGCATCAATCGCCTCTTCTGCAATAGGTCGAAAATCTTCCTTATCTCTGATGAATGTGATTTCATGTGGTTTTTGGCTGCGATAAAAACCAATCTGAATTGGAACATTCAACGGAATCATTTCAAACTCACGGATAAAATCATCAATGCCGCTTATTTTTACATCACCTATTGACCGTATAACATCTCCGGTTCCTATGGGAAGCCCTAATTTACAAAATAGACCCAAGACATCACGCTTTACGATAAATACACCATTATAATCCTGCAGGCCCGCGGCCGAACGAAGCCCTTCATTCGTAATATTACTGAGCAGCACATCATAATATTGGAAACTTTCGCTATTATCCGGTGTGCTAACATATGAATACAATGGCGGTTTTGGCATGTCGGGGCGACCGAAATCATCGTTTTTCATGGGGAAGTTTATAAAACCGCGTGCCAAGGCAGGAGAGGTTTGCGATAGTGTAAAATCATTGTTTTGAAAATCAGCGAACATTGGGTCTGCTTCAAGCGAGTTATAATCATCAGGAGGCAGATCGGTCACTTTATCGCCTGGGTTCCAATATACATTATTTGTGAAAAAAGTTGTGGCTCCTTCGTTAATACACAGGGCGTTGCAGACATTCCTGTTAACCACGACATTGGTAAAAAGCAGATCATTATTTTTAGCAAAGCTCATATGTATTTCGAAGTTTGCACCAATTAGCATGTTATTATAAACTTTTCTATCGAATCCATCCCTAAGCTTAATACCGATTCCAATGCACAGATTATTATATATCAAATAATTTGACGCACCATCGTCAATGTCTATACCAAATGCGTAATTTCCATGTACGCGATTCCCCCTTATTGTAGTAGTTTTAACCGCGTCAAGAAGCGCAAATGGCCGCTTTTCTCGCCCATAATAGCCCATAGCATCGTGCTGCGGCACACTCCAATAACGGTCGCGTCCCCAGCAATTAATGGGGCCGTGATCGGCTGTCTCCGTCACCGTATCGAAAAGGTCGTTGCCTTCAATTAGGTGGCCACCGAAAGTGCCGTCATGAATGTTAATTCCCGCTCTTGAGGTATGGTGAATGGTGCAGCGTCGAACAGTTATGTCTTGACTGATCGACATACATACCGCTGCCGTTTGCTTTTCGTAAACGCCAATGTTGTAGAAGTAGCAATTCGATACAGTAATTTCCCTTGGATAATTGTTATCCTTGGGGCCGGGCATGAAGTCCGAAATAGTCGTTTTATGGACGTTGTTATCATAACACGATGGATCGCGCACAGCAGATAGTTTTCCAAAGACGAGTACGCCAGTCGCCCCAATATCGACAAAATCACAGTAATCAATATGATTATTGTAGTTATAGCCGGAGATTGTAACAGCATTACCTCCCATTTCGCAAAACGAGCAATGCTTTATCGAAATACGCTCAGTATTTTCCATAAATATAGCTCCCATGCGAACCATACCCCAATCACCCCGTAACGGACGCTCATATTCGCCCGTGAATAGAGTGCGATGGCTTTTTGAGAAGCATATATTTTCAAAGGAGACGTTCGTCACAGGATTATCCTGCGTACCGATAAGCTTAAAAAACGTTTCCGTTGTAACAACTTCAATAGAGGCGTCGGCCAGTGTTGCTCGATTGTGAGGCCAGAAATACAATAATCCGTTTGCTTTATCGTAAAACCATTCACCGGGCGAATCCAATTCTTCGAAAATGTTTTCTACCATCCGCTTGACGGCATGCATTTTATTGCCGCGGTTATTATCTCCAACCCAGTGATATTGCAGCTTACCATCCGGGCCCTTTCCATCTATGATATAGGAGTTGCTGCCCCATTCGGCATGATGCAATGCCCGTATGTAACCTCCGGCCGGGTTTTTCCACTTTGCGGCTCGATCATCCGAAACGGCGTCTGCGCAAAAACCGTTTAGTACAGCGTCCGGTTCGTAATTTGGATAACGAGCTAGTATCTGGCGGTTGCCGTTCACATAGAGGGCGTCGATCTTTCGTCCCTCACCGATATCAGCAACATAGATGTTCTCATCAAAGGGCTTCCATTCAGTGCGAATTGGGCAAGCGCCAGTCAAAGTGGCAGGATTGCCGATATCACTGTGAAAATGTATTGAACATCGTTTGTTTCCAAGCGACGAGGGCTGAATAACGATGGGGTTTTCGATATAATGTATACCGCTAGGAATAAAAATGTCCGCGCCGGTATAGTCCGCAGAAGCAATATGCTGCACAGCATCTGCGATCGTCTTGAATGATAGCTCATCAGATATCAATTCGTTTGTAAAAGTGGCTTTGATGCGATCCATCTTCATGTTGTCTCCTTAATACTATTTCTCTTATCCCTTAACAGCGCCGGTTGTCATCCCTTGAATGATACGTTTGGAAAAAATAACAAAAACAATTATCACCGGTAACATCGAAATAACCAATGCCGCCATATACAGTGTATAGTCCATTGTGTATAAGGACTTAAAGCTTGATAATCCTACTGATATTGTTTGCAACTTTGGGCTGCGAATCAGAATCAGGGCGAAAGGGAACTCGTTCCAAATAACCATAGTATTAAGAATCGTGGTAGTCGCGATAATCGGTTTTGTGACCGGCAGGATCACTCTGCTCATTATTTGAAATAGGGACGCACCGTCGATCCGTGCGGCTTCGTCCAATTCCTTTGGAATTCCTCGTATGTAATTATCAATCAATATAATAGATAGCGGCAGATTGAAGGCTACATAAGGCAGTATCAAAGTGTACCATTTGTCCAATAAATTGAGTTTATTGAACATCATAAAGACCGGGATCATAAGAGACAGCGTAGGAATTATCAGACCCATCAGAAATATGGTATAGATAATATTTTTGCCGGGGAACTGATAACGAGCAAAAAAATAACCTACGACAAAAGATATTATTATCACCAATATTACCGATATTACAGTCAAATAAACTGAATTGATGAAGTATTGGCCCATATCTCGAGATGTCATGGCAAGAGAATAGTTTTGCCACTCAGGATTAAACGCAGGGAGGGTAATGTTGCTCATGAAGTCAGCGTTAGTACGCAGTGAAGAGTTAATAATCCATAGTATCGGGAAGACGCAAGAAAAAGAGAATAGGAGGAGCACAAGATTTATTGAACCATGCAACAAAGGAGAACCAATCTTTTTAATAGTTATCATTGCGCGTTCCTCCGTTTAACCAGTAGCAGGGGCAGAGCCAATGCCAAAGTGACGACAAGCATTCCAATAGCTACTGCATTACCATATCCCAACTGCTGTGTTTTGAATGTGCGATTAAACGCAAACAATCCCATAAGCATTGATGCGGTGCCGGGCCCGCCATCTGTCATTACTTTAATATGATCGAAAGCTTTCATGGAGCCAATTGCACTGAGCATCACGCATATGCCAATGGTATCCGAGATCAGTGGCATGGTAATGTGCAATGTACGTTTGAAACCACTTGCACCATCGATTTGAGCAGATTCAAAGATTTCTATTGGTATGGATGCAACGGCGCTTGACATGATCACCATATAGTATCCGACAAACTGCCAAATGACAGGGATAGACGCCATTGTAAGAACAATCTTTGGATCATCCAACCACGGCTTAATCCAGCTCTCTAGGCCTGTTTGAGTCAGCAAGTAATTTAATAGACCAATATCCTTACTATAAATTAACTGCCAAACCAGCCCGATTATCACAGCAGAGATAATTGAAGGTAAAAACATGCAGAATCGGTGCAGCTTCTTTAGTCTTACCCATTTCATGGTAATAAACATAGTAAATAGCAATGCGATGCCAACCTGCCCTATGACCATGTATAACGTGAAAATACAACTATTCTTGAAAGAACGCCAGAAATCCGCGTCCTTAAGAAGTGCAGCATAATTGTCTAGTCCTATAAACTCCATATTGGTTCCGCCAGACCAATTAAATAGACTATAGAAAAAAGATATGCAGGTCGGCAGGATTACCATGCAAGAATAGAACAACACTGGAATAGCAATGCACAAGTAAACAATACGCGCCTTCTTAAATGATAGCTTTGTCATATTGCTTCTTTTCCTTTCCGATTTCAAGGGCTGCTACAATCCGCCCAAAAGGCGGATTGTAGCAGTTGGATTGACTATTTAGTATCTAGCGCTTGCTGTAACTTTTCGGCTAATTGTTGCGCTGAAATTGTTCCTACACTAAAGTCTTGGAATCCGGTGTAACTGGCATCAACGTATACCGAAGATAGTTGTATCTCCGGGGTCGGAACCATTTCTGCGTTGGCGCGCATATCCAAGAAGTCAAGGAACAGCGGGGATAAATCTGCACCTGCGGATGGTTGCACATTGACGGCAGAGATATTACCGCCATCAACAATATTCTGATGAGTTGCTTTACTGCTCATTAATTTCAAAAACTCTATCGCAAGTTCGGTTTGTCTTTCATCGCCGTTTGAAGATACAGACCATCCCCAACCTGTCCCCGATGGTATTTGCTTTGCATATTCTGGGATGTCCCCAGGTATTGAGGCGATACCTGTTGCATCGAGAACTTCCTTGGGGCATTCATTGATCATGGTGGAAAGATACCACGAGCCGTTTATATGCATGGCAGCTTTGCCGGTAAAGTAGTATTGTGGTGCGGCTAACACGCCGTCAAGGCTGTTCATGTCGGAGTTAAACGATCCCATTTTGATCAGCTCATCCAACGCGTTGAGTGCATTAATATATTCAGGGTCAGAGAATTGCGCTCCTCCGCCATTTTTAAGGCTGTTATACCAGTCTTTTGAAACGAATTTAAAAACGATGCCTGGTGCGACCACGCTGGCCAGCGGATCCTTGTTTTTATTACCGATTGCAATAGGCGTATAACCCTTCGCTGCAATTTTAGAAACGGCATCTTTAAACTCGGCAAACGAGTTGGGGAACTCGCTAATACCGCATTCGTCAAAGATATCTTTGTTGTAAAAGATAACGGTGCATAGTAAATTCTCGTAAGGGATACCATATATTTGATCACCGATCATCTGATCGTCGAAAGCGCCGCCAACAAATCCGTTTTTCCATTCAGGATCGGCGTCCAGATAGTTGTTAAGCGGTATGATCTGATTGCTAGCCGCATAGGTCTGTTGATAAGAGTTGAGCGCGGGAAACAAATTGGGCAATGAATCGGAAGCGGCCGCAGCTTGAAGTTTAGTAACATAAATATCGCTGGGAACCTGCTCTATCTGGAAATCAACATCGGGATGAGAAGCTTGGAATTCTTTGACACACTCGCGAAAAATTATGGACTCGACGGCGTTGTATGAATCAACATACATGGAATAACCAGTAAGCACCGTTTTTTCCGTATTGCTGTTGTCTTGAGGGGCTTGAGCGGAATCAGCCGGAGCCGACTCAGCTGGGGCAGGTGTAACAGCCGATTCAGCCGATGCGGGTGCAGCTGGTGCAGCTGGTGCAGCCGGTGCCGGGGCAGACGGGGCTGCAGCGCAGGCGGATAACATTGCGAGTACGATCAACAACACGACAAATCTTAACGTAATTGCTCTTTTGCTCATGGGAAAACTCCTCTCTATGATCGGGTAATCAGCAACCCGAATATGATATAAGAATATAATCGCGCATGAATTTTATAAAGATATCTAATCCCCGAATAAGTGTCTGTATTCCCGCGTTTATTATGCAAGATAAGATTGTACCAAGGAGTGCTACACGCGCAATGTTATCCACCGCAATGCGGGGCGGCTGAATACGAAAAGCAGTTGACGCCATTAACCTAGAGGGCTTAGAATACGTCCTAGGCAAAGCAAAAGCGCTCCGAGCGCATGCTGCCCATAATAGAGGTATCTATGCGATATACCTCAAATAGTGACGAGGCGCAATGATGTTAAAACGAATATACTCCAATGCCAGCATAAAGTATAAAATATTAGTGTCATTTTGGGTGATAATCCTTATCGTATCAACTTCATTGGGGCTCAATTCTTATGTAATTTCTCAAAATAGCATTCTTGAGCGAGCCTATGCTAGTAACTTGGAGATGGTTCGGCAAATAGATTACAACGTGCAGTATGTGCAAAATGATTTTTTCGATACCCTTACGTTAATGAGCATTGATACAAAAGCTCAGGAGTTATTAATGGGCGCCCAGAGTCTAACCGATCGACAACGTGAAAACTATGCTACATGGGAGTCTCAAAGATTAAATTCAATCCAAACCATGATTAACCTTCTTGTCGCAAAGCGTTATGTTAGCCGGATCGCACTATACTCTAATGCTATTGACCAACCCATTTCTTACATAGATAAAGAAGGCCTTTCGCTTGAAACCAAAGAAATCAAGCCATTCTCTGAATTGATAAGAAGTGATGAGTATTCCCAAATAATTGACGCAAATGGCCGGATTGTTTGGTTTGCATTATCGCCTGGTCATACTTTTTTCAATGTGCGTACAGAAGCGCAGCAGATCGTTGCCGCAAGACTCGTTAAAGAATTGAACACACAAAAATCGGTAGGTATTCTGCTTGTGGCCAGTGACGAAATTCTATTTGAAAAAACATATTCTCCACTAATAATGACCGAAAACGCTAGTGTGACCATTATAGATAACGAAGGTAAATTGATTTCATGCAATGGGGCCCCTTTCTATGAATACATCATGCAGGACAGTGGCTTGATTAATCGGATCAAGCAGGGATCGATCAATGAAATCATTGCAACCCCTATAGGAACCCAGCTGATAACATCTTATAGTGAAAATGATGCTGGCTGGATTATAATATATAGTGTTCCATATGATAATATTCTTGGCGAAATAACAAGTATCAAATGGGTTACTCTTTGTATAATTGCTTTATGCCTTTTGCTATCGATACCAATTACCTTGTTGATTTTTCAGCCTATTTCAAATTCAATACGCCAACTGCTTGAATCAATGAATCGCTTTAAGAAAGGAGATTTCGAAACGGCGATTGAACTGCAAAACAATGATGAATTGGGCGAGCTGGCAAACGGTTACAATGCTATGACTAGGGAAATAAAATCCTTGATTGACAAGGTGTATGTTTCGCAAATTAGGGAAAAAGAAGCTGAACTAAATGCTCTGCAGGCGCAAATCAACCCGCATTTTCTTTATAACACATTGGAAACGATAATGTTTAAGGCAGAATCAAAGAAGAATGATGAGATCGTGGAAATGATATATTCCTTATCGCGCTTGTTCAGGCTTTGCTTGAACAGGGGCGATCATGAAACCACAGTTGCCAATGAGAAAGAATTGATAGAGCATTACTTATTATTGCAGAAAATGCGCCTTAAGGATCGGTTACAATATCAAATTGACATAGATGAGACAATATTGGAAATCCGCATCCCAAAACTTATAATACAGCCTTTTGTTGAAAACTCTATCATACATGGTATCAGCCCCAAAAAAGACGGCGGTAGTATCCGTGTCTTGGGCTATAGAGAAGGCAGAGATATTATTTTTGAAGTGATCGATTCTGGAATCGGGATGCCGCAACAGCAGTACAAGGAGCTTATTTATAACTTGGAAAACAAAATCGAATATGAGACCATTCACGGCGGCTATGCTTTATGCAATGTATATGAACGGCTTCGACTGGCTTATGAAATGCACGGATTTAGGATAGATATATTATCTGAGGAAAATGTAGGATTTTCGGGAAAAATAACCTTGATAAATATGGGGCGATAATATGGGTAACAGCATGATAAAGCTTTGTATCATCGATGATGAAGAAGAAATTCGAGAAGGGATTTCCAATAATGTGGATTGGGGATTTCATAAAATTCAATTATGTGGGGTGGCTGGAGATGGCGACGAAGCTGTTCGCTTGTGTGAAGAGCAACAGCCCGACATAATCCTTTTGGATATAAATATGCCTGGAAAATCGGGTTTAGAGGTTGCTCAGTGGATATATCAAACAGATTCGCCGACCAAAGTCATAATTCTTAGTGGTTATGATAACTTCAGCTATGCACAGCAAGCTTTACGCTATGGAGTAACCGATTATCTTTTGAAGCCTTGCCGTTCATCTGATATCCTCAATGCTGTATTGAGTTTGAAGAAAAAAATCGAGCAAGAGCAGGCGGAAGAAAAAGCTATCGAACACCTTAAAGCTCAATATGATAGAAATTCTCTAATGCTTAGAGAGCGGTTTTTAGTAGATTTAATGTTGAAGCGAAGTAGAGACAAAAACGATATGAGAGCGAATTTCGTATTGCATAAAATTCGTATTTCACCTAGCAATTTTTGCGTTGCTGTGATTATGATTGACGATGGGCAAAAAGAGGAAATATCGCAAGATTTTGAAAATGCTCTACTAATGAAGATGACTGTTCGAAATATTCTAGAGGAGATATTAGGCAGTTATGCTTACGAAGTGTTCGAGTATAGCGGTGATATAGTACTATTATTTAACAGTAACAGCGTTATTGACAACTGGATGATGGAACGGATTCAAATGGTACAGAATATAATTGCTGAAAACTTAAGGTTTACCATATCGGCTGGATTCGGAACAGTACATAAGAATCCAGAGAACATTATCGAGTCCTATCAAGAAGCATTTCTTGCCGCCGAAGCGGGTTTTTTTACCGGAGCTTCTGTAGTCACACGTTATGAAGAGCTAAATATTAACGAAACAGAAGTATTTACTTATCCAATGGATGATGAGAAGAGTATTATTGAGTCAATTTGTATATGTAATCAAGAAAAGATGGCAGCGGCGCTGGGAAGATTTATTGAAAACATCAAAAAGGGAATACATACCAAAGAAGCCGCTAAAAGCGCATGTCTGATTTTGATGGTGAGATTAGCCCATCTTGCAAGAAAAAGAGGGCTGGATACGGTTGTACTTTTTGGAAAGTCGGATGATCGATTGTTCGAAACATTAGATATGAAAAGCATTGATTTATTGCATGAAAAACTAAATAGAATCGCTGTAACAATTATTGGAGTCCAAAGACAATCCGAGCCCAATAATCAGATTATTACAAATACAATCCAATATGTGCATAATAATTATATGAATGATATTTCGCTTGAAATGGTAGCTCAAAAAGTTTATATATCGTCAAAATATCTAAGTGCATTATTTAAAAAGTCGGTAGGACGAAACTTCTCGGATTATGTTCATGGTGTTCGCATAAAAAAAGCGTGTGAGTTGTTACGCGATACACGCATGATGGTTTATGATATAGCTTCAACTGTGGGATATAAATCTGAAAAGCATTTTTCCAGACTGTTTCGTGCACAGACAGGAATGACTCCAGGTCAGTTTAGAAATATGCTATAGATCAAGCGTATTCTCTTTTTGCATACGTCGATCGCGTTAGACACCCGCCTCGCGCAGCTTCCGTTGCAGCTATTCGTAAGCGAAAAATAGTGGGGCGTACTCGAACGCGCAAAGGCATCCTGCTACAACAACTACAAAACGACTTGAAAAAGCACCGATGTGAAACAAAGTCAGAATGGAGTAGTAGTAGAATGAACACAAATAAGATCGCGGTCGAATAGATAAGGTAGGCCCTGCTGAAAAATCTAAAAACCAAATAACCCAGCGGCCCAAGTGATTACGCCGCCGCTGGTTGAACAGTTGAGCCGACGAAGTTGAACACTTACGCCGCCGTGGTTGAACACCTAAAATTGAGGAGGATACAAGCATCGGTAGAATGGAGTTACGCTCTTAGAAAAGAGCGAAAAACTCTAAGGAGGGTCATGAAATGACCGACTACCGACAACTGTTGAGGCTGCGCAGCCTCGGGCTGAACCATTCGCAAATCGCGAATAGTCTCGGCGTATCACGAACTACCGTCATCCACACAATGCAACGGGCTCAGGCGCTTGGCTTGGACTGGCAGACGGCGTCCGGGATGAGCGACAAGGAGGTTGCCTCCAAGCTATTCCCCTCGGGAGAGGGTAAACCGGCGTACCGGCAACCGGACTTTGAGGCCATCCGAAAAGAGCTGGCAAAGCCGGGCGTAACGCAGCAGCTGGTGTGGATGGAATATTGCGACGCTTGCCGCATCGCCAATGAAGTTCCGTACCAACTCAGCCGATTCAAGGAGCTGTATCATTCCTACGCCCTGCAAAACAAGGCCACAATGCATATTACCCGCAAACCCGGAGAAATATTGGAGGTGGATTGGGCGGGACAAACCGCCCATATTGTGGATACCGACACCGGCGAGATGCTCGACGCTTACATATTCGTTGCAGCGCTGCCGTACAGCGGATATGCTTACGCTGAAGCCTTTTGGCGTCAGGATCAGGCCGCTTGGACGGCGGCGCACGTAAACGCCTACAATTACTTCGGCGGCGTCACCAGAATACTGGTTCCCGACAATCTCAAGGTGGGCGTAATCAAGCATACCAAGCGGGAGCTGGTGGTGAACAAGGCGTATCAGGAGCTGGCGGAGCACTACGGCACGGC
>QMCD01001337.1_pt1 | contig 15135 bp, 4 predicted proteins | sample 1821841 | NCBI WGS metagenome assembly QMCD01 (sample SAMN01991225, study PRJNA193472) | Termite gut metagenome, whole genome shotgun sequencing project. | isolation source: worker | host: Macrotermes natalensis | reverse complement strand
TAAAGCTAATCCATCCGGTGCTGAACAAGCAGCTGTTAATGAATCGGTATGGTGTTCTGTTACTTTACCTCATTCTTGGAATGCTTTAGACGGACAAGACGGAAGCAAAAATCATTTCAGTGAAATGATGCAGTGGGATAGTTTTTATCCTCAAGTTATCTGGAACGGAGATTATTACCGCGGCGTTAGCTGGTACAGAAAACAAATAGACATTCCGGCAACTTATGCCGATAAAATCGTTTACCTCAAAATAGGAGCGGCGAATATCACAGCTACCGTATACGTGAACGGAGAGCTTTGTGGTGTTCACAATGGTGGATATGCTGCTTTTATGTACGACATTACCGATAAGCTGAATCTCGGACAAAGCAATACGATTGCCATCAAAGTAGACAATTCCAACGGTATTCCTTGTCCGCCTTTGTCCGGCGACTTTACCTTCTTCGGGGGTATCACGCGTAATGTAGAATTGCTTGTTTCCAATCCTGTACACATCAACCCGAATGAATTTATCAAAAATGATGCATTTGTTCCATCGGGATTGTACGTAGCATCATCGGGCGTGCAAGTGAAACAGGCAAATGTTTCCGCAAAGTCTGCCGATTTAACAATCATTACCCGATTACGTAACGGAACTGACACGCAGTCGAATGTAGTTGTCGAGGCTGTGATTAAAGACATGGCAGGAAAAGAAGTGAAAAAATTCTCCGATACAAAAGTAATTGCGCCCAATCAAACCGCAGAATCTGTTATTCCTTATACGATGAAGAAACCGCATCTTTGGGACGGATTGAATGATCCTTATCTCTATCGTGTAGAAATAAATGTGAAAGCTGACGGAACACTTGTTGATTCTTCCGTACAACCGCTCGGAATCAGATTTTTCAGCGTAGATGCCAATACCGGTTTTTACTTGAACGGAAAATCTTATCCTTTGAGAGGAATCTGTTTCCATGAAGAGCAAAAAGATAAAGGACGTGCGGTATCTGATGCCGACAGAAAGAGCGATATTGATATGCTTGCTGAAACCGGATTGAATTTCATCCGTGTCGCACATTATCAACACGGTGATTACACTTACAACTATTTAGATACTTTGGGAATTATTTGTTGGGCGGAAATTCCTTTAGTGAACAGTCCGGGTTCTGCCGAACAATTTGAAGCAGTTCAAGCAAATGCTGTTTCTCAAATGTATGAATTGATTCGCCAACTCTACAACAATCCTTCCGTAGTATTCTGGGGATTATCAAATGAAGTCAACTATAAAGTAGATGGTCGTCTTGGTACAGTATCCGGAATGAATCCTACTCCGACCATTCAGTTGCTTAACGATTTGGTAAAATCGGAAGATACTCATCGCGTAACAACTTTGGCGGCAATGTTTCCCGAAAGAGAAAATAACTTTATTCCCGATGTATATTCCAATAATCGTTACGATGGTTGGTATTATAATGAAATTGAGGATTTGGGTACTGTATACGATGAATTACATGCCAAATATCCTAATGCAAAAATCGGCATAAGCGAATATGGCGTTGGAGCACATATCAATCAGCACGAAAATCATCCGGCTGCCAAACCTAAGGAAGGCGGGCAATATCATCCCGAAGAGTATCAAAATTTATTCCACGAAGGATTTTTGAAACAAATTAATGCTCGTCCGTATATATGGAGCAGTGCATTGTGGGCAGGATTTGATTTTGCATCAGACAAACGCGACGAAGGTTCTCAGCCCGGAATCAACGACAAAGGTTTGATAACATTCGACCGCAAGGTGAAAAAAGATGCCTTCTATTGGTACAAAGCCAATTGGAACAAAGACGATAAATTTGTGTATATCACAAGCCGTCGTTTCACCCCTCGCACAGAAGATACGGTTGCAGTTCGTATTTATTCCAACTGCGAATCGGTATCGATTATAGTTAACGGAACGAGCTACAGCGCTCAAGCAAGTGCTGATCATATCTTTAATTGGGATAATATTCCATTACAAGCAGGTGAAAATTTGATAGAGGCAATAGGGGTTTCCGATGGTCTCGAATATAAAGATAATATCACTTGGCAACTTATTAAACAATAAACAACATCTTCATTGCGAGGGTGGTATCCCGAAGAAGTTTCGTCGTTTCTCCTCGCAATGATGACATATAAACCTACTAAAACACAAAAAAATGAAACAAAGATTAGCCTTTATCGTTGCTTTCGTTGCAATTGCCTTTTCAAATGTAACAGCACAAAGCAAGTACCAAGTTCCACAGAATAATCGGGTTACTTACAACCTGAATTACGATTGGAAATTTATTAAACAAAATGTTGCGAATGCGCAAACTGTTGCATTCAATGATGCCGCATGGGAAACTGTCAGTCTTCCGCACACTTTTAATGATATCGACCATTTTGACACTTTCATAACCGGAAGTGGTGATTATGGTTGGGCAGGAAAAACATGGTATAGAAAACGTTTCAAGTTAGATACCTCCATGAGCGGTCGCAAAGTGATGGTTGAATTTGAGGGTATCCGTCAAGCGGCTGAATTCTATATCAACGGAGAAAAAGTAGGTCTTCACGAAAACGGAATTAGTCCGACAGGTATTGATATTTCTAATTTTGTGAAATTCGGCAACGAAGAAAATGTCTTGGCTGTGATGGTTGATGCTACGCTGGGATATAAAGAAGTAGCATCAGGATTCAATTTTGTGTGGAACACACCACCTTTTTTCCCTGTTTACGGGGGTATCGTCAATGATGTCAGACTCCATGTAATGGACAAAATTTATCAGACTTTGCCCTTGTACGATATTATGAAAACTGTCGGTCCCTATGTGTATGCCAAAAACTTTGATTTCACTGCCAAAACAGCCGAAATCGTTATTGAAACGGAAGTAAAAAATGCTTATAACGAAAATAAAACGGTAGATTTTACGCTTACCGTTGTCGATGCCAATGGAAGTGAAGTGGGTAAGAAAACCGTTACAGGCAATGCGTTCACTGCGGGTCAAACGAAAGTGTTGACAACTTCCGTAAATTTAACTGATGTGAAGTTTTGGTCGCCCGACTATCCTAATATGTATACGGTATATTCCCAACTATCAGTAGGAGGGACTGCCGTAGATGTGTATGAAATTCCGTTTGGCGTTAGAAAAGTGGAATTTGACGCTGCCAAAGGATTAACAATCAACGGACGTTTTCTTTACTTAGACGGATACGCCCCTCGTACTACAATGGAATGGGTAACTGTGGGCATGCCACCTGATTGGATGGGCGAATACGATTTCAAGATGATGAAAGAAAACAATGCGAACTTTATTCGTCCGATGCACGTTACGCCGAGAGGTCGGGATGTGAGGGCTGCCGATAAGTTTGGTGTCATTTATGCTTGTCCTGCCGGAGATGCTGAAGGTGATCCTAACGAAGCCACTGAGGAAGGTCGTCGTCATTGGCAACAACGTGTGGAGGCGATGCGTAATGCGGTTATCTATTTCAGAAACAATCCTTCTGTTATCTTTTGGGAAGGAGGAAACCAAAATATCATTCTTCAACACATGCAGGATATACAAAAAGTCCGTTTAGACTTTGACCCGCATGGAGGTCGTTTTGCCGGAACACGCTCGAATAATGAAAGTTTACTTCCTTATTTGGAATATGGTTCAACCATGGACGGTGTGGGCGAATCTGGTGCAATTCCACTTTGGGATGCCGAATATGCAAGAGCCGAGTGTCCCCGCAGGGTTTGGGATAAATATACGCCACCCTATGTCGGTGGATATAGAACTGTCGCTGATCCAAGTAATAATATAGTAGAATATCCGACGGATGATTTCAAGCTGAACAGTTCGGAAGATTTGGCAATGAACAATGTCAAAAAATACTACGACCGCTGGTCGAGAAGAGGAGGACAGGGCAGACCAAAAATCATGGTTGGCGGAGCAAAAATTATGTTTGCCGACGGTGTGAGCCACGGGCGTATGGAAAAAACAGAGTTAGCTCGTGTTACCGGCGCAATAGACGGCGCCCGCTTGCCCAAACAAGCGTATCATGCCTTAACGGCTGCACATAGTGACAGCGCATCTATCCATCTTGTCGGGCACTGGAATTATCCTGCGGGTACCAAAAAGAAAGTATATGTGGTATCGAATTTAGATGAAGTAACACTTGCTACTTATAATGCACAAGGCGCGCTCGTAAATAATTACGGCAAGGGCGTGAGAGCCAATAATTTTGAATTTTCTTTTGCCGATGTAACTTGGCATGCAGGAAAAATAGTTGCTACCGGATATAAAAACGGTGTTGCTGTGAAAAGCATGGAAATTGTTTCTGCCGGAGAACCTGCTAAATTGAAATTGACACCGGTTCTCGGACCTGATGGTTTTTTCGCAGACGGTAATGACATTGTGATGTTTGACGTAGAAGTGGTAGATGCCAACGGAGTACGTTGTCCAACTGAAGAAAGACGGGTAGATTTTACTTATTCCGGTCAAGGAAAATATTTAGGCGGTTATAATAGCGGTATAGAATACAGTATTTTCAAAGATAATTTGAATGTAGAGTGTGGTATCAATCGGGTTTTTGTACGTGCTACAAGAACTGCCGGCGATTTTACCTTGAATGTTACTTCTCAGGGATTGACTTCAGCTTCGGCTACGGTTACTTCTATGCCTTTTGTTGTTACCGACGGATTGACTTTACAAAAGCCTCAAGTATATAATGTTAAAGTAGGTGAAGCTCCCATTCAAGCTGAATTCCGTTTTCAAAGTGTAAACGATGCAGAAATGAATGTACAAGTAACTTCAGCAATCACAACAGTTATGGGGATAACAGGAAATAAAACTATTAAAATATCCGGACAAAGTACGGGTGCAGCAGGTGCATACTCTATTAACGGGGGTGATTTCGTGACTACAGAGGGAACTGTTAAAGAAGGTGACCAATTAAGGGTTAGACTTACTACCGACAGTCAATACCAAACAACTCGCTTTGTAAAGATTGAAATCGATGGCATAGAAGAAATGTTTTCCGTTACAACTAAAAAAGCACTGCCGGCATCTACGATGCCCAACTTGGCATTGAACAAACCGACAAAAGATGTATCGTCGGCAGAAGCCGGAAATCCTATTAATAGAGTAAACGACGGACTTACAAATACTCGTTGGGCTGCTACTTCCGGAGGTTTTCCTCAATATTTTACGGTAGATTTAGAGGAAGTTTTCGATGTAGCAAGAGTAGAAATAGTTCCCGAAGCCGGTAGGGCGTATAAATATACAGTGGAAGGTTCATTGAATGGCACGGATTTTTTCACTTTGACAGACCAAAGCGACAATACGATAGGCGGATCGCTTATCTTTGTTGATTTTGAACCTCAAAGCGCTCGCTATCTCAAAGTAACGGTTACCGGCGGAGGATGGGTGTCGTTTTATGAATTCAGAGCATTTGAAGAGCCGAAGAATAAACCCAATCCTTTCGAAATTGAACCGCAAACCGGATTACCTTTGTTCGGATCGGCAACGTCGGAACCATTTACCGTAACCGGATTGGGTGAAGGGCTTGAAGCCGAAATATCCTTATCTGAGGCAACTGAAACAGCTTCTTATACGATCAATGGCGGAGAGGATATACCCAATCATCAAACATCAATGGTGAAAAACGGCGATGTGATACGGGTACGATTGGGAACCGGTTCGCAATACAATACTACTTATAGAGTGAAAGTTACTATCGGCGGTGTTTTTGCTTATTTTGAGGTAACAACAGGAGATCCTAACAGGATCAATTGGGTAAATATTGAAAAAGGATTGATTATTTATCCCAATCCTACCGACGGAGTTCTTTATGTCAGAAGTGCATACAGTGAAAATGCGCTTGTAGAGATTTATTCGCTTTCCGGAATGTTAGTAAAAAAAGAAAACTTGACATCGGGTGCCGGACAAATTGACCTCTCCGGAATAACTTCCGGAATGTACCTTGTGAAGTATATCAACAATACGCAAGTATTATACGAACAGATTATTAAAAAGTAAAATAATATCGTCATTGCGAGGAGGAATGACGTAGCAATCTAATGATTTGCTTCAAATTATCTCCCTCGCAATTGACGACCTTAAGTTTATTAAAAAACACACAAAATGAAACAAAAATTAGCCTTTATCGTTGCTTTCTTCGCCATTGCTTTTTCATCAGCAATAGCCCAAAGTAAGTACCAAGTTCCACAAAACAATAGGGTTACTTATAACCTGAATTACGATTGGAAATTTTACCGAGATGGTAAAGATTTAACGAATGTAGAAGCCGTTGCATATAATGATGCTTCATGGAAAACGGTCAGTCTTCCGCACACTTTTAATGACACTGAATATTATGATTTTTTTATTTCGGGCGGTTCCTTTAATTCTTGGAAAGGGATAGTCTGGTACAGAAAACATTTCAAGTTAGCTGCCTCAATGTCCGGAAGAAAAGTGATAGTCGAATTCGAAGGTATTCGTCAGGCAGGCGAAATCTATGTTAACGGTACTTGGGTAGGTCGGCATGAGAACGGAGTCGGTCCTTGCGGTATCGATATTTCGGATTATGTCAAATTCGGCACTGAAGACAATGTTTTGGCTGTTAAAGTTGATAATAACGGTCTCTATAAAGAAGTGGCGACCGGAACACAGTATGTGTGGAATACCGGTGCGTTTAATCCGATGTATGGAGGACTTGTAAGTAATGCCAGACTTCACGTAATGGATAAACTCTATCAGACATTGCCCTTATACAGCAATATGGAAACGTTCGGAACGTATATATATGCGAAAGATATAAATTTCACGACTAAATCGGCAGAAATATTTTTAGAATCAGAGATAACGAATACTTATTCTACTGCTAAGACTGTTGATTTTAAAGTGGTTATTGTTGATGCCGACGGAAACCAAGTAGCTGAAAAAACTGTTCCGGGTAATACATTCGCTGCTGATGAGAAAAAAACGTTGACAACCTCTTTACCTATGTCCGGCATAAAATTTTGGTCGCCTGATTATCCTAATTTATATAAAGTATATGTACACCTGATAGAAGGAACGAATGTGATAGATGTTTGTGAATATCCGCTCGGAGTTAGAAAAGTAGAATTTGATGCAGCAAGGGGATTGTCTATCAACGGACGCTTCCTTTGGTTGAAAGGGTATGCTCCGCGCTCTACAATGGAGTGGACAAATGTGGGTATCGCACCTAATTGGATGGTAGAATACGACTTCCTGTTAATGAAAGAAACCAACGGAAACTTTGTACGTCCGATGCACGTTGCACCCAGAGCACGGGATATCGAGGGTGCTGATAGATTGGGTATCATTTATGCCTGTCCTGCCGGGGATGCCGAAGGTGATAATCAGGGTCGTCAATGGGAACAACGTGTGGAATTGATGCGCGATGTCGAGATTTATTATAGAAATCACCCTTCAATCATATTTTGGGAGGGCGGAAACCAAAAAGTCAGTCCCGAGCACACGAAGGATATGCAAGATGTTCGTTTACAGTATGACCCTCATGGTGGTCGTTTTGCCGGAACACGTACTTCGGATGAGAGTCTAATTCCTTATGGGTTAGAATATGGATCGAGTATGGACGGAACAACCGCATCGGCTCTTATACCGGTATGGGATGCCGAGTATGCAAGAGGAGAGGCTCCTCGCAGGGTTTGGGACAAATATTCTCCTCCGAGTTACGGTTACAACAATATCGCCTATCTTGGTCCGGATATTACTTATTCATTGGTAGAATATCCCGATAATGATTTCAGGTTTAATAGTTCGGAAGATTTAGCGATGAATAATGTTAAGAAATATTATGATCGCTGGTCGAGAAGAGGAGGACAAGGCTTGGCGAAAATTATGGTTGGCGGAGCGAAAATCATCTTTGCCGACGGAGTGAGCCACGGTCGAATGACAAAAACGGAAGTAGCGAGAGTTTCTGGAAATATGGACGGCGCCCGTTTGCCCAAACAATCATTTTATACCTTAAAAGTAGTTCAAAGTGATACTGCCGACATACATATTGTAGGGCATTGGAATTATCCTTCCGGAACTAAAAAGAAAGTATATGTCGTTTCGAATTTAGACGAAGTATCGCTTGCTACTTACAATGAATCGGGAACATTAGTAAAAGATTACGGCAAAGGTGTAAGGAATATTGATTTTGAATTTTCTTTTGCCGATGTAACTTGGGTTGCAGGAAAAATAGTTGCTACCGGATATAAAAACGGCGTTGCCGTGAAAAGTACGGAAATTGTTACTGTCGGTGCACCTACACAATTGAGACTGACTCCGATTGTCGGACCGGACGGATTCTTTGCAGACGGTTCGGATATTGCTATGTTCGACGTAGAGGTTGTAGATGCTCAAGGAAGGCGTTGCCCGACCGTAGAACAAGAAGTTAATTTTACTTATTCCGGTCAGGGGGGTACATGGCTCGGCGGTTACAACAGCGGCAAAGAACGCAGTATTTATAAAGATAATTTGGATGTAGAGTGCGGTATTAACCGGGTTTTCGTACGTGCTACAAGAACTGCAGGCGATTTCACTTTGAATGTTACTTCCGAAGGATTGACTTCGGCAACAGCTACGATTACCTCTAAGCCTTTTGTCGTTACTGACGGATTAACGCTACAAAAACCTCAGGTCTATGATATTGAGGTAGGAGAGCCGATTCCTCGTCCCGAATTCCGATTCCAAAATGTTAATGATGCGGAACTCGGTGTGGAAATAACTTCGGCAATCACGACAGTTATGGGAATAGAAGGTATTAAGGCAATTAAAATTGTAAATCAAAGTACACCTGCAACAGCTACTTATTCTATCAATGGCGGAGCTTTTACTGCCGAAGAGGGTACTGTTCAAGAAGGAGACCAATTAAGAATAAGAATGACTTCCGATCCGCAGTTCCAGGTGACTCGTTTTGTAACCTTTGAGATTGACGGCGTACAAGAAATGTTTACGGTAACGACCAAAAAAGCGCCACCGGCGTCTACAATGCCTAACTTGGCATTGGAAAAACCAATAACCGCATCGTCTTCGCAAGGAAACTATCCGATTGAATACGTAAATGATGGACTTACAAATACTCGTTGGGGAGGTAACAACGGTATGCCTCAATCTTTTATGGTAGATTTAGAGAAAGCTTACAATGTAGCACGAATCGAAATGATTCCTTATGCCAATAGGGTATATTATTTCATCGTGGAAGGTTCGTTGGACGAAACAAACTTTTTCACATTAACGGACCAAAGTGAAAATACGATAGGCGGAACGTTTCTTGCCGTTGATTTTGAACCTCAGAGTGCCCGTTATATCAGAGTAACAATCACCGGCGGTGCAAGTACTTGGGCTTCAATGTATGAATTTAGGGCATTTGAAGTCGCTAACGATAAGCCTAACCAGTTCACTATTACTCCGCAAGCCGGATTGCCTATATTTTCGATGGCTGAATCGGAGCCATTTATCGTGACAGGTTTGGGTGAGGATATTGAAACCGAAATATCTTTGGATGAAGCAACCGAAGTAGCGCAATATTCGGTCAATGGCGGTACGTTTACTTCCGATCCTTCGTTGGTGAAGAATGGCGATGAAATACGGGTACAATTAGGAACCGGCTCGCAATACAATACTACTTACAGGGTGAAAGTAATTATCGGTGGTGTTTATGCTTATTTTGAAGTAACAACCGGAAGTCCTGACAGAATTAATTGGGCAAACATCGAAAAAGGATTAATCATTTATCCTAATCCTGCCGACGGAGTTCTTCATATCAGAAGTGCGTACAATGAAAATGCGCTTGTGGAGATTTATTCACTTTCCGGAATGTTAGTAAAAAGAGAAAACTTGACATCAGGCTCCGGACAAATCGACCTTTCCGGTATAACTCCCGGAATGTACCTTGTGAAGCATATCAACAATATGCGAGTTCTGCATGGACAACTTATTAAGAAGTAAAGAATTAACAAATATTATTCACTAATTTAGTTTTTTGATATGAAAAAAAAGAATATTTTAATTGGTTTTATCACGGCAACGATATTGCTGTGGAGCGTGAACACTGCGGCACAGGTACAGGTTGGTACCTTTGAAGATTTTGATCGTGAATTTCAATCTATGCAAACAACTGGTGGAACAATTGAACTTATTGCTAACATTAACATTCCGATGGTAAATAGTGATGATGTAGCTGGTTTAAGTTTTTATTCGTTATCAAGTCCTAATCTGATTACGATTAAAGCAGGTACATTCAGAATAACTGCAACCGGTCCGGGAGGGGAAACTTCCGAACTAAGTCCTGTTTTGGAAATCGGAGACGGTGTGAGTATCAACGGTACAGATGGTTATCTTTTAGAAGCACTTGGGAGAGCTAAAATCAAAGTTGTCGGCGGCGAAATAAAAGCAGACGGTGCTGGTGCGAGAGCATTGTATGCCAATCAAGGATGGGTATATGTTGAAGGCGGATATGTTAAAGCATCAGGAGCATCAGGAAATCCAGGTGCTATTTGGGCAGACAATAATATGGGGGTTGTTGTTACCGGAGGTATTCTTGAATCAGAAGGAACCGGGACACGTACCATAAGAGTTTTCAACGGTACAGCCGATATAAGTGGAGCTACGATAATAGCCAATCCGGCAGCAACATGTTTCGCTTTATTTTCTAACGGTACTAATATCATGAACATTGGACAAGGTCTTACAATCGAAGGCGCAGGTACCGGCATCCACAATGCAGGAGACAATTCAAAAGTAATTATAGGGGCAGATGCAGCCTTAACAAATAATGCTGCTGTTCCGTATGCATCTGCCGCAGGTGGTCTTATCATTGATTTGAATCCTGCTGTTACCATGTCTATTACGGAAACTCCGGCAAATCTGGGTAATGATTATGTATTCCCCGGTTTTAGTGGAGAAGTAACACTCTCAGTCAATGCTAACGGAAACGCTACAGCACCTTTTGTGAAAATCTATTACACAACTGATGGCAGTGAGCCTGGCAGTTCTTCTGAGTATATGAATTCTGGAGGAACAATAGTTGTTTCAGCAAAAAACACGGTTATTAAAGCTACCATAGGCGGTGGTGGAACAGCAGGACAGGTTTTTGGCACATCTCAATCTTGGACTTATTCTGTTGAAACGGAAAGCTCGACAGAACTTGCCCGTAGTGCAGGTAATTGGGCTGATTTAAAAGCCGCTTGGATAGAATCTCAACAACCGGGTATTGAAAAGACTACGATTACTCTAACCAATAATATTGATATTAGTGAAGATTATGATTTGACGGCTGTTAATCCCGTAGTTATAGATAGCAAGTCGTATTACATAAGACTTGATGGTTCAGCCGCAAGAACGGTAATATTTGGAGGAGCACTGGAAGTTATAGGTACCAGTAATCTCTTTACCACAAATGGGAACGGTTTAAAAACCATTACTTTTGATGGTGGATATTATGAGATGACGGCAGCTGGAACTACTTATATATGTGGGTTTAAAAGTTTAGCTGACATTACTGTAAAAAATGGTGCTGAATTTGTAATAAAAGGTGGTCGTGGGATATCACTTGGAACTAACAATGTTACAAAATTGACTATTATTGATGGAAAAATAACAGCACCGGCCTCTTCGCGTGCTATTTATATAGATGGCACAAGCAAAGTTACAATAGATGAAGGAACATTTACAATGTCCGGAAATGCTACAGCATCTCGAATTATTCATGTAAATACTAATGCTTCAGCTGATGTTCCTCATGAAGTTTACATAAATGGAGGAACTTTCAATACGGGACGAGGTAATATCTTTGCTTTTAACGGAGAGCAGCAACATGGTACTTGCGTTATTCGGGGAGCAACTATTAATCATGACGGAAGCACAGCTCCATTATTTGCGAAAAATGGACCCGGAGATGGAACTCCAAGACCTACAACTGGTAATTATGGCGTTCAAAAAATATACGACTTCCGTGCTCATGAGGTTTTTATTCCGTCAACCGGACTTCACACAAGAAGTAATTCTCCGGGAAAATTATTTATTACGGAATTATTAGTGACTGATGTTAACGGGGATCCGGTAGATGCAGCTCTAATTCATGAACCAACAAAGAACCACGAAATTTGGTATCGTGTAGGTAGCAGTAGTTTGAGGGCAGAAGAAGCATTTTCGCCGCATCAAGGAGAAGAAATTGAAGTAAATGAGGGACAGCCTCTTCATGTTTATACAAAAATGGGTGAATATACCAGTGCGGAAAAGATTATTGATTTATCATCATTTACTCCTACTAATATAAGTATTCCTTCAATCAATAGAACAAAAGCATATATCGCAGATAATACGTTGTACTTGCCTGAATCAGGTGCTGTTCAAGTATTTAATGTGGGCGGGCAGTTGCTATTGAATGTATTGGTAACCGATGCAACACTTGATGTTTCTTCTTTAAGTAGAGGAATCTATATCGTAAAAGTCGGTACTGCTACGTTTAAAGTAGTGAAGTAAATTGATATTTTAGCCGCGAATTTCACGAGTGAGCATGGAAAAATGTGTTGTTTCGTGAAATTCGTGGCTAATTATTTAATTCGTAGGTAAGTGATAGCGTTACCTGTGACTTAAATTGTCGGATAATAATCTTTTAATTTTCAAAGTATGAAAAAAACAAACTTTTTAATTGGTCTTGTCATGGCGACGATGTTGCTGTGTGGAATGAGTGTTCCAGCGCAGATAAATTCTCCGGAAACATTTATGAGTGCTGTTGATGCTGCAAAATCGACGGGCGGCGGGACAATCACTCTAACCGGAAATGTAGGATTTACTACTGCTTCGGATTCTTATGTATTGGAGAGTACAGCAGATGCTCCGCTAATAATAGAGGTAGGAACTTATAAATTGTCTGCAACAGGAGAAGGAATATCTCTCACTATTGGTGAAAATGTAACTGTTAACGGTACGGGAGCCATCGTATTAGACGCACTGACTCAAGGCTCGATTATCGTTGCCGGCGGAACAATAGAAGGTAGCGGAGGACGAGTTGTTTCCGCATCGAGCGGACCGGCATTTATCAGCGCAGGAAGTGTTACGGCTACCGGAACAACAGGTAATCCCTGTGCTTTTTGGTCGGGTGGTCAAACCGTAACGGTTACCGGTGGAACGATAACGGCGAACGGAAACGGACGCTGTATCCGCACAACGGGAACTGCGAACGTTAGCGATGCAACCTTTTATGCGAATGACGCTAACACCAATGCGTTGCATTGTAATAGCGGTAATGCTGTGTTTAATATTTCGGGTATGCTTACTTTCTACGGAGAAGGTACTGCAATCGCTCTGAATGGCGCTGCACCGGTATTCATAGCCGAGAACGCTGTTTTGGATAATCAGATGAACTTACCGCCCGACGGAACAGGCAAGCTTTTATCCGGCGCATCAGCGAATGCTCCTGTTTTCGATTATAATGCTCCTTTTGATATTATTTCCGATACGGCTGACGGAACATCATTTCCCGATGCTAACGGTATTGTAAACATTTCTCTTGATAATCCGAACAATAATGAATTTCCGGGTTATGTAGGATTTTATTATACTACCGACGGAACAACTCCTACGGCAAACAGTCCGTTTGCTAACTCTACCAATGCAGATGTTGCTACTGCCGCCGTTCAGATTACAAATGATCCTACTGTGATAAAAGTACGGGTTGGTCGTTCGGGAGTTTTCTGGGACGAATCGACTGTGTATACTTTTACTTATCACGCAGAAGGTCTTGACCCGCAAAATCCGATATTTAATGTGACGAATTTCACACAACTGAAAGATGCTTACGAGTCGTCTCAAGCAGACGGTGTTGTTTCATCTACTATTATTATCGGAGCAGCGTTCACTATTACAGAGGCGTTTGAGATGACTCCTGAGGTTCCGGTAACGATTGTCAATAAAAACTCGCTGACAACCGGTAATAATACAGTCCTTGGCGGAGAATTATCAATCAATATCGAAGATAATCCTTTGATGATCGGCGGAAATACTACTTTTAATGAAGGTTTGGTAATTACCGGAACAATAACCGGGAGTGCCAATATTCGTACATCGGGAAGTCCTGTTTTGACCATCAACGGAGGAGAATATACAACTACCGGCAACGGGAATTTATTTCAAATGTCTTCTGCCAACGCTAAGATTATCGTGAACGACGGAACTTTAAGCGCCGATGGCAATGCTACCTTGATACAGCTTTCGAATGCAACGGCATCGGCAGAAATCGAAGGAGGCGTTTTCACGGTTAACGGAACAGGCTCCAGTGCAAAAGCATTTCATGTAAGTTCAGGTGGCGCCCGAATAACTATCGATGACGGAACAATAACAGTCGGTGGCGGCGGACGCGGAATTCATTTGGCATCAGCAGGAACGGTTAAAATCAATGGCGGTTCAATCACGATGAACGGAACGAATACCGGTTCTCAAATTATCCGTATAGACAACAACAATATGAACTCCGTAGAAATCAACGGAGGGACTTTTAGTTTGGGAAGAGGTAATCTTATCAATTTTGCAGGAAATCAAAATAGTGCTACCTGTGTGGTTAGAGCAGCAGATGTTGATCTTGCCGGCGGCGTATTGTATGTGAAAAACGGTCCCGGAGACGGAAGTCCAAGACCGGAACCTCAAACGGGTAACTACGGAACTCAAAAAATTTACGACTTCCGCGGATTCATCATTACTCCAAGCGTGGAGCCTGCTCCTATTACAGAGCCGGTAACTGTTGAATTGAGCCTTCCTGCAACAATTACTCCCGACCCGGTGGATGCAGCCGGTGCTGAGATTTATTACAGTTTGCAAGAACCGGTGGTTTATTTAATACCTTCGCTTAATTTGTTGTATTCAGAACCTGTTTCTATTGTTCCTAATACATCACTTTGTACTGTTTTGAAAAAAGATGGATTTACAAGTAGTGTAATATTTTTCATCTATTCGCAGCTAATGGGAATAGATATTCCTTCAATTGACGAGGCGAAAGCGTATATCGCAGATAATACGTTGTACTTGCCTGAATCAGGTGCTGTTCAAGTATTTAATGTGGGCGGTCAGTTGGTATCTCGATATTCCGGCTGTATCTTAAGAATGAAGCAAAAGGTTCCAAACCATC
>QMCD01003549.1_pt1 | contig 15138 bp, 7 predicted proteins | sample 1821841 | NCBI WGS metagenome assembly QMCD01 (sample SAMN01991225, study PRJNA193472) | Termite gut metagenome, whole genome shotgun sequencing project. | isolation source: worker | host: Macrotermes natalensis | reverse complement strand
GGCGTTGAGGAATCTCAATCCGAGGGTGGAGAAGCTGCATGAGCGTTGGTTAGCGGTTTATTTAGGTGCGCAGAGTGGACTTATTCGAGACGAAAACGTCTTTTTCCAAGACATACGTGAGGTACTTGCCCTTGCCCCTAGAACTGGAAAACGTAGAACCCTAACCCCGCCGGGCTTGGCGCTATGTATAGCCGAGGAATATGAGAGAGGAGTTCCTGCGAGAGAGCTTGCCTGCAAGTACAACATCCACAAGTCCACGGTTTGGCGTCTGCTGGCCCGGAAGGGCGTGAAAACCAGTCGGCGTGTCATAGCAAACGATGAGGCACTCATCACAACTGTTCATGTCCTCAGAACAGCTGGTTTAGCTCTCCGACAGATCGCCATCCAAATGGGAATTTCGCATCCATCTGTGCTTCGGCTTGTCCGTTTGCGCGCGGCTCGTATTGTATAGAGATACTCTGGTCTATGTGGCAAAGATTCGATCATTAGTTCGCGCAGAATCGACGGCGCGGCCCCATCCAACTTTGACTGATGCAACTTGGTGTCTGGTTCAGACTTCTCAGGGTACCCTGGTGCAGTTATCCACATTCGGTTCGGATGAGCGTGCTTCAGAGCCTAAGGTAAGTCAGACAATTCAGTTCGACGCCGAGGTTGGCCAAGAGTTTGCCTCAATCCTCATTGCAGAGTTTGGACTGAAATCGCGTCCTGGGACTGGCCTAGAATAGAGACGAAAACGTGCTCGTAGTGAATTGCCCTGGACCTACGGGCAAACCAAATTAGTGAGAGGGTCGGCGTTTGTAGAATCTCTGCCTCGTTGTGCCTGGTCGAGGAGTAAGAGACCGGCATTCCTGCCGTCGAGTTGGCCCGCGAGTACGGCATACATCAGTCCAAGGTTGGCGACATCAAATCAAGGAGTGAGTCAAGGCTGGCCTACACTTTCTGGCCAACGATGAGACAATGCTGGCTGTTGTGAATGTGCTTAGGGGCCTCTGACCCACGCTGCGTCAGATCGCTGCCCAGGTTGGCGGACCTCATCCGCGATCTATCGTTTTCTGGCTTGAATGGGTTGTGGGTCAAGAAATGTCGGTGGGAACCCGTAGTATTGAGATAAGCAGGAAAGATTGGTGGGAAACATGGTCACTCGCGCGCAGATGCAGCACGCGATGCTGGCGTGGGGGCCGATCGGGTGGATAAGAATGAGACAGCGCTGTCCGCGAAGTTTTCCAGATACCGTGATGAGATCATGGGCGCTTCCGATCCGATGTTCAGACTTCATGAATCCGTTCAGAATGCTCCGCGATGAGTGTGCCCGCTTCATTCTTGGGTCAAGGTCTGTAAGAGGTGGGAAGAGGCCGTAGGTGAACTCTGAGTACGAACGACTGGGTGAGGCGATTGCTGACACCATGTTCGACTCAGCCTTTGCTGGGCAACCTGTCTACGTCCTACCTGATTCGGAGACGCTAAATGCGATTCTGACTGCTGCCGGTGTGATGAGTACTGGTACAGAGTCTTGTCAGGCAAACGCTCCGTCTGGACGAGATTGGTGCCGCCCCATTTCGTTGGCAAGAAAGAATGGCTATTCTCCACAAGAGTCAGCCGTTGGAGACCCCACCCGCCTTGCCCCTTCTCATGCTGTTGGCTTTGACGGCTGAACAAATGCAGGCAGACAGTGATCTGGCAGCGCACAACTACTACTCAAGGCTCCACCGCATCCTGCGTGTTCCTGATGTCAATCAACGCCGAGTTGAAACCAGCTACAGGCAGATTGCTGATCTTCTGTGGAACTCTCTCAACTCGTGGCTTGAAGCTTGGGAAGGAGAACGGGGAATACCCACTGCCTACGCGGTCGGGGGGCACGCCTTCATCGGACTCCCCATGTCTCAGGCAGTCGTCCGGCAGCATGACCGAACGGGTCTTCACGAAGTGTTTGTCCTTGAAGGTATGGCTCCGGGGCTTCGAGTCTCTCCGTCCGACATGACTAATCTGCTTGAGCCATACATTGTGACAACACCAAGTCCGCTGAGTTCTCATCTACGCCGTCTCTGGCTCGTTCCTGCTATTCGTGAGCGAATAGTGGATGCCGCATGCCTGGAACTTGAAGCCTGGGATGGGTCAGGGATCGAGAGCATGCTCATGGGGCGACAAGTGGCAGCTACGCGCCTACTGGCGTTTCTGCGAGTCTTCCCTCGCAAGTCAATTGAGTTCAACTTGATGCTCCCATATCGCTCTCAAGAGCCAGGCATTGCCCGATTCGCGCTCTCCAGCGGAGAAACGCATTTGCCAACTGTGGCCGGGCCAGGGGGTTCCACACGTTTGTCGGGTATCGGTGATGTCAGTAGCGTCTCGCTCGTTGGCGAGCGAATTGAGGGAGGATTCGGCGATGATACTGCCCGTACGTTCGGTCGTCGTCCTAAGCGCGTTGTCCCGCTTCGATGGGATGATCTTCAGGGCGCTTTCGTCGAGGTCGAGTGCATCTCGCTAGGTGATGACAGCCTTGTACTCGCCCGTGCTGATGCTCGCTACCGAGTCGAAAATCACCTTGCGGCTCACGCGAGGCCGGGCTGGCAGGAGTTGACCGAGCTTCCCGGCGCGCCGGAAGGATGGCTGGTGTACCGGCATGTCCAGATCATCTCTGCTCCTGCAGGCCAAGTCCATGTCGATCTTCTGACGCTAGCACCTCGTGCTAGGACTAGCCTCACGATACGGGGTGGCTTTGTGCTTCCGGGGCTGTTACGCAAGTGGTCTTCCCTGCAGCCGCCAGAAATCGTTGCGGTGGCGGCGGGTGCGGCCAGAGTGGACGTGAGGGTCTACAAGGGCACTCGACTTGACTCGAGTCTGGTTGTCGTTCAAGGGTCGGCACAAGGCGAACTTTTAGTCCTTCCGCTGGCGGGAAACAAACTGTCGGATGGCGAATACGTCGTTGCCATGTTCGTGGATGAGGGTAGCCGCGCCGCTTCCACTGCTTTGCTCCGGTTACGCTCGTCAGGCACGCCTCAATTCCGTGTCGAAGATGCTGATACCCGACTTGTCTACTCGCCGGACTCATCTTCTCGGTGGCCATTGGCTGCTGGGCCCCCAGACTGGCCACGGTATGTTAGTGGAGCGCGAGTTGTCGGAATCGCGGCCGACCGTTGGTCGGCAAAGGCGGGCATGCCGGAGTTCGTGCCTCGCCAGAGGACGCAGGCTGATACTCCATCTCGAAATCTGCACATTGGGTTGCCGATGTCAAATGACTCATGCTTGGTCACCGGCATGCACCGTTTCCTTCTTCCGCCTGTTCTTCCAGGTCAACGTCCCACTAGAAGTATCGAAGGCGAGTGCACAACCTGTGGTCTAGTGCGACGTTTTGCTGGTACTCCATGGGCGGCCAGAACGACCAGAACCTCCACCATGAACGGGGTGACCGCTTCGCTTCAGGAAGTTCAACCGGTCGTTGAGTCCACTGAACCCGGTTTCGAGGTAGCTCTGGATGCCCTCAATCATATTGGTTCTGGTTCCCTTGGTGTGTTCGAGCGAATAGCGGCCCAAATCGAGGGGTCAGGACTGTTCGCTGATTCCCTCCTTCGTAGGCTGGAAGTGGCCGGACACATCGACGTTGCACGTGATGATTACCTTCGGGTTATGGAATGGGCAGTAAACAGACCAGTGCTTGTTCCAGTCGCAGAAGGCCGATGGGTGCTCATCGGCTCCCGGTCACCGGAACTACTCAGCCGCATGGCAGGACTCCTTGGCCCAGATGGTCAGATACTGACTGATGTGGATGCTGAGCTCACCAGGACCGAAGTGGTTGGAGTGCTTCCTGTGGAGGCCTTCGCCGATCTGGGTGTCTGCGTGCTCGACTCGCCACCGGGAGTGTTGCTCGCATCAGCGCTTCCACGTTTGAGTGATGTCGCCGCGAGCCTTAAACGAGTTATTGTTCCCACGTACCGCTCGGCCGAGTTCTGGGACACCCAATCAGCGTCGTGGCAACCGACCGAGACGCTCGTGTCTGTCGGTGCATACCGGTTGAGAGATTTCTGCTCAACTTATGCGATCCGGTCTGATATGGACGTTCTCAACGGGACTATGGGCCTGGGGAATGCCCAGATTGTCAAGCATGTCGCGAACTCTTGGTCTGGCGATCCGCTGGTCGGCTACCACTCGCGTAGCGGTTCGGTCGTCACACCGCTCGGCGCTGACCTGCCCGCGCTTTATGGGAGAGTTCTTTCGCTTTGCTCTGGCAGAGCACCGCGTGAACTCGTTCGAAACAGGATGCTCCAGTACACATCCGTTTCCCGCCAAGTTGCGGACATCATTTTTGATCGAGTAAGTCAGTGAGGCCTCTATGTCGTTTCCAACGCCAGTTACAATCGCGGCTGACCTCCGTGATGCTTTTCTCCGATACATCGACACGGCGTATGCCCTGAGAGATCAGTCTTTAGTAGAGGAGCGTCGCGGCTTGCTTCTTGAAGGACAGGGCAATCTGTTTGCGCCCTTGATGCTGGAACCTGTTCTTCCTTACGATGGGGTCGCATCCGTCGAAGAGGCCGCACGGGAGTCGGGTGTTGATGTTCGTGACCTTGGGGATGTCGTGCGTTCCGTCTTTGGCGTCACACCAGAGTCGCTTTCCGGCGTCAAGCTGCGCAGTCATCAGGTGGCGGCGCTTGCGACACATTTCTGCAAGACAGTCAAACATAACCCAGTAGTGACCTCGGGAACAGGTTCCGGGAAGACTGAAGCATTCCTCATTCCGCTCTTAACGCGCATCGCCGCCGAAAAACGATCATCGGCAGCGTTGCCGCCAATTAATGAATGGTGGGACCTGGCTCGTCAAGGAGACAACTGGAAAGCTACTCGAACTGTGGGGGCGGCTCCCGCAGCAGTCCGCTCGGTGATTCTCTACCCGACAAACGCATTGGTTGAGGACCAGGTTTCGCGACTCCGCCGTGCGGTAAAAGGCTTGAGAATGCAAGACTCGCCTATCGACTTGTGGTTTGGCCGCTATACAGGTGCGACTCCCGGGACGGGAGGGGTGCCATCGGGGCTTGTGTCGGCAGCTAAAACTGCGAGCGTGGCGCGAGACATGCGCGAGTTGGCACGCTTGAATGCGCGTCTGGCTGAGCTTGGTGATTCTGAACTGATGAGTCAGTTCCAGGACCTCTACTCCGGTGAACTTGTCACACGGTGGGACATGATCGAGACACCGCCTGACGTTCTCGTGACGAACTATTCGATGCTGAACGTGATGCTCATGCGTGATGTCGAAGAGCCCATCTTCGAGTCAACCCGTCTTTGGCTCCAACGATCCCCCGAACATGTGTTTGTCCTAGTGGTAGATGAACTACATCTTTATCGTGGCAGCACTGGGGCGGAAGTGGGCATGGTGGTACGAAACCTCGCCTCGCGTCTTGGACTTGATCCATCATCGAATCAATTCCGCATTATCGCCACAAGTGCATCGTTACCAGGAGATGACTCTGGACGCGAGTATCTGGAACGGTTCTTCGGTATTGACCGCCGTTCATTCGTGATCGAACCTGGAAAGCCCCGGGCGATTGTCTCAGAAGGTGGACCGACCGCAGACAGTGTGTTAAGCATTGACCCAACCGAACTGGCTGTCAACGCTGCGAGCGGCAAGTGGGCGGAGGTGATAGCGCTGGCTTGCGTGGGTCAGCAGGATTCCAAGCCAAGGTCCACCCACATCGACGTGATTGCCGCTCGACTGTTTGGTGACGATCCAAAGGCGAGTATTGCCCTCGCAACTATGCTTCGCGGTCTCGCCGGAGTCGTGACACCAACTCTTCAGTTTCGTGGACATGTCATGATGCGTGGCATGCGAGGGCTCTGGGCGTGCTCTGATCCCAACTGCCCAGGCAGCGCTGGCTCAATGCCACGCCGGATCGGTCGAATGTATGACACTCCGAGATCGACCTGCATCGACTGTGGTGCACGTGTCCTCGAACTTCTCTACTGCTTTGAATGTGGCGATGTCAGCCTAGGTGGTTACGTCGTGGATTGCCCTGATCGTGGAGCTGTCGTGCTGTCCACTACGCCTGTGACTCCTGGTGAGAACTCGGGTGATTTTGTCTACAGGCGAAGCGACGACGAGTATCGTTGGCTCTGGCTCGGTTCTCCAGTCCCGAATTCTCCGAATCGTCACAAATTGCCCGTCTATATAGATGAAAACCAGGCGACAATTGAGACCAATTTTGGTCCCGCGACCTGGGATCCCAAGCTCGGCTCCTTGATCCTCGGCAGTTCTGGCGACGGTATCCCTGCTGTAGTCCTGTGCCACAACGCTGGAGTCGACAGCGGCCTCACACTGCCAGCACTACCGGAAGTCTGCCCGCGATGTGGCGGGAGTCAGGACAACCGAGATGCGGCAGTCTACTTTGCTGGAAATGTGCGCTCACCCATTCGAGCTCACACTTCTGGTCGATCACAGTTGAACCAGATGGCAGTAGCTCAGCTATTCCGTAGCCTTGGTTCCAATGCGGCCGAGTCGAGGACCATTGTGTTCACGGACAGTCGCGATGACTCGGCTCGTATAGCCGCGGGTATCGCGCTCAACAACTTCCGAGACCAAGTGCGCCAGGTTGTCCGCCAAATCCTCCATAACCGCGAGAACCCGGTTCCGCTGCTGCGTCAGTTGCTTCGAGGCAAGTTGGAGGGGGAGGAGTCGGATCGTGCCGAGCAGATTCGATCAAATCGGAGGGATCTTTACGACAAACTGCGGTTGGAAGCTCTCGGGGCGGCGGAGTCTGCCGATCTGGCGATGATCGCTACTGCGGAGCACGAATTCGAGTCTCTGCCCTGGCCCACATTGATCCATGATGCTGAACGAATGATGCTTGAGGTCGGAATTAACCCAGCTGGCCCTGGACCATCGGTTGCGCAGAGCGAGGGGGACGCTCCCTGGTATCGCGCTTACGAGCCACCTGCTCGCGACGATTGGCAATCGTTACCCGACGCGGTAGCACGTCCTATCCGACAGGATCGATACCGCCTGACTGCAACGGCTGTCGCCGAAGCGGCGCGAGACCTGGAGTCAACTCGACTCGGCGTCGTGCGGGTTCGCCCTACGGCTCCCGAGGATTGGGGCTTATCAGCAGAGGTAGCTGCCGACATGTTGGCGAGCGTGGTTCGCTTGCTTGGGATTGCGAAGCGTTTCGAGGGCGGATATACCGCTCAATCGAATGCCGTGCCAAAAGTCGTCTCGACTTACCTTAAACGTGTTGCGATGAGGCATTTACTAGACCAACAGATGCTCATCGCGAATGTAGGGGAGTTCCTGAGGGCTAACGCCGTAACTGACGAAACCTGGACGCTCAAGACACAGACCGGACAGGACGCACTTGAGTTACACACGCCTGGCGAGAAGATGTGGATTTGTGACAACTGTGGGACCACGCATCTGCACACTTCTGCTGGCGTTTGCATAAATAAGGAGTGTTCCTTGGGAGCGCTGCGCGAGGAGCACGCCACCGAAGAACCAGACTATTACGGTTGGCTTGCTGGGCAGCCGCTTCGACGGATGCGAGTTACCGAGTTGACCGGACAGACCAGGCTCGCGGACCAGCGAACCCGCCAGCGGCTATTCAAAGGTGCGGTACTCCCCGCGCCCGCAGAGAGCGCCCTCGCGGACCCGTTCGATCTCCTGTCGGTAACGACGACGATGGAGGTTGGTGTGGATATTGGTTCACTTCGCGGCGTGGCAATGGCCAACATGCCTCCTCAGCGCTTTAATTACCAGCAGCGTGTCGGGCGTGCTGGACGGTCTGGCCAGCCATTCTCGTTCGCGGTGACAGTGTCCAGAGATCGGGCTCACGACGACTACTACTTCCAGTCCCCAGAGAAGATGACTGCGGCCGAGCCTCCTCCGCCTTTCATAGACTTGTCTCGCCCCAGAATCGTGCATCGTGTAATAGCTGCGGAGTTGCTCCGCCGTGCCTTCTGCTCATTGCAGAACCCACCTAGACGGACCTCGGAGAGCATCCACGGCGCATTCGGACTTTCGACCGACTGGCCAACGCGGCGAGCGCACATAACAGATTGGCTCAAAACGTCCCCTGATGTGGCCACGGTTTGCGACAGGTTCAGTGCGTTTACGGCGCTCGATCGTGGTGAACTTGAGTCATGGGCGCGGGATAACCTCGTCAGAGACGTTGACGAAGCCATCAGCAACCCGTATTTCAGTCACGCCGAACTCAGCGAGTTGCTCGCCAACACTGGGGTTCTGCCAATGTTCGGTTTTCCAACTCGAGTTCGCCCACTCTATTCTAGGCCTGTTCGAAGCAGGGCAGATGCTGACCGATTCGTAGTTGCGGATCGTGATCTCAGGATGTCTATCACAGCGTTTGCCCCCGGCGCTGTTGTAGTCAAAGATGGCGCTGAACACCTGGCGGTTGGATTTGCTGCCTACAGTTTCGTCGGTGCCACTGCCCGGCCAACAGATCCTCTTGGTACACCTCTCTCCGTCCATAGATGTGGACAGTGTGGGAGTCTCGACACCCGCCCAACCACCGAATCTCTTACGTGTGGAGTGTGCTGTGCGGACATGAGAGCGTTCTCGTTGTATCAGCCCGAGGGGTACCGTACAATCTATAGTCAGCCTGACTATGACGACACGCACATCACCCCTATGTATGCGGGCTATTCCGAATTATCCACCAATACCGAACTTGGACAGGAGACAAGGCTTCGCGGAGCTTCTTTGCGTCTGCTGGAGCAGGCCGAGGTGGTAGCCGTGAACGATAACAACCGAAAACTGTTCGATTTAAACAGACAGTCAGATGGGTCAGTGATCGCTTGCAATAGAGACCTTTACCGACGGCCACTTCCAGAGTTCATGCGCGCCAGCGGCCAAGTGCTTGATGAGGCCGCAATTGGCGAGGTCAGGCGCACCGACGTCTTGCTTATTGGACTTGACTCGCTGCGCCTTCCGGACGGCGTTGTCGCCACTTTACCGTGGGCTTGCCCAGGAGGTAGGGCCGCACTCCTGTCGTTCGCCGAATTGCTTCGCAACGCCGCCAAAGACTACCTCGACATCGAGCAGACGGAACTCGAAGTTGGGCTTCAGCCAACCCTGTGTGGCGATACCGTTTCGGCACGGGTATTCCTCGCTGATGCCCTCGACAACGGTGCCGGTTATGCCCTTGAGCTTGGCGAGACTGAGACTTTCGAGAGGCTACTGTTGTCTATCCGAGACGAAACTGGACGACGTCTTCGAGATGATCCTCACGGAGTTGCTTGCACTTCGTCCTGTCCTGGTTGTCTCCGGAATTATGAGAATCGCTTCAACCACTGGGCGCTTGACTGGAGACTGGGGTTGGACGTCGTCGAACTCGCCCTTGGAGGCACCATTGATGGTTCCCTTTGGGCTGATCGAACCACCGAGCTTGTGCGGAGCTTTGTCGACGGGTATGGGGCGCATCTTCAGATTCAGCAGTCCAACGTAGATGGTTTACCAGTGCTTATATCACCAGAGGGTCAAGGCGCGGCTGTAGTGATTGGTCATCCCTTGTGGCGTCACGAGGAGGCACACTGGGATAGTCAGATTCGTCATGCTGTGGCAACGCTTCGTGGGCGGGGACTCGTTCACGCCACAGTCTCAGACACTTACGTCCTCGACCGCACACCGATCAAGCTCTTCAACGCCTTGCTTGGACAGGAAAGCAGTAGCCTGGCTCAATAATGGGTGTTACAGGGCTGTGTCTGCAAGCGAAGTAATATCCGTTGGTATAGTTGCTAAAAGGTTTTGTACAATGCGCCGCACGACTTCCGCGTTGACGGCGTTACCCAATGCTCTGAACGCTTTGGACGGGCTCTCGGGCATGTCAAGGGCATCCAGGCTCTGAAGCCGCGCACACTCGGCAGGTGTCATGTAACGCTTTTCCCAAGCAATGATGGGCACTTGCGTATCAGTCATCGCAATCAGGCTAGGAGCCGTGGTCTGGCGCTTAAGTCGAACTCCTGAGGCTCGAAGTTGGATCACGTACTGCCAAATGTCGCGTTCTTCGCCGTGGGCGTTCCACTCGAATTTCTGAAAGCTAGACGGGAAATCTCGAATCCTGGGCAGCCACGGGTCGATCCATTCTCGGTTGCGTGCGTAGAACTCCCTGTTTTGTCGAATGAATGTTTGTTTCCATTTTGGAAACTCTGCCTGCTCTCTGCGTGCGTGGCTGGGGAGGGCGGCCAGGATATCTTCACCTTCAAGGTGTCTGAGAGATCGTCCCAAAGTGCCTTTGGTGCGTTGGAGTTCCTCGGTCCTGCCAGTCTTGACGAGTTCCCATGGAGTCGCTCCTTCGTATGGGTAGGTCGCCCCGAACTCCATGCCCCAAATTGGGAAGGATGGCAACTCGTCGTCCTCCGACAGCTTTGACAACTCTAAAAACTCTCCCCACGTCTGGAGAGCCTGCAAGACTCGGGGTGGGAGCGCCTTGCCGCCCTCGTTGCCCAGGATAGTCTTGATGCTGGTGGGTTCATTGCTGGTCTTCGGCCAGGCGAACTTGCTCATGTCGCCCAATGTGCCCACGATATAGATACGTTCACGAATCTGTGGGATAGTGAATTGATGAGGTGACAGCTTTTCGTGCTTGATGTCGTACCCCAGGTTTCGTAACTCCTGCTCGATTTGCGCGAACGTTTTCCCTGCATCGTGCTTCAGGAGGTTGGGTACATTCTCAAGGATGAAGCACTGAGGGCGGTGGGCCTTGAGAATCTCAATGACGTTGAAGAAAAGTTTTCCTTGCTCGGTGTGCTCAAAGCCGAGTTGTTTGCCCGACTTGGAAAAGGGCTGGCAGGGGAAGCCTGCACACAGAACAGTGTGAGGAGGAATGATCGACAAGTCCACCTTGGTGATGTCGCCTTCGGGTCGAAAACCGAAGTTCTTCTCATACAACGTCTGCAGGTCTGCTTCCCACTCGGCCGCAAACACGCATTTTGCCCCGAGTTTGTCCAGGGCGACATGGAAGCCGCCGAGGCCCGCAAACAGATCAATGAAGGTGATAGACGTTGCCGTAGTTGCAGGAGATGCGGCTTGTTGAACTGAGTTGTCTGTTGTGAGTTCGACGGAAGTAGTTGGGATGGTGTGGTTTGATCCGCGAGTGGGACGCTGGTGTGCTGTAACTCTGTGCGCCGCCATGCGCGCTTGAGTAGCAACTCTCACCATGGTCCTCAGTCTATGGTGAGAACTGGACATTTTCTGAAGGTTCTCAGGACTCGACTGTCAGGATCGGCAAGCGAGATTGCCTACCACCGAGTGTCACGGTCTGGAACCTCACACATCTGGCTATTCGCGGTAACTGCATGCAGAGCTTGCCTGATTACTGTTGCTTTCGGCTGGGTGCAGCCCCCGCTCCCCCAGCCACTTCGTAGAGCGTCCGGCGCTGAGCGCAGCGATTCCACGTTGCACCAGATCTGGCCGTGCCTTGTGCAGTCGCGGCGCTGCCTGGCGAGCTTTTGAGCGCAGATCCTCAAATTGCCAGACGTGTGGTCATCTACTGCGAGAAGTGTGTCCGAGTGCGGATAGAGGAAAAGAGTGCGGCTGTGGGGCTGTGAGAGCCGCAGTGCAGGATTGCTGCGATGGCTGTTGCCCAGGTTCAACCGTGCGGTACTGCGTGATGCACAGCCTGCGGCTTATACATGGATGCAACTGGGAACAGTACTGCGTTGCATTCCTTGGGAGCGCCTGCACACCTATCTAGTGGGACCGTCGGCGCGCCATTGAGCGCGGACAGGTGTCGTTGGCTTGTCCACAGAAAGGATGCCGTTAGATGGCCACTTCGAGAGAACGTGAGGCTGGTGGCGTAAATGAATAATGCCTTGTCGTGCGGTGCCGCCAATTTGGCGACACCGACTGGCTTGGCTTTTCGGTCTCGATTTACTGAGTTCTCTAGATCGTAGCTTCGCCAAAGTCACGACATCACGCAACTCCATCAAGGGAAGTAACAGGCTACACCCTCTTTTCAGAAATGCAACCTTTCTGGTTTTCTTTCTTCGTTGGCGCACCTGATGAGAGATACAGGGAGTCGGTGAGCACCTAGAGGGAAATACCTTCTGGGAAAGGGCTACCGATGGCCACAAAATATCAGCGCAAAACTAACTACAAACCGCAGGACGAGCGCCAGTTCGTCCTAAAGGTGGATCATCACGAGCCAGTGGACATGAGTGCCCTTGCCGATGTGATAATCATGCACGCGTTAGGGAGGGGGCTGGCTGAACAGAACCGCTTCCACAATTTGGTGCAAAGCTTTCCATTCGCTGGGTCACCTACTGGTAGAGAGGTGATCTGATCTCGGCTGCCTCTGCGGGGGCGCTAGAATCGGAACAAGTCAGGACATTTTGTGGGCTGCCCCTTCTTGGGGCCGGGTGCTCCCCGACTATGCAGGAGCGAAACAGTGACGGACAGCCTGGCTGGTTAATAATCCACCATGTCTGAAGGACTGTTTCATGAATGCTCCTGCACCTATCAACGGACAGGCAACCGCTGTCACTTACCTGCGCGTATCCACGACTGAACAAGCTGAGAAAGGCGGGGAATCTGAGGGCTACTCGATTCCTGCCCAGCGTGAAGCTAACAACAAAAAGGCCGAGCAGCTTGATGCTGTAGTCGTCGCCGAGTTTGTAGACGCTGGCGAGTCAGCTCGCAAGGCTGATCGGCCGGCGCTGCTTCAGATGCTTCAGTACGTCGCTCAGCATCGCGTGGATTATTGCATTGTCCACAAGATTGACCGGCTGGCGCGGAATCGAGCCGACGACATCACCATCCATCTGGCCTTGCAGCAAGCTGGGGTTCAGTTGGTATCTACCAGCGAGAACAATGACGAAACACCATCGGGGATGCTGCTTCACGGCATCATGTCTTCGATCGCCGAGTTCTATTCTCGTAACCTTGCCACCGAGTCCATCAAGGGCATGACGCAGAAGGCCAAGACCGGCGGAACCCCAACCAAGGCACCGCTGGGCTACCTGAATATCGGTGTCTTCGATGACGTTGGCAGAGAAGTCCGCACTGTCCAGATTGATCCGGCACGCGGCCCACTCATCGCCTGGGCATTCAAAGCCTTTGCTTCGGGAAACTGGACGCTCTCACAGATGCGTGAAGAACTCATCCGGCGAGGCTTGACCAGTAAACCGACACCGAAACGTCCGGCAAGGCCGATTTCGAAAACCTGCATGCACCGCATACTGACCAACCCGTATTACAAGGGCACCATCGTGTTCCGCGGCGATACATACAAGGGCAACCATGAGCCGCTGATCCCGCCGGAGGTGTTCTACCGGGTCCAGCAAGTGCTGCAATCGCACAAGTCAGCCACTGATCGCACTCAGGTTCACGACCACTATCTCAAGGGACTGGTCTACTGCGGTAAGTGTGGGTCGCGGCTGATCATTGTTCATGCCCGAAGTCGTACCAAGATGATCTATCCCTACTTCGTTTGTTCCGGGCGTCAGTACAAGAAGACTGACTGTCAATTCCAGGCGATACGCATTGAAGATGTGGAAGACCTGGTGGCTGCTGAGTACGGCAAGCTTGTCATTCCTGCCGCCCAGAGAGCGCAGATTCGTGACCTTGTGAATGCTCGATACGACAAGCTGATGGCCGAAGCCAAACCTGAATTTGAAGCCCTGGCTGTCAAACGCAAGGAGATCGAGGACAAACAAGACCGACTCCTCGACTCCCATCTGAAGGGCAACCTGGACCTGGATGTGATGAGCCGAAAGCAGCGAGACCTAGCGGAACAGTTGCAACAAGTGAAAGCGGACATCGCCATAGTTTCCACCGACTACGCATCCAACCGGGCTTATCTGGACGATGCGTTGAGTCTGATCGCTGAGCCGGCAAGGCTCTATGAAACCTCAGATGCAGACACCAAACGTTTAGCGAACCAGACGTTCTTCCGCCGAATCTGGGTGGAGGAACTCCCCAACAGTTCTTCGTGCGACGGTTTGGACCACGCCAGAACCATCAGAATTCAGCTCGAACCGCCCTACTCGGTCTTCCACGACCCAGAACTCATCAAGGACGCCGAAGAGTTCTCCCTAGTCACAGCCAAATCGACCCGAAAAAGCAAGAAACCCGCGGTCCATGGAGCCGCAGGTTCAATCTTGAGTCAAATGGGGTGGCTGACGGGATTTGAACCCGCGACCGCCTGGACCACAACCAGGAGCTCTGCCAGCTGAGCTACAGCCACCATTTTGGCGTACCAACGCCGGAGCAACATTGTAGGGGATAGGCCTAGGTTCGATGAAATCGGGCCAGGTTGGCTCGCTCACAAATGATCACAGAAATGAGAGTGAGCCAATATGTCCGAGGTCGGTACTACTCTGGAACGCGACAAGTAATTGCTTTTGGAAAGGATACAGAAGACTATGCATAACTCAACAGCAGTGCTACAGGCCGTCCTGGTGGATCTGATCGATTTGGGGTTGCTCGGTAAGCAGGCTCACTGGAATGTCTACGGCCCGGCTTTCCGTTCGGTCCATCTTGAACTGGACGAGGTTGTCGATCAGGTGATCGCATGGCAAGACGAGGTTGCCGAGCGGATCTCGGCACTGGGGGGGAACCCGGATGGGCGGGCTTCGGCGGTTGCCGCAGGCAGTTCGGTGCCACCGCTCGATGCTGGTCCTCTGCGGGATGCTGATGTTGTGAAGGCCTTCTCGGACAGGCTGACAGCGACGTCGAAGGCCATTAGCGCCAAGTTCACTGCCCTGGAAGATGACTTGCCCAGCCAGGATGTGTTGATCGGTATCGCGGCAGGCCTCGATAAGGCAGCCTGGTTCTTCCGGGCGCAACTGTCCTAAACACCAGCGGCGAGTGGCTGCTTGGCCTCCTGGGAGGCGGCAGCGACGAGCGCATTCAACATCATCCTGACACTGGGAACTCGGTCCGCGCCGGGACGGAAGAGCGCCTCGATTCGACGCTCGGTCAGATCCGGCGCGGACCGAACCCAAACGGTTGGGCTGCGGTAAGCGGTCAAGGCCATGTGGGGGAGAACAGACACGGCCAAGCCTTGGCCAACCAGAGATTGAACAACAACATAATCATCAGTCTCGTATGTGATCCGGGGTTCGAAGCCAACACGACGGGCGGCCGAAACGAGGTGTTCCCGGCACCGCTGACAGCCAGCCACCCAGTCCTCGTCGGCTAGGTCGCTC
>QMCD01003067.1_pt1 | contig 15148 bp, 8 predicted proteins | sample 1821841 | NCBI WGS metagenome assembly QMCD01 (sample SAMN01991225, study PRJNA193472) | Termite gut metagenome, whole genome shotgun sequencing project. | isolation source: worker | host: Macrotermes natalensis | reverse complement strand
GGCTTCGGAAAGACCGAGGTGGCGATACGCGCCGCGTTCAAGGCCGTGGCAGACTCGAAACAGGTGGCCGTGCTGGTGCCCACGACCATACTGTCGTTGCAGCACTACCGGACTTTTTCGGAGAGGCTGAGGGGGTTTCCCGTGAGGATAGAGTTCCTGAACCGGAGCAAGAGCGCCGCCGAGACGCGCGAGATACTTGCGGGTGTGGCAGACGGGAAGGTCGATATTCTGATAGGGACGCACAAGATACTTGGCAAGGAGGTGAAGTTTCGCGACCTGGGGTTGCTCGTCATTGACGAAGAACAGAAGTTCGGGGTGGCGAGCAAGGAGAAACTGCGCACGCTGAGCGCAGCCGTCGATACGCTAACCCTTACCGCCACGCCGATACCCAGAACGTTGCAGTTCTCGCTGATGGGGTCGAGAGACCTGTCGGTGATCAATACACCGCCGCCTAACAGGCAGCCGATAGTGACCGAAAGCCATACTTTTAACGAGGAGTTGGTGAAAGAGGCCATCGAGACCGAGCTGGCGCGGGGCGGGCAGGTGTACTTTGTGCATAACAGGGTGCAGGATATAGGGCGAATAGCGGCGATGGTGGAACGGCTTGTTCCAAAGGCCCGAGTGGCCGTGCTGCACGGTCAGATGGAGGCCAAAGAGGTGGAACGGCTCATTATGGACTTTATTTACGGTGAGTTCGATGTGCTGGTCGCAACTTCGATCATTGAGAACGGGATCGATATACCCAATGCAAACACAATTATCATCGACGGAGCGCATAACTTCGGGTTGAGCGATCTGCACCAGCTTCGGGGGCGCGTCGGACGGTCGAACAGGAAAGGGTATTGCTATTTGCTGTCGCCGCCGGACGAGTTGCTGACCGGCGAGGCGAGGCGGAGGTTGAGGGCCATAGAGGAGTTCTCGGATCTGGGGGCGGGGTTCAATATCGCAATGCAGGACCTCGATATCCGGGGCGCGGGGAACCTTTTCGGGGCCGAGCAGAGCGGGTTTATTGCCGATATCGGGTTTGAGACTTACCGGAAGATACTGGATGAGGCGGTGGCCGAGCTTCGGGCTGAAGGGGTTGTGGGTGCCGAGAAATTGGTTGGGGGTGGGGGAGGAGATCCCTCGTCGCTTCGCCCTGTCGGAATGACAGACAGCGGCAGCCGGAACATCCGTTACATCGAGGATACGCATATCGAGATCGAGGCCGAGGCGGGAATACCGGATGAGTATGTGGGGTCGAGTGTGGAGAAACTGAAACTTTATCGCGCGATCGACGATATGCCGGACGAGGAGGCGATGAGGCGGTTCGCGGACGAGCTGGTGGACAGGTTCGGGCCGGTGCCCGCGCAGACCGAAACGTTGATGAATGTGGTGAGGCTGCGATGGTTGGCCACCGCGCTGGGGTTCGAAAGGGTGAAGGTGAAGAATGGATTGGCGATACTCTCGTTTCCGGCGGACGGCGGGGCGGCGTACTTCCAAAGCGAGGTTTTTAGCCGGATACTGGGCGTCGTGGCGCAGAAAAAAGAAAAATTTGTGCTGAGACAGAACAATAATAAACTTGCTTTGACTGTTCGTAATGTGAAGGACGTGGCCGACGCTATCGAAACGCTTACTTTAATGGTTAATGGTTAATGGTTAATGGTTAATGGTTAATGGTTAATGGTTGATGGTTGATGGTTGATGAATTTGACGGTTGACATAGGTAACAGTGCTGCTAAAGGGGCTCTTTTTGATGAGGGGAGGCTTGTTCGATCTTTTCCAATTACGAATTATGAATTACGAATTACGGAGAGGGTTGATCGGGCTATCGTGGTTTCGACTCGGGGGGTGGTGGCGGAGATCGAGGATGAGGTGCGGCGGCGGGCGCGGTTTTTTGTGCGGTTTGATCATGATACTCCCGTGCCGGTGAGGAATCTTTATGAGACCCCCCAGACCCTGGGACTTGACCGGTTGGCGGGGGCCGTGGGGGCGCATTCGCTCTATCCCGGGCGGACTATGCTGGTGGTGGACTTTGGGACGGCCATAACTTACGACATCGTGACGGCGGCGGGGGAGTTTCTCGGAGGGGATATCTCTCCGGGGGCGGGGATGAGGTTTCGGGCTCTTCATGAGTTTACCGAGGCGCTGCCTCTTTTGGAATTACGAATTGTGAATTACGAATTACGAAATAATAATTACGAATTACGGGATGATGACTTGTCGTTGGGGTTTCCGGGGCGGGGGACTCGGGCGGCTATCGAGAATGGGGTGGTGACGGGGATCGTGGCCGAGGTGGAACGATACATTGGCCTGGCGGAGGAGAAATTTCCCGGCGCGGGCGTTATTTTTACGGGCGGCGACGCCGATTATTTTGCGGGACGGGTAAAATTTCCGATATTTGCGGTTTCGGATCTCGTGCTGCGGGGACTGAACGCAACTTTAGAATATAATGCGAATCTGTAAATACTCGATCCTGATGGCCGTCGCGGCTGTCTCGCTGGTGATGTGGGCCGCGCCCGTGAAGGCGCAGGAAAGCTCGCTCGGAACTTACTCGCCATACACGATGTACGGGCTGGGAAACCTGAACCGCTCGCCACTGTCGGCGTTCGCCGCGATGGGAGGGGCGAGCCTGGGGTTCCGGAACGGCGGCTTCGATACCACCGGCGAGATCAGGCTCAACGTGTCGAACCCCGCGTCGCTCAGCGGTCTGGTGCCGCGATCGTTCATCTTCGATGTGGGACTGGCGGGGACGAACCAGTATCTGAGCCAACGAAGCACCGACGGACTGCTGCGCACGAGTTTCAATACGTTTAACTTCAACAACATTACCATAGCCCTGCCGATCGCCGACCGCGTGGGGTTTGCCGCAAGCGTGTCGCCTTACAGCGAGGTGGGGTACAAGGTGCATACCGTGGACGAATCGTATCTGGCAGACCTGGGGGTGGTGCATTACTACTACAACGGCGAGGGCGATGTGACCGAGGCGAAGGCCGCAGTGGGGTGGGAGCCTTTCAAGAACTTCTCGATCGGGGCCGAAGTGAACTACCTGTGGGGTTATATCGACAGGAAATACTCGGCGCAGATCATTCCTTATACCGGCACAGGAAAATATAACAATGTGACCGCGACCACGAACGAAAAAGTGGCCAGGGTGTTCGGAGGGGTCGGCGTGCAGTATTCGCCCGTGAGCCGCGACCGGACAAGGCTTACCATTGGGGCGACGTACCGGATGGGTGGGAAACTCAACTCGGATGTGAGGGACTACGTTCCGTCGGGTAACGCTTACGGCGATACGGTGAGGCTGGCCGAATATAAGTCGCCCGTGTACGTCCCGCAACGAGTGGGCGTGGGCGTGTTCTTCCACAGGCCGAAGTGGGCCGTGGGGGTCGACTATGTCTACGAGGATTGGGGCAACAGGAACGGGCGCGACGAGGTGAACGACGTGAGGTATGTGAACACGGGGGTGCTCAAAGTGGGGGGACAGTACACGCCAAACCGGTACGACATGAGAGGCCGCGTGGCGAGCTTCTTCAACAGAATGACCTACAAAGCCGGGGTGCGAACGGGGCGGAACTATCTGGAATTCCACGGAGTGCCGATGAACGAACGGGCCGTGACAGTGGGGTTCGATATACCGTTCAGGGCAGACAAAATATCGAACGTCGCCATTGGTCTGGAATACGGCCAGAGAGGCTCGCTGAAAGGGGTTCTGGTGAAGGAACGGTACTTCAGGATCAGCGCCGGTGTGATGTTTTTCGGCGGCGATTACGACTATTGGTTTCAGAAATACAGATATAATTAATATCTTTGTCCAAAATCAATCTAACTACAACACTTTGTAAGAAATGAAAACATTCACAAAAATTGCTCTGGGGGCCGCGATGGTGGTGATGGGAGTTGCGTCGGCCACGGCGCAAAGCGGGTTGGAAGATCCGAGGTATGGAAACACCCCCGAGGAAAGAAGAAAAAATCTCGGAGACCTGAACTGGCTGTCGGACGAAGTGACCGCAAGGAACTGGGACGGCGCCGCGGTCTACGTGCGATCGCTTATGAAAAACGCTCCCGCCGCCAACTCCGCGATCTACGCACACGGCGCAACGGTGTATAGGAACAAAATACAGAGAGCGACCGCCGTGGCCGAAAAAAACGCGCTGGTGGATACGCTGATGATGATCTATGACCAAAGGGCCGAATACTTCGGTAACCATCCGACGCAGGGAACGGCATATATCCTCAACCTGAAGGCCAGAGACTATCTCAATTACAGGGCGATGGATGGCGCGAACGTGAGAAAATACTATAAGGAGGCGATAGACGCCGCCGGAACGGGGGTCGATCCCGACGTGGTGCTGTTGTATTTCCAGCAGGCGGTGAACGGGTACAAGGCGACCGAACTTAACGCCGAGCAGCTGCTCGTGGAGTATGAGGCCCTGACGCCGATCATGGCCGGTGCCGATCAGGAAAAACGGGATAACCTCACGACGTTGCTCGCCAACAGCGGCGCGGCAGATTGCGGTGTGCTCGAAGAATTGTTCGCCAAACAGCTTGCCGAAAAACCGGGCGACCTGGAGGTGCTAAGGAAGGCTTTCCAGCTGATGACGATGGCCGAGTGCGAGAGCGATTTCTATATCTCGGTGGCCGAACAACTCTATAAACTCGAACCGACCTCGGGAATTGCCATCAGGTTGGCCACGATGTTCGAAAAACGGCAGGAGTATCAGAGGGCCGTTCCGTACCTCAACGAACAGCTCGCCTCGGAGACCGATCCGTCGGCAAAGAGCGACCTCTATGTCAGGGTGGCAGCCTCGGAACTTTTGCAGAACAGGTATAGCGCCGCAGCTACCAACGCGAGGCAGGCTATCGGGTTGAATCCCGAGAACGGATTTGCACACATGTTGCTGGGTAACGCATATCTGGGCGGACAGGCGGCGTGCAGCGATTTTAACAGGGCCGCAGTGGTGTGGCTCGCTTACGACGAGTTTGTGCGCGCTCGCGACGGTCTGGCCGGTGACACATCGGGCAACCTGGAGTCGGTGAACGCTTCGATAGCAAGGTGCAGGGCTAACTTCCCGACGACCGAAGACCTCTTTATGGGAGGACATCAGGTCGGGTCGAGCTACTCGGTGAGCTGCGGGTGGATCTCGGGAACTACCACCGTACGGGCAAGGTAGACGGATTTTGGAAACGTTGCGCAACATATTGCGATTTGCGGTAGCACTCCTCCTCGCGGGGGGTGCTATCTCGCTTATGTCGTGTGAGAACCAGCCCAAAGGGCCAGATCTGGACAACGAAAAGATCGTGTCGAGAACCGTGATCGACATGGAGACGCTGCAGTCGGAGAACGGGGTGAAAAAACAACTTATGAGAGCGCCCCTGAGAGAGGAGTATGAGTATGCCAAATCGCCGTACGACGAATATACGCGGGGGATAGAGGCAGTGGCGTTCGACTCGCTGGGGGTTGCGCCTGCCTCAAGGGTCGTGGCCGACTATGCGCTCTATTGGCGGGAACGCGATTTCTGGGAACTTAACGGTAACGTCGTCGTTGAGGGTGAGGACGGGCAGAAACTTTATACCCAGCAGTTGAGGTGGGACAGGAAGATCAAGAAGATCTATTCGCACGTCGATTGTAAGGTGGAGCAGGACGGTGACGTGTTGTATGGAGTGGGGTTTGAGGCCGCGGACGACTTTAGCTGGTGGACTTTCCTTGAGATCACGGGGACCGTCTATATGGCTGTGGAGCCGACGGCGGATTCTTTAAGCGTGGGGCCATGAGTGTGTGGGAGGCTTGCGGGTTGATCGGCGCGATGTTGGTGCTGTCGGCGTTTTTCTCGGGGATGGAGATAGCTTTCACCGGGGCGAATAAGCTGCGGCTGGAGATCGACCGGAAAGGGAGCGGCTTTTTCGATTACGCGGCGGGGCTTTTTACGCGGCGAGGCGGACAGTATATCACCACCATGCTGGTGGGTAACAATATCGTGCTGGTGGTCTACTCGCTGGCCGTGTCGGCGCTGTTGCAGGCCCTGACCGGCCATAGCTCGGTGGTGGTGGAGACACTCGTGGCGATGGTCGTCATTATATTCCTGGGAGAGTATATCCCAAAGTCGGTGATTCTCAAAAATCCGAACTTCTGGTTCAGAACGCTGTCGTTTCCCGTGTGGGTTTTCTATATCGTGCTGTGGCCCGTGGCGAGGCTGACGACGCTGCTGTCGAGCGGGGCGATAAGGCTGTTCGGCGGACGGGCAAGCGCCGAAACGACCGAACTGTACAGCCGCGCGGAACTCGTGAGCCTCGTGGAAGACAGCGAAGGCGAAGAACCGAGGCATGAGGTGAAACTTTTTCAAAGGGCGCTCGACTTTACAGACCTGCTGGTTCGCGATTGCATGGTGCAGCGGATCAACGTGGAGGCCATAGACGTGGACGAGAGTATCGAGGAACTGACGAGGCGGTTTGTGGATACTCAGTATTCGAGGATATTCGTGTGGGAAGGGTCGATAGACAATATTATCGGTTACGTGGGGGTCAAGAGCCTTTTCGGGCAGCCCGCCACTATCCGGCAGGCGATGAAAAAGGTGGATTATGTGCCCGAAACGATGCCCGCCCAGGAGCTGATGAACGACCTTATCAAACGGCACGGGTGGATCGCCGTCGTGATCGACGAGTTCGGCGGTACGGCAGGCGTGGTGTCGCTCGAAGATATTCTGGAGGAGATATTCGGCGAGATAGAGGATGAACACGATGTGCCCGAAAGTGTGGAAAAAGCGGTCGGCGCGCGAGAATGGGTGCTGTCGTGCTGGCTGGAGGTGGATTACCTTAACGAGAAGTACGACCTGGGTATTCCCGAAAGCGACGAGTATGACACGCTGGCCGGATATATCATTTTTAACTACGAAGATATTCCGCCACAAGGGGCTGTGATCTCTCTCGACCGGCATGAGGTGAAAGTCCTGAGGCGGTCGTCTTCGAGAATTGAACTTGCAAGGGTGCGGATTATCTAAAAAAAAGTGCTATATTTGCCAGCTAAATACGCGCATAACAGGGAACACGTCGCGTGGGCCCGGAATGACGGAAAAAACTAATTTGTAATTAATAATATGGCTACTCTCAACACTTTAAGAACCAAAGGAGCGCTCGTTGTCACCATCGTGATCGGTGTGGCGCTCATCGCTTTCCTGTTGCAAGACCTGACAAGCGCAAGCAGCGTTTTCCAAAGCCGGAAAAACAGGGTCGGGTCGATCGATGGAAATAATATCGACTACATGGAATTCGTGGCCGAAAATGAACGGCTCGAAGGAGTCATTCAAGCCATGTATGGGCGATCGTCGCTCAACGCAGCCGAAATCGACCAGGTCTACAATATGACCTGGGACCAGTATATTCGACGGTTCGCTTACGAACCAGGGTACAGAAAACTGGGGATCGAAGCCGGAGAAGCAGAACAGATCGACATGGTCAAAGGGACGTATATGTCGCCCGTGATACAGTCGATGTTCGCCTCGCCTGCCACAGGTATGGTCGACCCGATGATGCTCGCCCAGTTTATCGCCACGCTCGATAGCGACGCCTCGGGGATGATGCCCGCCCTGTGGGACTACGCTAAGGAAGAGATGGTGAGCGAACGGAGTATGTCGAAATATGTGGCCCTCGCTACCGGTGGTGCGTTCGTGAACGACCTCGAAGTGGCCAAGGGAGTGGCCGCGGCTAACAGGATATACAACGGACGGTTTGCAATGGTGCCGTTCTCGTCTATCGCCGACTCGCTCGTCGAGGTGTCGTCGGATGAAGTGAGGGCGTGGTTTAAGAAAAATAAAGAACAGTACAGGCAGGGAGCGGCCCGAGATATAGAGTATGTGTCGTGGGCCGTGGCGCCGTCGGAAGCCGACTTTGCAGCAGCCGCCGACCATGTGAACGGGCTGGCAGAAGAATTTGCCGCCGCCGAAGACCCGATGCAGTATGCGTCGCTCAACTCGCAAGACCGCACCGATCCCCTGTATTATACCGAGTCGCAGCTGACGGGCGAACAAAGGGATATCGCTTTCGGTGACAAGCGCGGAGAAATGGCCGGGCCGACGCTGAACGGTACCGTCTACACCCTGTCGAGAGTGGCCGGAGAACGGATGCTGCCCGACTCCGTTGGTGCGCGCCATATCCTGCTGCCCGCCGGGTCGACATCGGCCGACAGCCTCGTCAGTGCTATTCGAGGTGGTGCCGATATATTCGCCCTCGCTCCGATGTACTCGATAGACCAGATGGTGGACCTGGGCAGGTTCCCGCCCGAGAGGATGGTGGAGCCTTTTGCCGAGGCGACTATCGCCGCGCGCGCGAACGATGTGTTTAGCGTCGATACGCAGTATGGAACTCACGTCGTGCAGATGACTTACAAGGGAGCGCCCGTGCTCAAAGCGCAGATCGCAACCGTGGTGTATAACGTCGAGCCAAGCGCAGCTACCGAACAGGCCGCATACGGGCAGGCGCGCGATTTCCTCGCCGCAGCAGCCGGATCGAAAGAGAAATTCGACGCCGCGGTGGCCTCGACAGGTGTGTCGCCCAGGGTCGCGACCGTTAATTCGGGCGAACGGCAGGTGATGGGACTTAACGACTCGCGCGAACTGGTGCGTTGGAGCTTTAATGCCAAGCCCGGCGTCGTGTCGACTATTATGGAGATGGACGGAAACTATGTCGTGGCTGTCGTTACCGGCGCGCGCGAGGCCGGAATCGCCGATGTTCGCGATGTCGCCACCGGAATATTCCAACGGCTGAGGAACGAAAAGAAAGCCGCGATGCTGTCCGCGCAAATGGCCGGCAAATCGGTGGACGAAGTGGCCGCAATGACCGGCGCTACTTCCGGCGATGTGGCAGATCTTCGCACTAATGTGTTCTACGATGCCTTCCCCCCGCCGCTATCGGTGTGTTCGGTGGACTGGCCGCAGGGGCCGTGTCGAAGCCTGTGACGGGGTATAGCGGGGTGTATGTCGTGTCCGTGTCGTCGGTGGATAACGCCGGGGAGGAGGAGGCCGTGACCGAGGCCAGCGAACGGGTGCGTATCGAGGCCGAGGCTGAGTCGACAATTCCGCAGCGGCTGCTTCAGGCGCTTAACGATGGTAGCGATATTAAGGATTATCGGGCGAGGTTCTTTTGATGTCCGATCCCTTATGAAATTTGCGGCGGGCCTCCGGTTGGGGGCCCGCCGCTTGTTGTTGGGAGTCGGATATGAAAACTTGCCAAGCCTATTGGTAATAGGAAAAGGAAAGGACGGTATGGCATTACTCGCGGTATATGTGATATCATGACTTTTGGGTGTTATTACACCGGAATCCGGCATCATTACCCATAAAAAAAGGGTCGCCTCGAAAGAGGCGACCCCGTGTTGTATGTTAGGGGATCAATATCCGGGATTCTGAACGACGACACCGCCACCCTTGATTATGTCGCGGTCGGGAATCGGCAACGCGAACAAATTGTTGGGGTAAGGTATTGCTGCTGCTAACTCGGAACCGCGGCCTGCGGGGATGCCCTTCTGGTTGCGGAACAAGTCGAAACTGCCGTGGCCCTCGAAACCGAGTTCGCGACGACGCTCTTCGAGAATGAAATCGATGAAAGCTTCCTTGTTAGCGAAATCGCCAGCGGCTACGGTGGAAACACCGGCGCGCGTACGAATCTCGTTCACAAGTTCGATCGCGGTGGCATCTATACCCGTTGCCTGTTTTGCGCGAGCTTCGGCCTCGTTGAGAATCACCTCGCCGTAACGGATGATGGGCGCCCAGTTCGCAGATCCGTCAGGGTATTTGTCGGTGAAATACCGACTGATACCATTTTCGTCAGTCTTGACCGCGATAAGCGTTTTGAAACGGATGTCGTTTTCCTGGTCGAACAATGCCAGATAGTTCTGCGAGATCTGGATGTCACCACGGGCATCTGCACCATAGTGCTGACCCAGCGCGTTGTTGGTGTTGGGGTTGTCATTGATGTTGTGGGCGATCCAGAAGATGATCTCGGTGCTGCCGAACGCCGGAACAACGAACGTGTCGGCGGCGGGATCGGCATCGAGGGTGTAACCCGTCACATGAGAGGCGGCGGTGATCGCCTCACTGTAGTTCGACCGATAGAGGTGAACGCGCGACAACATGGCCCAAGCTGCGTTCGAAGTAGCGAAGTAAAGCGACGGGCCACCAGCTCCGCGAGAGGCGGGAAGGTTGGTGCCGGCGGTGAGATCGTCGATGATCTTGGAGTAGATCTCGGCAGTGGTGGCACGGGGCACGATGGCCTCTTCCGAAAAACCACTGAAGCCGTCGAAGGAACGGTCGATCCAGGGTACGCCCAAGCCGGTGCCGCTGGCGGTGTACTGGTCGCCCCACAGGTTGACAAGATAGAAATAGACCACACCGCGGAGGAATTTAGCCTCGTTGAGATACATGGCGGTTTCGTCGGCAGGCAACACGTCGGGAGCTTCGGTGAGCTTCTCGATGAACAGGTTGATCTCACCCAGGGTACGATAGGCACCGCGGTAAGCAGCAAGGACTATGGTGTTGTTGGAAGTCATCGAACCGTCGAGTGCGGAAACCGCACCGAAATAGGACGAGGCGTTGGTGTCGATGCTGCGAACGTCAACGTAGATCTGCGCGCGGCCACCGAGGAACTCGAGGTTCTGCATCAAGTCGTACATGCCGATGGCGGCAAGACGAATCTGGTGCGGAGAGGTGAACTCCGTCGCTTCATAGCCCATGTAATACTTCTGGTCGAGAGTGTCGCACGACGAGAACGAGATCCCGAAGAACGCCACCGAAGCGATCAATATTTTGTTTGCTGTCTTCATAATATTTTCCCTTTTTTGAATTAAAAATTAAGGTTGATGCCGACCGTGTAGGTGCGTACCGCCGGTACCGAACGGTTATCCCAGCCGACGCTGGCGTTGGAGTTGCGGTTGGTGCTGATCTCGGGATCGGAACCGGTGTACTTTGTGAGTACGAACAGATTGTTGGCGCGAACGTATATGCGGCCCGTGAAACCGATCTTGTCGGCGAGGATCTGCGGCAGGGTGTAACCGAGAGTGAGCTCGCGCATACGCAGGTAGTTGCCCGATTCGAGGAAACGGGTGGACGCGGAGGTGGTCAGACCGGTGTTCTGGCCCCACACGAGGCGTGCGACGTCGGTCTGGTCGCCCGGTTTCTGCCAACGATCGAGAATCTCGGCGGACTTGTTGCCCATGCGGGTATCCAACAGACCCGCGCGGGTGATGTTGAGAATCTTGTTGCCGCCGGCGAATTGAAGACCAATGGTCAGATCGAGGTTCCTGTAACGGAACACGTTGTCGAAGTTACCGTACCACGTGGGGGCACCGGAGACACCATCGATGAACTTGTTGTCGGCAGCACCGACGGCGGGAGCGGCCGAACCGTCCGCAAATTTCCAGCGATCGGCGGCAGCGGTATCCGGCGAGGCATCGTAATATTTAACTTGACCCGAAGCCTGGTCGATGTAACCCGGGCGACCCGTTTGGGGATCGACTCCGGCCCATTCGTAAACCCACCATACGCCCAGAGGCTTGCCTTCGATGATGTAGTTGGTGCCCGACATCTCGGTGAAGAGCTTCTTGACCCTGTTCTTAACCGTGGTCAGATTGAGTGCCGATGACCAGGCAAAGTTACCGTCGGGCGAAGTGTAGGTCTGTGCGTTGATCTGCAACTCGATACCGCTGTTGGACATGGCACCGATGTTGCTTCTGACACTTGCGCCGGGAATACCCGTGACGTCCGCAACCTGGGCGTTAAGCAACATGTCGGTCATGTCGGAACGCCAGTAGTCGAAAGCCACGTCGATGCGGCCGCGCAGGAAACTTGCGTCGAAACCGACATCGAACTTCTTGCTCTGTTCCCAAGTGAGCCCGGCGTTACCGGTCTGCGAGGTGGAGATACCGTTGACGTAGGCGTACTGCCCACCGGCGTAGAGAGTGCGGCTGGCGTAGGGGTCGATATTACTGTTACCCACGATACCCCAGCTTGTGCGAATCTTAAGGTCGCTAAGCCAGTTCTTCGAAGACTCCATGAAACGCTCGTCGCCGATCCTCCACGCGGCCGAGAAACCGGGGAAGTTACCGTAACGGGTGTTGGAACCGAAGCCGGAGTAACCGTCGCGGCGGTAATAGGCGTCGAAATAGTATCTATTGGCGAAGTTATAGCTGGCGTTGGCGAACACACTCGAGAAACCGCGGCTGTTCTTGGTACCGCCACTCATCTGCTCGGTGAAAAGACCATCGAGGATTTCGTTGAAGTCGGCGCTGGCAAAATCACCGGCACCGGCGTAGATGTCCTGATAGTCGCGCTGCTGATACTCGAGACCGACCATGGCACTGATGTTGTGATTGCCACCGATGGTGGTGGCGTAGTTGGCGTAGTTCTGCCAGTTCCACTGCTTGATCCACACGGTGTTATCCTGAACCAGACCGTTGAACATCATGCCCAAACCCGCGATGTCGGGATGACTGTACTGATCCTCGAAGTTGTTGAGGTTGTCGATACCGACCTTCGAAGTGATGCTCAGACCTTTTACGGGAGTGATCGTGGCGTAGGCGATGGCGCCCACGCGGTCGGAGTGGTTGGCGTTACGCTGAAGGTTGAGCGTAGCGGTGGGATGGTAGACCGCGTTGCCGTAGGTGTTGGCGCCGCCATTGGCGTAGAGGTTGCCGCCCGGAGCGAGTTGACCATTGGCGGTGAGAGCGTAGGTGCCATCGGGGTTCTTCTCGGGAGCGTTGGGCATGGCCAGATATGCCATGATAGTCACACCGGCCAGATAACCGTCGGAGAGAACACCATAGTTGGAGGTCTTGGAGTAGTTGACCGAAACACCGGCCTTGAACCACTTGGTGGGGGTGGCATCGACGGTGGCGCGGAAAGAGTAACGGTCGAGCTCGTTGGTGTGGATGATACCTTTTTGTCCCAACCAGTCGGCCGAACCGTAGAAGCTCAACTTGTCTGTACCACCGGAAACAGACAAAGAGTGGTTTTGGGAGAAGGCGTCCTTAAATATAAGATCCATCCAGTCGGTCTCAACGCGACCCGACGCGGGGAACGCTGCGATATCGTTGCCGGCACCCCACCAGTTGGTGGCGGCTTCGTTCTGGATCTCGATGAACTGATCGGCATTAAGCATTTTGGGACGGTTGGCAGCCTGCGAAACAGCAACGTAGCTGTTGAGCGATACCTGAACCTTGCCGGCCTGACCGCGCTTGGTGGTGATGAGGATCACACCGTTGGCGGCACGCGATCCGTAGAGGGCGGCCGAGGCGGCGTCCTTCAACACCTCTATCGACTGAATGTCGTTGGGGTTGATCGTGGCCATCGGGTTGAAACGGGTACCGTCACCGCCGTTGAAGACGTTGAGGTTGACGGTCTCCGTCATCGGAAGTCCGTCCACAACCACCAGCGGCTGCGAGGAGTTGGAGATGGAGTTGGTACCGCGGATGCGGATACTCGTTCCGTCTGCCAACAGACCCGAGGCCGTGTTGATCTGAACACCGGCCATCTTGCCCGACAAGGCCTGGTCGAAACTGACTGCCGTGGTGGAGGTCAGTTCGGTGGCGGAGATGGATGACACGGAGCCTGAAATACCGTACTGGCTGACCGGCGTACCGTAAACCGTTACGGCTACGATAGCCTGGGCGTCGGCCTGGAGCTGGACGTTGATCGTTGTGCGGCCCGAAATGGGGGCTTCCTGCCTCTGCATGCCCAGAAGCGAAAACTCGAGCGTGCCGCCCGAGGGGGCGTTGATCGAATACTGGCCGTCGGCGTCGGATATGCTGGCGATCGTGGTGCCGCTTACGGTAACCATTACGCCGACTAACGGGCTGCCGTCCGGCCCGGTTACGCGGCCGGATACTCGCTGATTCTGGGCGAAAAGCGTGGCGCTTCCCAACAGAATCAAGGAAAACAATAGAGCAATTTTTCTCATGCTAAAAAATGTTAATAATAAAGATGATTAGGTGATTGTCTGTTCATTCAATACGCCGGAACTTGTCCGGAACGTCGGTTCTTTGGGTCAATTTCGTTTTCTTCTCAATCCATATTTTAAGTTTTTTCGTTCAGCGTCGAAAATACAAGCGTATATTCGCTTCGGTTCAGAAAAAACCAAAGCCGGTCAGGCGTTTTGCGTTGCCCGAACTATCGTCGTCGTCTCCGCTTTCCGACGGGGTCAGAGCCGTCAGAGAGAGACGAGGGGCTTTTTTTGCCCTTCGACCCGCGTTTTCAGATCTCGATAGTGCGCAATGCGCGTGCGTACCGGAGGCAAAGATAGTTGAAAAATAGCGATTTCCAAGTAAATAGTATCAAAAAAAAGAGGGCATCGTTATGATGCCCTCCCCTTTGACGGGTGTCGAGACCGCGTTAGTAGCCGGGATTCTGTACGACCACCCCCTCGCCCTTGGTGATCTCGCGGTCGGGTATGGGCAGTGCGAAACGGTCGCTGGGATAGGGTATCGCGGCGGCCTGGTCGGAACCACGACCGGCGGGGATACCTTTCCCGTTGCGGAACAGATCGAAGCTGCCGTGGCCCTCGAATGCCAGCTCGCGGCGGCGCTCGACGAGAATGAAGTCGATCAGGGCGGCCTTGTCGGCGAAATCGTCCACCGAAACGGTGCCGGCCTTGGCCCTGTCGCGGATCTTGTTGACGAGCTCGATAGCAGTCTCGTCGACTCCCGTTGCCTGCTTGGCGCGAGCCTCGGCCTCGTTGAGGACAACCTCGCCGTAGCGGATCACCGGCGCCCAGTTCTCGTTGATGTTGGGGTACTTGTTGGTGAACCACTGGTTCTTCGACGTGTTGTAGACCAGAAGTTTGTAGCGGATGTCGTTTTCCTGGTCGAACAGCTCGCGGAATTCGTTGGAGATCTGAATGTCGCTGCGGCCGCTCTGTCCGTAGTGCTGGCCCAGAGAGGCGTTGGTGCCGGGGTTGTCCGAGGCGTTGTGGGCGATCCAGAAGATGATCTCCTTGCTCGACGTGGGCGACTTGACGAACGTGGTCTTGGCGGGGTCGGCGTCGAGGCTGTAGCCCGTCACCCTGGTGGCCGCGTCGATCGCCGCGTTGTAGTTGCCCATGTAGAGGTGGACGCGGGAGAGCATGCCCCAGGCAGCTCCCGATGTGGCGAAGTAGAGCGAGGCGCCCCCCGAACCGCGCGAGGCGG
>QMCD01001336.1_pt1 | contig 15154 bp, 9 predicted proteins | sample 1821841 | NCBI WGS metagenome assembly QMCD01 (sample SAMN01991225, study PRJNA193472) | Termite gut metagenome, whole genome shotgun sequencing project. | isolation source: worker | host: Macrotermes natalensis | reverse complement strand
TGCGCCGTATTCCTTCAGGCGCGCCGATATATGCCGGTCGTCCACCATGCTTTCATACCACTCGCGCCGCCCGCCGCCCGCCGCGAGCCATGCGTCGAGGGTTGTTTGTTCGTCGGGGGTTATCTCGCCGCCCTTGAGGCGTGACGCGAGAATCCCGGCTATAGTCAGATTGCGTTCCATATTCATTATCGTGCCGATTATTCGTAGTTGCGTGCATAAAACGATCGAAGGACAAAAAAAGACTACCGCCGGATGAAAAATCCGCCGCCCGCCGGTTAATAATTACAATTACAAGAATGTTGCGATCCCCTGCAAAAGAAAGAGTACCCCGGGATCCAACTGCTCCCTGAGCGTTCGTTTGGCTCGCTGCTTTTGCTCCCGCACCGTGTTCACCGATATATTGAGCTGCTCGGCGATCTCACTGTTGCTCTTCCCCTCGATCGCCATCGAGAATACCTGCATGCACTTCTCCGGCAGCCGCTGCACCGCACGGTGGAGCAGTCCCATGAGTTCCTCCTCCACCATACTTTGGTCGAGTGCCTCGCCGGAGAGTTCGAGTTCGAGGGCGTCGTTATGTTTGCGGCGCACCCTTATGTGTTTCACATGGTCGAGCGCGAGGTTGCGCACCGTCCGGTAGAGGAATATGCGTACCGAGAGCAACGACGCGAAAGATGCCCGCCGCTCCCATAGCCTTATGAAACAGTCCTGCAATATGTCGTGGGCCGTATCCGGGTCGTCGATGATCGAATTTGCATGAAACCAGAGCGAACGGCCATAGCTCTCCATAAGATACCCGACAGCCTCTGCCTCGCCCTTGCGGAAAGATTCGAGCAGGAACGGTTGGTCCTGTTTATATCGTCGATTCAGGCTGTCCATTTCACTGTTCAGAGGTTGTGGCATTCAAATATTGACGTACAAAGATAAGAATAATTGCCGACGAAACGCACCGCTACCGCCGTTACTGCTTACGTTGTTCGGCGCGTCATCGTCCCGACGTTGTTTTGGCTCCGTCATCGTGTGATGAAACCTTGCCGACGGTGTTTTGATGCCGTCATCGTGTGATGAAACCTTGCCGACGGCGTTTTGATGCCGTCATCGGGTGATGAAACCTTGCCGACGGCGTTTTGATGCCGTCATCGGGTGATGAAACCTTGCCGACGGCGTTTTGGCTCCGTCATCGTGTGATGAAACCTTGCCGACGGCGTTTTGCTCCCGTCCGGAGTTCCGGACGCCGCCCGGAGCAGAAAAAAATGTGGACATCTCGACGCTCGTCGAACAGACGCTCGACATGTTACCTCGCTCGTAAGATACCTCCCCCGCCTGCGGTGACGGTCGGTGCGGCAATGGTCGCAGCTGGCGGATTTCACGCGCGGCGCGTAAAACCACCACTCCCCGCCGTGGCGAACGGGCGGGGAGTGGGTTAGCGAGGGCGATTACTCCGTCTCGTCTATCGGAGGACACAACGGACGGATAACTCACACTCACTTCCGGCACCTCCATAGGCATATACCAAACTCGTGAGCTCCAATATGCAGTAGTAACCAAATTTGTCTGTTAACGTCGAAGTCCAATATGTGCCATGTTCATTTCTGTATTGAAGCCCTTTCGACGTTTTCTCCCCGGCGGCGGGCAGGAAAATCGAATTATTCCCTGTGCCGAATCTGTAGCCGTTTATTCCATTAATTTGCGTTTTCACCTCTATCTTTGCCCTCGCAAGGTTCTCAATTTCGGCTCGGGTAGGCAATCGCCACCCTTCGGGACAGGCATTGCTTGCATCATGGTATTTGTACAACTGTCCATAATCTTGTGGGTTGGCAACGAAAGTTCCTGCCTCGCCGACATTGCGTGTCGCCCACCATGTACCGGCTACCAATACTGCTCCCGATGCTCTCTTCTCTGCTGCTGCCGCTTCCTCTGCCGCTGCCACACTCGCCGCCTCAGCTCTTTGCTCGGCGACAGTCGGGCCGGTCGAGACCATGCGCAGTACACCGTTGGCGTGGTCGGTGGCGATGTAGATGTCGTCGCCCAAACCTACCGCGGCGGCGTTCTGCTCCATCACCGTCAACTCTGCCGACGTCGGGATGCGCCAGTCGTTGCGCCCGAAAGGAGCCTGACGGTTGATGTTGCCGATAATCTCCAACGCATCGCGCTGGCTCTTGAAGTTGCCGATGTCCTCGGTGTAGACGTACAGATAGCCGTGCAACACGAGCGGCGCGGCGAGTTTCTTCGCCACCCGCGCGGGCTGTGGCCTGTCCACATAGACGGTGCGGTACTTCTCGATGTAGACGGGCTTTTCGACCACCCGCTCGGTGATGGGGAAGTTGTGAATTACGGTGGTGTTCTGATTGACGTTCTGGTTGACATTTTGTGCGTTTGCCGCCGTTGCGACCGACATCGCGGCGGCAAACAGGAAAATATGTTTCTTCATAGTTGTTTTTGTTGCCCGTCCCGCGGCGGTTAAGTGTTGTTGATATAGGGCACAAAAAAAGCGTGGGACAAAACTTCTTATCTGTCTTTCGAGGTCTTAGGAAACCTTGCAACCAAATAATAAAGTAAAGCCCACGCCGTGGCGCGAGCATTTACGCATTATTCTCTGTTGCTTTGAAATTTCCTAAGTTCCGAAAGACAAGAATAAGCTAAACGCTTTTATGTGGTCGATGCCCTCTGCGCCGTCTCGTTAGCGCGCCCGGCATCGGTTGGGGTTCGGATTACGTCGTTTACGGTATATTCATAGGCAAAATTCTTTTGTCATTCGTTTGCGCGAATATAAATAACTTTTGCGAGACGGCAAAACGGTGCGGGTTCATGGCATCGCCGCTCGGCGACACAGTTTCCTGGGCCCCGGAGCCCGTTGCGCCGCCCGCCGCTACAGGCATTGCATCACCGGAACCCCATTACTCACCGTCATTTCGGCGGTTGCAGTCGCGGCAGAGCATTTGGCAGTTTTCGCCAAACAATGAAAGCCCCTGCCACAAAACTTTGCGGCAGGGGACTATGCAAGACGTTTAGAGCTTATTTGTATTAGTCGTAGCTGTTCTGCACCAACTGCCCTTCTGACGAGTCGATCTCCACTCCGTTGATCGGCAGCGCATATTTCTTGCTTTTGACCGGCAGCGTGAACGTCTCCGTCCTGTCGGTGTTCCACACACCGTTCTCGATCGGGTGGAAAGTGTGGCTTACGGTCACGTCGTCGGACGTCGTTTCATTGTAGGCGAAACGGCGGATATCCCACCAACGATGCGCGAAGGGAAGCTCCCTGCGCCTCTCTTCGAGGATCAGCCTGAGCGCCTCTTCTTTGTTCGATGCCGACACTTCGAGATTGGCATACGAAGGGTCGATGCGGTTCTCGCGCAGGTCGTTTATGATCCCTATCGCTCCGCCGACGTCGGGGTTCGACCGGCGGACGAGGGCCTCCGCCTTGTTCAGCATTACCTCCTGTACAGTTGGGCCCGACATGATGTAACGCCCGTCGTAGAAGTGCGAGTATCTGTATGTGTCGGGGGCGGTGATACCCATCCTGCGGTTGCCATAGTTGAGGAAGAACCATTTGGCGCGCATGTCGAGGTTGTTGAGCATCGCGTCTTCGTCGGCCCCGGCCGTGGAAGTGTCGTCGAACAAGGCCATCAGCCCCGGACCGGGGACAAACCACTGCCCGCTGGTATAACACAGCCTGAGGAAAAAGAACTCCTGCCAGTCGTAAATCTGCGCCGTGGAAAAGTCGTTCCACTCGGGATAATTGATCGTTGCGGCGGGATTGCTGTAATTCGCGGGCCGACCGGCCACTATCTCGTTGTAATCCTTCAGCCGAACGTTGCTGCCGGCATTTCCCATGGCATAGTCTGCGGCAGTGACGACTTTGTCATAATCGCCCGTGTGGAGATAGTATCGCGACAGGAAGGCGTTGATGCTCGCACGGGTGGGCCTGAATTTGAACTCCACCGCGTTCGCCTCCATTTTGAGGGCTTCTTCGATATCCCTCTCGATGAAATCGTATGTTTCCTTGAGCGTTGCCCTCCTTATGCTCTCCTCGAAGTCGGTACTCTGTCTGTGAGGCAGTCCGAGCGTTCCGAAGTTCTCCTCTGCGTAAGGCATGCAGTATGCATTGGCAAGTTCCCACATGTAGAATGCCCTTATGAAGTGCGCCTCGGCCTTGAGCTCGGCCTTGTCGGTGTCGCTGCCCTCGACCTGGTCGGCGAAAGCCAATATCGTATTCGCCCGAAGGATTATGGGCCATATCGTCTGCCAGAAGTTATCCGCAGCCTGATTTTCGATCGCCTCCATGTCGAAAACATAGTAGCACATGGTGGCAACCGAGAAATTGGACGGGCTGGCCCTGAACAGGTCGAAAGAGACTTCCGTGTCGTCCGTACTCCAACGTGCCTGTATGTCGTTGGGTGTGATGGTCGTGTTCAGCAGGACGTCCAACTGTTCGAGGCGTTCTATGGGGTCGTTGGTCGACCGTGTAGGCCTTTCCGATAGGAAGTCCGCACAACCGGTCGAAAAGCACAGGCTTACAGTTAACAGAATCAATGATATTTTTCTCATGACATCGGTTTTTAGAAGTTAATGTTAAGGCCGAAGGTGAACGTGGTTACCGGCTTCATTGTGCCCAGCATCCATTCGGGATCGTAATGGCGGCTGTTCTTCGTCCACAGGCAACCCAGGTTGCGCACCTGGAAGTTCGCCTTGGCGCTTTCGATCCCGACAAAGTCGCACACATGTGCAGGGATCGTATAATCGAGGTTCACCTCCCTGAGCTTTATGAACGAACGGCTTTCGATCATGGTGTTCAGGTTCGGGACGTAACGGCTCCACAGGTATGTCTGCGTGGCGTTCTGCTTGGGCCATGATGGTAGCCCCGGGTTGCCCGCGAAGACTTGCCCGATCAGCGAACCGGGGATATTCTTACCCGTACCCATCTGGTCGTAAACCCATACCGGATTGCGGAATACACCGCCGAACTGTCCGTCTATGAACATCGAGAGGCTGAACCCGTACCCGCTCAGATTTACGCGCCATCCCAGAGTATGTGGCGAAATCTGCGGGCCTTCGTAATTGAGGAATCCCATACCCAACTCCCTGTTGTGGAGTTGCACGTCATCCATCGTCGAGGGTTCGCCGTTCAGACCGATGACGTGGGGTGTGCCGTCTATCATTCCGGCATAGGTGTATGACCATATCGATCTCACCGGATAACCTTTAATGAACGTCCCGTCTATCATGGCATACGCGTACGGCAGCGCATGGTTCAACGCCGTGATCTCATTCTTGTTGTAGGCATATGTGACGGCCGTCGTGAGCCTTATCCCCGTATTTGCGATCGGTAACCGCACGCCTACCTCGGCTTCGACGCCCTTGTTTATGATCTCGGCGGTGTTTATTCTCACGTTGGTCGAGCCCGTGCCGAATGTCTTAGCGGTCAGTTTCTCGCCGACGACGTCCTTGCTATGCTTATTGTAAATGTCTATACTGCCATACAGTTTGTTGCCGAACAGGGCATAGTCGATACCGACGTTGAACGTACCTGTCTTCTCCCATCTCAAAGTGGGGTTGCCGAAACTCTGGATAGCCCCCGTATGTAAGTTGCCGTATGTCGCACTGGGAGTGGCACTGTAACTGAGCAGCATGAGCGGCGAGGTCGTCTTTTCGATATTACCGTTGAAGCCGTAGGTTACCCTCAGGGCGAGGCGGTCGAGCCACGGTCCCGAACTGTCCATAAAACCTTCGTTGTGAACGTTCCACAGTCCGCCGACCGACCAGAAGGGACTCCAGCGGTATTTCGGATCTTCGGCTATGAGGTTCGAGGCGTCCCAGCGTACGCTCCCCGAAAGGCTGAAACGGTTGTCGAAAGTATATGAGCCGTTGCCATAAACCGAAACGAACCTGTCGAGGCGGTATCCGAAAGTATTCTCGAACGTTACCGGCAACGTGGACAGATTAGAGCCGAGGATATTCTTGAATTGTACGGTATTCCCATTGAGTGAGGTCGTTTTATAGCCATAAGGAGGCGTGGAGGATGTATTGTGCAGCGGGTCATAGCCGAGCACCCACGGCAGGGTGTACGAATCGGTTTTTTCGTGGCGCATCTCGAAACCGCCAACCACGGCCACGTGGTGCTTGTCGGCGAACGTACGGTCGAAGTTCAACTGGCTCCGGTACATCCAATGTCTGGCATCCGATCCGTTCCTTTTCAGAATGCCGCCTTTCGGGAGGAATGCCGTCAGCACCTTTCCTGCCGCCTGGTCGTAATTGACGTTGTAGTTCACCATGTCGCGTACATAGTACGTGTCGTCCGAGTCGTAGTTGTCGACCTTCGTCTTGCCATAGTGGTACATGAAACTGTTGGTGAAGTTCAGGCCGCGCAGAAGTTTTACGGTAAGCGCTCCCGTGAATTGGGCGCTTATGTTCTCCGTCTGGTAGTCCCTGCCCCTGACCTCGCGCAGGATGTTGTAGCTCCAGTCGTCATAGGGTAGCGCACCTTCGGGGATCTTGGCCAACTGGCGGCGGTTTCTCTTCAACTGCGTGGCGTATGTCCCGTCTTCGTCGAGTATCATTTCGTATGGGGAAAGACTACCGATCTCACCCATCGTCGGGCCGCCGTTCTGCGACTTGTTGTAGTGGAGCACCGTGTTGAGCTCGAAATCCAGCCACCGGAACAGGTTCAGATTATTGTTATAGTTGAGCCTAACTCTGTCGATCTTGTTCTTTATCACGTTCCCCGTGCTGTTCTCGTACATTATCGAGGCATAATCACGCGAGCGGTCGCTCTTGTGGGTAAGGGTAAGGTTATACTGCTGCACTACGGGATTGTTGAACAGATAATCACTGATCTGCTTCTCGTTGTTATACTGCCGCAGGTTGTTGATGGCAGCGTTCATCTGCGCCTCGGTAATATGGCCGTCGCGGTGGTCGAACAGTTGCTCGGTCACCAGCGAGAGCGAAGACGATATCGCGGAGAAAGTATCGGAATAATTGCCGAAGAACCACCCGTTATCCCAGGCCATAAGTTCGTAGTCTATGGTCTGGTCCGTCGTGGCGTGTGCGAGCACCTGTGCTGTGTCGTATTTCTTGCCCACGCGCACCATGACGTTGGCGTTGACGTTCACACCGTGGTTGCCTCCGCCGGTAAGGCCGGCTTTCTTGGTCGTGACGACTATCACACCGTTGGCCGAGCGGGCCCCCCAGATCGAAGCCGCCGCGGCGTCTTTGAGTATCTGCACGTCGAGCACGTCGTTGGGGTTGATGTCGGTGAAGCCGTTGGCGGCCGGATAGCCGTCGACCACCACCAAAGGCTCCCTGTTGCCGGCGAGCGTACTTATCCCCCTGATGGTATAATCGAATGTTCCGTCTGAGTTCTCCTTCGCGTGGAGGCCTGCCACTGTTCCCACCAGCGAAGCGGAGAGGTTCATTGTGGGCCTTTCGGTGAGTATCTCCGACGAAATGCGCCCGAACGAACCCGAAGCCCGTTCGCGCGAGAGGGTCTGATAGCCCGTGACAACCACCTCTTCGATGCTTTTAGTATCCTGTTCGAGCGTTATCTCGAACGTGGTGCGGCCGCCTACCGCCACCGTCATGGTCTTATGGCCGACGTAGGATACTATAAAACTGTCGTCACCCCTCACCCCCTGCGGAATGGCGAAACGGCCGTCTGCACCGACCACCGCGTGCAGGCGCGAATCCCTGATCACGACGACCGTGGCGCCGTGCAGCACCGCTCCGCTCCTGTCCTTCACCGTGCCGTTAATGCCACCGATACGTACCGGTTCCTGCTGCCTGCTCCTGTCCGCGTTCAGGCCCGACGGGGAGAGCGTGATCTGATTATCCAATATACGGTACTCGATATTGGAATTTCGGAGTATTGCCCCCAACACGCTTTCGATGTTTTCATCACGAACGCTGACGGTCACCTGTCGGTTCACGTCCACAAGAGTGTTGTTGTAAACGAACTTGTAGGACGTTTGATTCTCGATCTCCTTCAGCGCCGTGGAGAGAGGGATTTGTCTGAAGTTCAGTGTAATGGTGTTCTGTGCGGCTGCATTGGCTGTGACGCTGCACATCAGGATGAACATGGCCATACACAATGCAAACCGGGATTTTGGAACCTTGTAAAGTTTACACATAGTATAAATATTAGGTTAATAAAAGGATGAGTGTTTCATAATTTATACACCCGACTTCTTATCTCCCCTGATATTTTTTACATTACAGCCCATAACAAAGGACAACACTGTTTCATTGGCATAGCTTTAGCCTATTTGTGGGGGTCGGCATCATTTTAAAATCCCGCATATGCGGGATTGATTCGTATTGTTTGTTTCGCCATGTTTGCAAAATGTAAAAATATGAACACATTCGCTACATACAACACAACGAACCCCGCGCCTGATCCGTTCAAAACTGTCAAGTTTTTTAGGATGAGACAACTTCCACCGATTGTGCTTTTTTCGTTTCGATGTGTTTTTATAATAGAGGAAAGTCCTCGCATTGTAACCGACTAAAAAACGCAGATTATGGAATCACTCGTTGAAAAATCCTCTGCCGTATACGGGGCTTATGGCAGAGGTGATGGGCCGGATACGCACCGGACAGCGCTTCTTTAACCATTCGCGCGAGTCCCGAAAAACAATAAGTCCGGCTGTTCACGGCCGGGGGATCAAAATATTTATTTTTAAACCGGAACAATTATGAAAAAACTATTTTTTGTGCTTTTGGCGACGTTTGCGGTCATGGGCTCCACTTCTTCGACGACTGCCGACGACACGGCACCTGTGTACTATTCACTCCAGGTCAGTAGTGTCAGCAGTGCCGCCATAGTGATTTTGGGATCAGGTAACGTGGTAATTGGCACAGGCCAAGGCACTTTTGAAGGCTATTTTGTCCCAGGAACGGCATACAAAATTAAAGTTTACGCTGTCGGACATGAAGAAGTTACTCTACCAAAGACAGGATTCTACGAACTTACCGAAAATACTTCTTGGACAATCAATTTAGTCCACATGGAATAATATGCCCCATAAATCCCGTAGATCATGAGAAAATTTCATTGTTTGTTGGCGCTTTTGGCGTTCACCGGAACGACCAAAGCGCAGGTGGTTCTAAGCGAGGATGTGGATCCTGTCATGCGCGCTCAATTTACAAACTATTATTACTTTTCTATTCGTGAGGTAAAGTATGACGAAGAGGGGAAGTTGACAAAAGGAAAATCGGCGCAGAACAGTGACGGCAGCAGTTTCGAAACAGTCTTGCTTGTCGACAAAGATACCATTACTCATTTTGAATTAGAAAGGGGGGCTACCATTATGGAGGATAATTTATACGGCAAAGAAGTGGAGTTCATAGTTATCTCCAGGGATTATGAAACGCTGAGGGAGAAAATAAAGATAGAGTCGCGGGCGTTGAACATATTTATTTTTTTGACCCCTAAGAAAGAGGACGACTAACTTTAACGGCACCGGCCCGCCCGCACAATCTATTCGGGTGGGCCGGTTAAAAACTACAATCATGAAAACGATAAAATACGCCATTTCGATATGTTTGTGTTTCGTGTGTTTCGCAGCACGCGGTCAGGGGCAGGTGACCGTCAATAGACAAAATTTTTTGACAATAAACCAACAACCTGAGATTAATATAAACGTTATCGATGCCGAGACACAATATCCTATCGAAAGTGCCGTCGTAAAGTTGGTCATAGCGGAAAAAGATACTGTCAACCTCGTCTGTGACAAGTATGGATGGGTGCGTTATGACAAAAGGATGCCGGTGGATTCGCTGGTGTTCACCATTTCCCATTTGGGGTACAGGGAACTCCGGCATGTGCACAAAATAACCGGCCCATACATATCTCTGACCGCCCGGCTCGAAGTGGACCCCTTGGAAATAGCCACTGTTATCGTGGAGGGGGAAATAGTTAAAATGGTATTCCGCGGTGACACTACCATCCATAATGCCGCTGCCTACAGAACCATGCGCGGCGACTCGCTGGAAGACCTCTTAAAAAAAATCTCCACGGTCGAGTTTCGCGATGGCGGTATATTCGAACAGGGGAAAAGGGTCCACCGCATAAAGATCGACGACATGCACATGTTTGCCTCCTCTTTCACCGAGGATGCGCTCCAGCTTGTCAGGGCTGACGACGTGGAGAACATAAGGGCTTACGACGAACACTCACCCGAGAATGTGGCTTACGGAGACACCATCAATAAACCGAAACAGCGTGTGCTCGACGTCACGACCAAAAGTAAACCGAAAATAATAAAGCAACGCAACATAAGCAGCAGTTACGGTATATATGCCGATAAGAATCAGTCAGGAGATCATGTAGGATTTTATAATGTCGGTGGTGCATATAACAGGCATTTGGTAGGAAATAATTTCAGAGCCAACCTGCAATACGGCAAGAATACCCACTCTTCAGGACTAATCCCAATGAATAGCTTGGGCAGCGATATTATAGGGCTGTGGAATTGGGATAAGAATATCGACAATTACAAATATCACCTACAATCGTTCATGAATTACAATGACAAGCGCAACACCGATCTTTCCAGCTCACATACCGACTATTTCCCGTCCGAAACCTATTATTCGCGAAAACAGACGAACGAAACAAGGTCGGATATCCGGATAGCGAATTTTAATAACACCAACAGTATCGGATTCAGAATCAAAGAACGGCACATGGCTCTTGCCAGCGTGAATATCAATAATGCTATCAACCGTACCGACATTCGGAATTACAGCGACATAATAATAGACGATGCCATTTCATATCTCTCCAATTCGCGCGTTTACAATCGCATGGACAACCTTAAGGTATCAACCACGTTTAAATATACCCATAACTTTAAAAAAAACGGACGGAAACTGGATACGGAAATATCATACGCCTACATTGGAGGATGGGGTGACGGTTGGAGCGTGGATACCCTGGCTTCGAGCACGCAGAATATTTTCCTTACAAGTAGCAAGAATGATCGCGGCGGGAACTTCGGCGGCAATGTAGCGTATACATCATTGTCTTTATTTGAGGAGATCGAGATAACGCCAAGCTACAATGTCAGCCGTCAGAATATAAAATCCACCCTGTTGAGCGTCGACAGGCTTACCGGCATGCCGGACATGCAGAATACTTACGATCACACCTATAACTATCTACATAACTCGCTTAGTGCCGGTTTTAACTTTAAAAGTTTGAAAGGTCTGCGAATCGGATTGAACGCCCAATTCGCGAGGCAGAACCGCGAGGAATCCAATCCCGAAGAGATGATGGATCTGCGTAGTTACTTCAATTTGATGACAAACCTCAATTATATGTATGCCAGATCCGCTATGACGATCAGAGTGTCATACTCCGAGAACGTCTCGTTGCCGTCGATCGAACAGACGACGAGTGTCCTCGACACATATCGCGCCCCTGTATACACGGCAGGAAACCCGTCACTGAAGGAGACGTTCAACAGGAAACTGAACGTAAACATAAACACGATGAACATTGAGAATTACAACAATTGGAATTTTGATGCGAACATTAATCTTTATCAGAACGCCCATGTAACGCAAGAGTACTTTTTCTCCTCCGCAACTCAGAGACCGGAATACGGCGGCTTTACATTCCCGGCCGGCTCCACTCTGCGGACTCCCCGAAACGCATCGGGCCGATTCTCCTTACAAACAAAGGTGCGTTTCTCCACTCCTTCGAAATTGCTCGGCTCCAAAATAAATGCAGAAGTGGGGTACTCGTACGACAGAATGCCCTACTATATATCCGAGACCCTGGACATGAACGATATGCATGCATGCCGCATAGACTTGGGACTTACTTCCGATTTTTCCGAAATCATCGAGATACGTTTATCTTCCCGAACGTGGTTTGGGTACACTGAAAGAGATAAAAATAGCAACTTCAAAGAGATCGGCGAAGGGATATACGGACAGATCAGGTTCAATTTTGCCAAACGTTTATGGATAAAAGCCGACGGGAGTTTCGATTACAGGGATACCTCCCTCCCCAACACGGCTTTAAAAAAGGTTATTCTGAATTGCGAATTTGCGTGTAAATTCGGAGAAGACGACAAAGGCAGTTTGAGCCTCCTTTTCAACGACATTTTCAACCAGACCAGATCATTGAGTGTTGCGATGGAGAACGACTATACGGTAACCACCCGCACGACTGTATTGGGGCGTAATGTATGTATTAGATTGTCATACGGTTTCTGAACATGAACATTGAACGGTTCATTTCCCGCCCTGATCTTTTGCGAGACACCATCTGCTTGCGGAGGGATCTTCCGCAAAGGCCGCCGGGCAGTGCCCGGCATTCAGTTTCCTATTGCTCGCAGTCGCTCGCAGGTCGCTACTTCTTACAAACTCACGCTCCTCGGCGGCTTTGTAGTATAACTTGCCATTGATCTGGTAGTAATTGATCCGTTGCTGTTGGCGGTAGCGGGCAAGGGTGCGTTTCGAAACCCGGAGTATCCGGCACAGGTCGTCGTTCGTGTAATACTCCTGTGCGGCAGCCGCGACGGCATTGCCGACCAGTGAATCCTTTTCAAGGCGGTCAGCAGACCGATGCTACGGTCGAGGCGTGTGACAATAACGTTTTCATAAGGATTTTGTAAGGTTTGATTTCTCCGTTGCAGGCATTCTTCTTGCTTTTTTTTCAGAAATATCTGAACTTTGGAAACCTTGTAGTAGGTGCGGCCGTCGATCATATAATAGCTGACCAGCTTCTTCTGGCGGTATCGCTCCAACTCCTCACGGAGACAACATCTTTTTATTCGGATACGCTCCCCAAGAACACTTTCAAATAGGCGATTCTCAGAGAGGCCAATTTCATTTTGAAACAGATTCTTGCATTGTACCTTCGGGTCTATCTCGAAAGTTCCACCCGGTTGCCGTCTATCTTATAACAGATGCCGGATGTGATCCTCAGTATTTCGAGCACGCGCGTGGCGGACTCCGATTCGAAAGACGCAGTGAAATTGTAATCGAGGATCGACAGGTCTTTGACCGTCACCTGTATCCCGTACCACCGCTCTATCTTGCGGATCACCGTTTCGAGCGGCGTATTGTCGAAGACGAGGTATCCGTCTTTCCATCCGGTGTTCAGCGGGATATTTGGCCCGCCGATGCGTAATACGCACAGATCGCTGTCAGGGATATATACCTCTTCCGACGGCCTGACCTTAACGACCTTTCCCGTGCGCTCATTGAGCAGTTCGAGGTTGCCAGAGATCAGCGTCAGGCTGAAATGGTCGTCGTTCTCATAACAGGAAACGTTGAATTCCGTACCTTTTACCACTATCGAAATATCCTTGCCGGTCTTTATGATCATCGGCCATTCGGGGTTGGCCGCCACTTCGAAATAGGCTTCCCCGGTCAGTGTGACGTGCCGCGACGTCGAATCGAACTGCGCGGGGCAACTCAGCGAACTGCAACTGTTCAGTATCACCCTGCTGCCGTCCGGCAAGTCCACGACTCCCTTTACGCCCGGGTTGACGAAGTAAGTCAGTGTTGCCTCCTGCGGCAGGGGGCTTACCGCGGCCACCAATTCCTCCGTGACCCTGCGGTCGCTGACCTCTGAGGCCAGCTTGTAGACCGCAGCTCCCAGAACAGGTAGGGCCAGCGCGACCGCAGCGATCGCCAATCTGCGCCCGATGGAATGCCTCCTCCCTGCGGTGATAATGGCATCCGCCCCGGCGCTGTTTGTCAGGGTGTCGGGAAACGTTCCTAACACGTACTCCGATTTGGCGCGGGCAAAACAGTGGGCGTTTTCCCCGGAGGATTCTATCCATGCGAGTACTTTTGCCTGTTCGCCCTCGTCAAGCCGGCCTTCGATATAATCTTTCAATAGCCTGTTCATTTCCACATAATCTATACACTTAAACCATGCCTGTCTCCCAAACATAATCAACAAGCAACATGATCGCTGTGATTACGAATGTATATTTTTTGATCTTTTTGCGGAACGCTTTCAGTGCGAGCGATATTTCATACTCTATGACCTTGGCGGTAACCCCCCTCTTGCGGGCGATCTCCTCGTAGGTCAGCCCCATATGCTTGCTCTGGATGAAACTATCCCTTACGTTTTCCGGCAGCATGCCGCAGATCCGGTCGATCATATCGCGCAGTTGAAGGTCGTTGATCCTGTCCTCGACCGACTGGTCGGACAGCGCGGCGTAGTTCATGGCGGTCTTCCGCCCCTCCGGCGATACGGCATGCCTGACCGCTTCGTTCCGCAGATGATTGAGCGCCCTGTTGCGTGCGATCGTGTAAACGTAGCTACGGATATTGGACTGGGGGTCGATGTTCCGGCGCTGTTCCCAAAGTATCGAAAACGTATCTTGAGCTATATCCCGGGCCACTGCGATATCGTTCAGGTATTTATTGACGAAATAAACGACATTTTCGAACTCCACGACATAGAATGCCCTGAAGGCATCGTGATCGCCGCCTTTAAGGTCTTCGGAAAATAGTTTGCCAAAACGCCGCATTGTGCAAAGGTAGGAAAAAATGTCGTGCAAGTTTCCGCCGGTCGGCGTAATTATCAGGGGGAAAGTCGTTCGGGGTGTATTCTTTATTAAAAGAACGAACCTTAAAGTATCGACCCCTGCAGAACTGCGAGCCGGTTGCATCGACCGAAAAAACGGAAAAACCGGTGCGCAAGCCCATATACAACAACGGCGGGGCCCCGCCCAGCCATCATGCAGAGGAGCCCTTTAGGGCGACGCAGGCATCTACCGCTGTTAAATCAGCGAATACAAACACAAAGGTAGATTCATACGTTGCTTCGCTGAATGACGATATTTAGCCGCTTCGCGGCGGCGGGGCAGGTTGCGTCAGTCGACGCAAGTCACAACAAAGCCTGTCATCCTGAACGTAGTGAACCGACGCTGCGTTCAGGATGACAAACAGAAATAAACAGTTAAACCTTAAACTCTTAAACCATGCAAAAATTCATCGAACCATTCGTACTCGTGTTGTTATGGACTGTGTGCTTCCAACTTCCCTGTGCGGGGCAATCGCCCGAAGCGAAAAGCGATCTTAAGATACTGTATGTTGGCGGCAGCGCAGACATACAGGTGGCCGGGGCCGGGATGGACACCACGACGGATGAGTACCGTCAGTCGGTGCGCGACCGCATGGACGCTTTCGA
>QMCD01008097.1_pt1 | contig 15157 bp, 13 predicted proteins | sample 1821841 | NCBI WGS metagenome assembly QMCD01 (sample SAMN01991225, study PRJNA193472) | Termite gut metagenome, whole genome shotgun sequencing project. | isolation source: worker | host: Macrotermes natalensis | reverse complement strand
TGATCCTGAACAGCCTCGCGTTTCCGGCGCCTCGTTGCGAAGCCGGTTCCGGCATTATGTCAATCTGCGCACAACCGAAGCGAAACTGCGGCGTCTGCTCACCGATTTTCGTTTCGGAACGATGAGCGAGGTCTTGGAAGCGAACGCCCGATAGACCCGTCACGGGTCATTATCACTGGCGATCATCTGTATGGGTTTACATGTATTTGTTTGTAGGTATCCGTTTTGCCCCCCCCATGTCATTCCAGATGGCAATGTTTTGAAAATGCACACACATCGCATCCGGATGGTAAGAGCATTCGCTTTTCACGCAATCGTTTTCTCGGCGCTCGTGCTTTGCGCGGAGGAGGGCGCTCAGACGCTCCCCCATACGGAACGATCCAAGTCGGAGATTGCCGCCGAGTATTTGAAATCCTATGAAAAAATCCATGCATTTTACACGAATCTCTCCATCGACGCCCAGTGCCGTACAACTTTCGGTGACGACAATGCCGGGACGGATATTGATCTGACTCTTTATTTGCGAGACGGCGAACTGATCAGGCTGGACGCCAAAAACATCAATGATGATCGGGTCGATAAAGAGGCGACGAAAACATTATTGGTCACACAAAAGGATTGGTACTCCTTTGCAAAAGAGAATGACGTGGAACCGCACAGGCTCTCATTCAAGGGGGATGCCGTGCAGGGGCGTTTTTCCGTGATGCAGATGGTGCCTTTTGCCGATTTTCCTTTTTTCAGTGGGGGCGCCGCATTAGGAAAAATTCGACCCGATATACTGGATATTCCCAGTTCTCTTCTTGACACGGTGCTGAAAAAAGCAACGGTTGATTCGCTTGATATCGAAGAAAAAACCGAAAAAGGCGTTCGGACCGTTATTTTTTCACACAAAGGCACGTCGTTGCCTTATAAGTTTACCACTCTGCCTGCGTTAAACTGGATAATTTCAAAGACGGAGGTATCAAGCGTTGAAGGTGGCAATGACACCCCAATTAGAACAGCGGAAGATTTTGATAGGATGGTGGGAGATTTCGAAACCTATCTCAAAAGACCTCAGTCGAAAACGATTTCCGAGGCGGCCTACGAAGGGGAAATCGACGGCGTTCCACTTTTGAAAACATTGACGATTTCCCACTATTCGCCGGAAGGCGTACTCAAGTCGCAGGGGGTTTACACCATTACGAAAATCACGCCCGGGGCGCCGGACATGTCGGTGTTCGATCCGAAGCAATTCCTACCCGAGAAAGAAAACTACAAGTTGACGCCACGGAAAATGTCGTGGCAACGCAAAGCGGCAGTGGTGGGCGGCTTCGCACTCATCGCCCTCGGTTTTGGAATAAGATATTTAATGCACGAAAACACCCGCGCACGCCCGTTTGAAAAGGAGGCCTTCCGATGATCCGCAGGCTCGCTCGCTTTGTCTCGTTCGGCGATCAGTATTTGTTCGCCTCGTTCGTTTATCTCGGGTTGACGCTCCTGCTTTGGGCGACGAGCCCCGATCCCGCGCTCCATGCCCAAGACCCTCCTCCCCCCGGCTGTACGCATCTTTACGAGTGGGTGGATGAAATGGGCCATCATTCCGAACAGCGTCCCGGTTGCGATCCCGAATCCGGCACCATTTGCTGCGAAGCGACCGGCGAGTGTATTCCCGTCGAATGATTCACGCGAAAAAATGAAACGGTTCGCGCACCTGCTTTTCCTGACGGCGTTTCTTTTGTTCGTCGCGACGGCGCTCCGGTCGGCGTTCGCCCGTGTTTTTCCGTATGGTTTCTTCCGGCCGGTTGCCGAGTGTCGTGATCCTGTCCGTGATTTGGGCACGATTGATTCGCCCGACCCGGTTTCCTGCCTTTTTTCGATCAAAAACGCGGGCAACGCTCCTCTCGTCGTGTCGGATGCCCGAGTGGTCTGTGGGAGCGGTTCGCTGCTCCAAGTGCGGTCGGTTCCGGCCTCTCCCATCCGACCGGGTGAAACCGCCTCGGTCGATCTTGCCTTCTTTCCCTCACGTCTTTCCGGCGAGGCTCGGGCGCGGTGCGTGCTCGTCACCAACGATCCGGGCCGGCCCAAAATCGAGCTGACGGTTCAAGCGACAGAGTCCTTACCGTCCTTCTCCCCCAGCGGTGCCATGCCGCCGCTCGCTCCGATAGTGGAAGAATCGAAATAGGCCATGTATCGTGTGTACCGGAGTCGGAGTCACGGGTGCGATGTCCCACCGGCAAGGCCCGGCTCTTTGGGTGGTGGTCATCCGAACAACATCTTGACCGCCGCGGCCGTGCTCGATTGCCTCGACGACAGACTGTTCCGCATCGTGCTCAGACGCGGCGCCCGATCAGTGAGCCGACCAGAATGGCCGGTAGCAGATACAGGTCGAAAAGCAGTGTTTTCGGCGTGATCATGCCCAGCGTCGCGACAATCGGCAACTTCGAAATGTTGATGAGAAAGAAAAAGACCGCGAAGGTGCCCATGAACCGGTCCTTGTTGAACCCGAGCGAAGCGATGTAGACGGTCATCACCGGCCCGGCCGCGTTGCCGATCACGGTGGCCGTTCCGCCGAGTATTCCCGCCGCGCATGCGACGCTTGGAACCCGGACAACCGTTCCATCCGAGCAGATTCCGTGCCTGATCCAGCACGATCATCGCGAGTACGATTGAGCCGAGCACGATGCGGAACAGGCTGGCGTCGAGGCAATCGAGCACGGCCGCGCCGATCCCAAGCCCGATGGCGACCGGTAAAACGAGCAACTTGATTTTCGACCAGTCGCAATCACGGATGTAGTACCCGACCGCGAGGAGGTCGGCAACGACCAAGAGCGGCAACACCGCCCCCGTCGAGAGCTTTTCCTGCCCGGGGAACGCGAGGGTCATAAGGGTCACCCCAAGCAGGCCGAAACCTGGTACGCCGGTCTTCGACATCCCGAAGCACAACGCCGCGAGGCTGCCCGAGATGAGTGCGGCGGACGTCAATTCCATGAGCATGAATCGGAACGGCGGATGACAAGCGGGTGTAAAAAGGCCACCTCCATTCTAACCGATCCATCCGCGAGCCGCGACCGGTGGTTGCGGAAAGCCCGTTCCGGCTTTTGCGTTCGTTTGGGGAAAATTTGCCGTCGGCCGGATTTTCCGAAAAATTCCCGACCCCATCGTGCCGGGCCGCATCCGGTCTGGTACAATGACCCGAAAGTTGCCAGTTGGTCGCGGGCAGACGCATTGCCCGCAAAATGCAAGGCTTGGGCGAAAAGGCTTGAAGAAAGGGTTTGGGTAGAACATGAAAAACGTAGTGGTACTGATTCTGGGCGGCGGGCAAGGGACCCGATTGTACCCGTTGACAAAAATGCGTGCCAAGCCGGCGGTTCCGATCGGCGGCAAATACCGGTTGATCGACATTCCCCTGTCGAATTGCATCAACAGCGGTCTCGACCAGATTTACGTGTTGACACAGTTCAACTCCGTGAGTTTGCACCATCACCTGCATTCCTATGCGTTCGATCCGTTCGGGGGCGGGTTCGCGGAGATTTTGGCTGCCCAGCAGACCATGGACAACGCCGGGAGCTGGTATCAGGGTACGGCGGACGCGGTGCGGCAGAATTTCAACTTTATCCAGCAGCGGAACATCGAGTACGTGCTGATTCTTTCCGGCGACCAGCTTTACCGGATGAATTTCATGGAAATGCTCGCGACGCACAAAGATCGCGAGGCGGATGTGACCATCTCGGCGGTTCCAGTCGACCACGAGGCGGCAAAATCGCTCGGGATCATGCGGCTCGACGACACCGGCAAGGTGATCGGGTTCCTCGAAAAGCCGAAAACCGAGGCGGAAATCGAGCATGTACGGACCGATCCGGCTTGGATTGACGCCCGGGGAATTCCTTCGAAGGGCCGCGATTGCCTCGCGAGCATGGGGATTTACCTTTTCAACAAGTCGACGTTGCTCGACGTACTGGAAAAAACCGACTACAAGGACTTCGGCAAAGAGGTGTTCCCGGCGACGATCCGCTCGAAGAAGGTGCAGGTTCACCTGTTCGACGGCTACTGGGAGGATATTGGGACGATCCGCTCGTTTTTTGAAGCCAATCTGGCGATGGCCGCGCCCAATCCGCCGTTCGCCCTTTCCAAACCGGAATGGCCCACGTTTACGGAACCCTTGTTCCTCTCGCCGAGCCGGATCGACGGAGCGACGGTCCGCGGCAGCCTGATCGCAGACGGCTGCAATATCGAAGAGGGAGCCGTGATCGAGAATTGTATTATCGGGACCCGTTGCCGCATCGCAAAAGGTGCGACAATCCGCAATTCGATCATCATGGGCCTCGATTACGAAGAAACGGAAGCCGAACTCCGAGAAAATGTCAAACGCGGTCGTCCCCGGCTCGGAATCGGGATGCACACGGTCATCGAAAACGCGATTATCGACAAGAATTGCCGCATCGGCAACCGTGTTTACATGCCGAACACCGGCGACCTGCCGGATCGCGAATTTCCCGGAATGGGCATGATCCGCGACGGCATTCTCGTCGTCCACAAGGAAGCCGTCCTCCCCGACGGTTGGTCGCTCTCGTGTACGCAAGCCGGGATGGAGCGTGGTGTAATGAGGGTATGACGCAACCGCCCTCATTGCGCCGGTCCCGCAAGTTGTTCCGGCGGCTCCATTCCGGCTTTTGTCTCCCTCATTTTTCCGGTCGCCTCAAAATTTCCTGCCGGAATTTTATCCGCCCCTTGACAATCGGACGGGGACGGGTAAACTGAGAGCTTCCATATTACGCTTGCGGGCGGATAGGGGAAACTTGTTGCTTGACAACTGGAATCGAATCATACCGGAGAGAGACCGTGACGGGAATTAACGAAGTTATTCGTATTCGGATGGAGGCCTTTGATCATACCATTCTCGATCAGAGTGCCAGTGAAATCGTGGACACGGCTAAGCGTACCGGTTCTGTCGTGCGTGGTCCGATTCCACTCCCCACCCGGGTCGAACGTTATACCGTTCTGTCTTCCCCGCATGTCGATAAGAAAGCGCGGCAACAATTCGAAATCCGCACCCATAAACGGGTGATCGATATCGTTCAGGCGACTGCCCGTACCATTGACGCGCTGAACAAGCTCGTCCTGCCGGCGGGTGTTGACATCAAGATTAAAACCGGTGCCAAGTAGGTCCGAACCGTAAGAACCGCAACGACTTCCTGAAAGTCGCTGCGGTTCGCCTTGTACAGGGTGTTTTTCTGTAAAGTCGGGTTGGGAATGAACGGTTGTCGAGGAATCAATGGGTCGACGTCGGGACGACGGGCCGGGACCAGAATAAGAAGGCGGAATTGACATGAGTATCGGATTGCTTGGACAAAAAGTGGGAATGACGCTGGATTCTGGTACCGAGTTCGCGAGATTTCTAGGGCGAAAAAATCGTCAGCACGCCTTTCTTCGGAGGGGACGCGAAGGATGGCTACGAAGCCGTGCAAGTCGGTTTCCTTGATAAGAAACGCTCCCGAGCAGCTCGGAGCGAGCGCGGCCACGTCGCCGCGATCGAGAGTAAACGCCGCAAAACCCTTGCTGCGGTTGGGGTCGAGCCGGTTGCGAAGGCTGATTGCGAGCCGAAGAAGTTTGTTCGCGAATTTCGGCTTCCGGTCGAGGGGTTCGCGGTCGGTCAGGAATTGACGGTTGCCGTGTTCGACGAGGTAGTTGCCGTCGATGTCACTTCGACGAGCAAAGGTTCCGGTTACGCCGGTGTTATGCGGCGTCACAATTTCGCCGGTCAGCGCGCCACGCATGGCGTGAAAAAATGCCACCGACACCTCGGCAGCAGCGGCTGCAGCGCTTATCCGAGTCGGACCATGAAGGGTAAAAGGATGCCAGGCCAAGACGGGAACGAAACGGTGACGGTACGCAATCAAAAGGTCGTGATGGTTGACACCGAAAATAACCTGCTTGTAATTCGCGGCAATGTTCCGGGACCGGCCGGTTCTTTCGTGACGATCAAGCCGACCAATATGTTGCCCGCTCCGAAAACGAACAAGTGGCGGCTGCAAATCCCCGCTCCCGTTGCCGAATGATTCCTTGATCTCGCCTTGTGCGGAGAGCGTAGGAGATCGGGAAAGCCACGGCAATTTTGCGAAGACCAAGATTCATAGCGAAGACCAAGTTCCATGTCCACACTGCCCATTTATGACAAGTCCGGTGCCGAAGTCGGTTCCTTCGAGGTTGATCCTTCCGAAATCGCTCCGCGAATTACCAAGCAGTTGTTGCATGACGCCATCGTCATGTACCAGTCGAATCAGCGGCAGGGATCGGCAAAATCGAAAACACGTACCGAGGTCGCCGGGGCGAAGAAGAAAATGTACCGTCAAAAAGGGACCGGTAACGCTCGCGCCGGGCATCGTCGTAGCGGTGTGCGTCGCGGTGGTGGTCACATTTTCGCGAAACAGCCGAGAAATTGGTTTTACCGCCTTCCCCGCAAGGCTCTCCAGGTTGCGACCCGCATGGCACTGGCCTCGAAGCTCAACGACGACCAAGTCATGCTTATCGACGAGATCGTGATGAGCCAACCGAAGACCAAGGAGATGGTTTCCATCCTGAGCGCCCTGAAAATCAAGGGCTCCCTGCTGATTGCCGTCGAGGCTTACAACGTCAATACATACAAGAGCGCCCGGAACATCGACGGTGTCCGTATCCTGCCGGTCAACGAACTCAACGCTTACGAAATTCTTCATCCCCGCCGGGTGCTTATGACAAAGGCCGCGATGGAATCTTTCGTCGCAAACGCAAAAGGAACGAAGTAGCCGGTTGTGTGTAGCGGACGCCGTGAGCCGGGCTGGACAGGCCGGAGACTATCCCCGCATCCCCCAAAAGACAGATCGAAATTTCTCTTCTCGGAGAGTGCCATGACGAAGCAAGTTGACAGAACCAAGACCAACCTGAAGCTGGAGCCGTACCAGATCGTCCTCCGGCCGATCGTGACCGAAAAAGGCTTCCACAAGGCCGAGAAGATCAACATCTACTCGTTCGAGGTGAACCCGCTCGCCAATAAGCAGATGATTAAGGAGGCCGTCGAGTACCTTTTCGACGTCAAGGTGGTCGAGGTGAACGTTCAGAACCGCAAGGGCAAGACCCGTCGGAACCGCCAAAAAGAGGGCCGGTTGAAACATTGGAAAAAAGCGATGGTCAAGCTTCATCCCGACAGCCGGATCAATTACTTCTAGTCGTCAAGGCGGAAAGCAAGGCGTTCGGTCGCCGTTCAGAACGAGACTTTTGCCGTATAACCGAGGATAACCAATGGGCGTTCGCAAACTCAAATCGAATCATGCCGCGCGGCGTAATATGAGTGTCAGTGATTTTAAGGAGCTGACCAAGAATAATGCCCCGGAGAAATCGCTCCTTCGTCCGAAGAAGCGGACAAGCGGTCGAAATCACCACGGCGTCATTACCGTCCGGCACAGGGGTGGCGGCCACAAGCGGCAGTTGCGTTTGATCGACTACCGCCGGAATAAGGATGGGATTGAAGCGCGCGTTGCCGACATCCAGTACGATCCGAACCGGACGGCCCGTATCGCCCGATGAATAAAGAAAACTATCTGCCGGCCGAATTATTGACGTTAGACGGCACTTTCTGGGTAGATAAAGACGGAAAACCCTATATGATTTATTGTCATGAATGGCTTCAGAATGATAATGGAACCATGGAGAAAATCGAATTGAAACCCGATTTGAGCGGTTCGATCGGAAAAGGAAAAATCCTTTTCAAAGCCAGTGATTCACCTTGGAGTCGTGAAAAAATAAAAGATGAAATACGTCCCAATAGAGTAACCGACGGTCCTTATCTGTTCCGTACCGCAACCGGGAGGCTGGGTATGATCTGGACAAGTTGGATTTACAATGTATATACACAAGGGGTCGCTTATTCCGAGAGCGGAACGCTTGACGGCCCGTGGATACAGGAAAAAGAACCTGTCACCCCTCCGAACTTCGGACATGGCATGTTGTTTCGTACATTTGAGGGCAAAGACCTGATGTCGGTACATAGCCACGAAGAAATTGATGGAAGATATGTACGCATTCCGCATCTATTTGAAGTGGATCTGTCCGGAGATAAACTTGTTGTAAAAGGACTTTTAAAGTAAAATAATCCATGGAAGCGTTTTTTCATCAAAAACGTAATTTGATTGTTTTATCTCTCTGAAATATTAGTATTGATCTTATGAAAAAGAAATTACGTTTTTTATTTTTTATTTTTCTTTGTGTATCCGGTATTCAATTGCATGCGCAAAAACACCAAAATGTGCCTGCTGGCGGAGGCTATCAGGTAACGTCCGAAGGAGCCTGGTGTTGGTTTGCCGATCCTCGTGCGTTGCATTATGAAAACGAGAGCGGAACGATTAACAAAACCTATATCGGATACATTGATACGCACGGCAATATCAAAGCCATGCAGTACGATTTTAAAGAAAAAAGTCAGGAAGAAGTGCTGATTCGCTCTTATTTTCAGCCGGACGATCACGATAATCCTACGTTTCTGGTATTGCCCGACGAACGGATTATGATTTTCTATTCTCGCCATACGGATGAAGCCTGCTTCTATTACCGGGTGTCTCAAATACCGGGTGATATCACTACTTTGGGAGAAGAGAAGATAATCAGGACCCAACACAATACCACCTATCCGTCACCATTTATCCCGGCAGACGATCCCAGGCATATTTATCTCTGTTGGCGAGGTATCGGCTGGCATCCCACTATTGCGCAATTGTCGCTACCCGATGCCGCGGACAATGTTTCTGTAACGTGGGGGCCTTATCAGATGGTGAAATCTACCGGAGCCCGCCCTTATGCCAAATACATATCCAACGGAAAGGATAAAATTTATTTTACGTATACCACCGGGCATCCGGATAATGAACTACCGAATGACCTTTATTTCAATTACATCGACATCAAGACCTTGCAATTGCAGGATGTCAAAGGGAATACCTTGTCGACCATAGCAGCCGGGCCGTTTCAAGTAGACAAGACCGACGGTTACGTTTCACGTTTTCCGGCTACTGTAGTCGATCATCCGTCGGAACGCGACTGGGTATGGCAGGTTGCAACCGATACGAAAGGCAATCCTGTAATAGCGATGGCGCGCATCAGCGATGATAAAGAATCTCACGATTATTATTATGCCAGGTGGAACGGGCGGGAGTGGAAAAAAACGTTTCTATCCAATGCCGGCGGACATTTTCATCAAACGCCGGGTTTTGAAAAATGTTACAGCGGCGGCATGGCGATTGATCCCGCCGACGCAAATGTAATCTATTGCTCGCTGCCCATTGAAGGAAAGCATGGCAAAGTATACGAGATCGTGAAATATATGCTGAACGAAAATGGGGAGATTCTTTCTTCTATACCGGTGACCAAGGATTCAAAGCAGAACAATGTGCGCCCGTACGTGATTCCCGGATCGGAAGGTACGCCCTTACGGCTGACGTGGATGACGGGCGAATATTACGATTGGATTGTCAGGCCGCAGCGTCCGTTAGCATTTAATACGGGCATCGCCTGCGATTTCAAAGGATTTCCGGATAAGAAAGAGAAAAACAACGTCCTGTCAGGTGAAAACTTTCAATTCAATATCGACAAGGATTTTACATTAGAGCAAACCATTACGCCGGATACAAACAATTATCAGGGTTCGCTGTTGCAACTTGGCGACTTGGAATACTTCCTCAACGGCCAAACCCTGAAACCCGAAGTGCGGTATAAAGGAAAGGTATATGCAAGTACCAACGTACTCGGCACATCGGACGGTTGGAAAACCGGCGGACATGGTACGGACGGAAAGTGGCGCGATCCGTTCAAATATGAGCAGTTCCGTTTAAGAATGGAGTATCAGGGAGGCATTCTCTGCGTATATATTAACGGTTTATTAGATCAGAAAGTTAATTTGCTCTGTGCGCCCAAGCATAAAATCCCTACCGAGAAAGATATGGGCGCTTACCTTTTCGTTTATTTTACCGATCCTACGCACAGCCTCTTCATGGCTACCAGCCGTGACGGCTATACGTTCACGGCAGTCAACGACGGAAAGCCGGTTATGGCAGGCGACACCCTGGCTACGCAAAAGGGAATCCGTGATCCGCATATCTATCGCGGCCCCGACGGAGCTTTTTATATGGCCATGACAGACCTGCATATTTTCGGCAAACAGGCAGAATGATTTAAATGTTGATGTAATGGAGGAAGCCAAAGGTATTTTAAGACCAGAATTTATTAACCGTATTGATGAAATCGTTCGACCTGATTCATTGGACGCGTAGTGTGGTACATATTGAAAAGTTCTTTCCCGAATTGAACGTTTCTTGCGCTTGGGCTCCCGAAACCATCTATGATCCGGTGGCAAAGAAAATGATGATCTACTTCACCATGCGTTTGGACGGCAAAGGAAAAACAAAGCTCTACTATGCCTACACGGATGATGAATTCACGAAATTAGTTTCTAAACCCGAAATATTATTCCATTATCCCAATCCGGACGTACAGGTTCTTGATGCGGACATCACGGCGATACCCGATGGGCGTTATTGCATGATGTTCGTAGCGCAAGAATCTCCCGGAGGTATCCGTATGGCTTTTTCCGACAGCATCCATTCGGGATACAAATATGAAGATTTGTGGGCGGATGCCGAACCCGGCGCTTGCGAAGCGCCCAATATATGGAAGCGTATCGGCGAAGATAAATGGGTGCTGATGTACGACATATTTAGCATCAAACCCCATAATTTCGGCTTTGTAGAAACAACCGGTTTTAAAACATTCGATAGTCTCGGACATTTCAACCGGGGAGTGATGAAAATGACCAATACGGTTTCGCCCAAACATGGAGCCATTATTCAGATCACGGCCGAAGAGGCGGACCGGTTAGAGAAATATTGGAATCAATAAAATCTGAGTAGGAAAAAATGAAATCGCTAAGGCAAGTAATACTTGCACTCTTATTGCTGCTTGCGGCAACCGAAGCGGCTCCGATTATACATCATTTACAATTTGAACAACTTTCTGCGCCTCAGGTTTTGCCTACGAACGAAGTGCAGAAGGTTTATCAGGATAAAGACGGATTTATGTGGTTTGCTACCCGCAACGGCCTTTGCCGGTATGACGGATACGAAACGACGCTTTATAAATCCAATCTCTATGCTCCGGGATTGTTGACAAATAATAGTATCACTTGCCTGGCAGATGACGGTAATGATCTGTGGATCGGTACGGCAGAGGGACTAAATGCACTGAATAAAAAGACCGGCGAGGTGCGCAAATACTTTCTGTATCCATCTGTTCCCAACAATGTGGTCTCTGCTCTGTGTGTTACGCAGGATGGTACGATTTGGTTAGGCACCGACGAAGGCTTATGCCGTTATGTACCCGATAAAGATATTTTTGTCCGTTGTGGAGGCGACTTTGCGGGCGGGAGATTAACTCATGCTTCTATCAAGTCTTTGCTCGAAGATTCCGACGGTGATCTTTGGATTGGAACTTGGACACAAGGATTGTACCGGTATACTCCATCTACGGGTAAAGTGGAAATATATCCTCAAGTAAATGAGCGGAATTCATCACATATTATTTATGAAGATAGCCATAAAAATATATGGGTAGGTAGTTGGGGATGCGGACTTTTCAGGCTGGAGAATCCAAAAGATATGGAGCGTATTTCTTATACATGTTACCTGCATACGGCAGGCGACGAAATGAGTTTGTCCGATAACATTGTGTATGATATTAGTGAGGATACGAATACACGTTCTCTTTGGGTCGGTACCCGGAGTGGCTTAAGCATACTGAAATTAGATGATCCCGAAATTTTTATTAATTATAAACCGGGAAAATCGGCTTATCTTATTCCTTCCGATGAAATCAATTCGATTTTGCGGGATGATCAGAATAATATGTGGATAGGAACAATCGGCGGTGGCGTGTTGAAAGCAAATACGCACGAAACGTTATTCAATCTGCATACACTTCATTTCGGAGACGAAGATATTCCGGTAACTTCTGTTCGCGCACTGTTTGCAGATGCCGACCGGAATTTGTGGATTGGAGTCGGTACATATGGATTGGCCCGCAAAGAGTTTGCAACGGGAGAATTGAAAATGTATTCGCATATACCCGAATTTTCGGAAGTTTCCGCATTGCCTTCGCTTACTTCCGTTTTACAGCGTAAAAAGAATGACGAGATTTGGTTTGGTATCTATAATGGGGGGATTTACATTTACAAAAAAGGTGAGAAAGTCAGGCATTTGACGAGTGAGAACTGCGACTTTCTTACATCTCTCAGCGTATCGGCTCTATACGAAGACGAAGAAGGTAACTGTTGGGTAGGGATGCGTGGCGGTTTGGGAGTGAGCCTGGTGGACGGAACGAGTTATCGTTTTGACAAAATGCAGTTTGCCGACAGCCTGTCTGCCGACTGGATTTATGTGAGAGACATTGTAAAAGAAACGGATCATAGTGTATGGGTGGCAACCTCTAATTGGGGGGTGATCCATATAACGGGGGATATACGTCAACCCTCCACATTGAAATATGAGAATTATAGCTATAACAATGAGCAATTGACTACGAATACGGTTTTCTGTTTGCAGATTGATCGCAACGGAAGGCTTTGGGCGGGAACGGAAGGAGGAGGCTTGTATTTGTACGACCGGGAGAACAATCGATTTGAAGAGAAGAATCAAACGTATAGGCTACTTTGTATGGAAGAAGATAAGAGTGGCGGTTTGTGGTTGAGTACCAATTCCGGATTGATCAACCTTAAAGTGGCAGCCGTTGGCAGTGACTTTTCCACTCGTGTGTATACATCGGCCGATGGGCTGCAAGATAATATGGTCGTCAGTTCTTCGTGCAACGATGGTGAAGAGCTGTTTTTCGGGGGACACAGCGGATATAATAGTTTTTCCCCTGAAAAAATGGATGTTTCATGCCGGGAAGTTAAATTTCTGATAACGGATATGAAGATATTCAATCATTCGTATGCCGGATTGCCGTCTGAGGCGAAGCAGGAAATCTCTCCTGTGATACCGACTTATGCCCGCGAAGTGAAGCTTCCTTATAAGTACAACAATTTTAGTATTGAGTTTGCATCGCTTACGTATAAGAATCCCGAATTAAACAGGTATGCGTATCGCCTTCTTCATTTTGATACCGACTGGTTATATACCGGTGCCGAACGGCGTTTTGCTTACTACAACAACCTGCCGAGCGGCACCTATACGTTTCAATTGAAAGCGACTAATGAAAACGGCGTATGGAGTAATTACATCCGCGAACTGACGGTGGTAATACTCCCTCCGCCTTGGGCTACCTGGTGGGCGTATGTCATCTATGCGGTCGTCTCATTGGGAATGATCTGGCTCTTCTACCGGATAGCAAAGAACCGGATGTTATTACGAAACGAATTGAGGGTCAGGGAGATAGAAAAGGCGAGAGCGGAAGAACTCAATCATGCAAAACTGCAATTCTTTACAAATGTCTCCCACGAATTATTGACGCCGCTGACGATCATTTCGGCTTCGGTGGATGAACTGAAAATACAAGCTCCTGCCCACAGTGATTTATACGCGGTGATCAGTAGCAATGCACAGCGGCTGATACGGTTACTGCAACAAATTCTTGAATTCCGGAAAGCGGAAAGCGGCAATCTGAAACTTCGGGTGTCGCTCGGCGATTTGGTTACTTTTGTGAAGAAAGAGGCCGAGAGCTTCTCTCCATTGGCGAGGAAACACAAGATGCACTTTTCCGTACTGTGCGATCCGGAATCCATTATGGGTTATTTCGATGTTGATAAATTGGATAAAATCTTGTATAATCTACTTTCCAACGCTGCCAAATACAATAAAAAAGGAGGATTTATCCGGATAACGTTGACCTGTGATGAAGATAAAGATTTTGTTCTTTTACGGATTAAAGATGACGGTGGCGGCATCTCGAAAGAGAAACAAGCGACGCTCTTCGAGCGTTTCTACGAAGGAGACTACCGCAAGTTTAATACCATTGGTACGGGAATCGGGCTATCGCTGACGAAAGACTTGGTGAAACTGCACGAGGGAACGATCCGGGTAGATAGCGAAGAAGGAAAAGGTACGGAGTTTACGGTGAGATTGCCCATCGACCGCTCTTATTACCGGGAAGAACAAATAGATGAAGGCATCGTATTGCCCATGCAAAAGACGGCGAACGACTACGAGCAACAAGAAGAGACGATCAATACCCGTACGCAGATAAAGAAAACGAATCCGAACATTCTGGTGGTGGAAGATAATGAGGATTTATTGCAATTGATGATGAAATTGCTCGGTCAGGAATATAATATATTTACGGCCGGGAATGGAAAAGAAGGCATAGCCGTGTTGGAGAATGAAGACATTGATCTGATTGTATCCGATGTGATGATGCCTGAGATGGACGGCATAGCGTTTTGCAAATACGTAAAAAGCAATCTGGAGATCAGCCACATCCCCATCATCTTATTAACAGCCAAAAGCAAGGAAGAAGACCGGGCGGAAGCCTATGAAACAGGTGCGGATGCTTTTATCGGCAAACCCTTCCACCTGCCGGTGTTGTATGCCCGCATCCGTAATCTGCTGAAACTTAAAAAACGCATGGCGCACGATTTTAAGAACCAATTGGTGTTTGAAATGAAAGACCTGAATTATACCAGTTTGGATGAAGATTTCATGAGGCGCGCCATCGAATGCGTGAACAATCATCTGAAAGACGGCGAGTTCGATCAGCCGCAGTTTGTAGTCGAGATGAGAACCAGCAAGTCTACCCTGTATAAAAAGTTAAAGTCTTTGACCGGTCTCAATACTTCCGCCTTTATCCGCAATGTCCGCCTGAAAGCGGCCTGCCGGATGATGGAAGAAAAGGGCGCCAATATTCGTGTGTCCGAATTAGCTTATGCCGTAGGCTTCAACGATCCTAAATATTTCAGCGCCTGCTTCAAAAAAGAATTCGGCATGTTACCTTCCGAATATATCGAACGTTTTATCCAGGAAGAATGAATCATCCGTCAACGAGTTGTTGTTTCTAACGGCGAAGCGCTTTCTTTAAAAAACTCTTCCTGGAGACGAAGCGTTGCTTGATCCTCTTTCCTGACTTCCGCGATTTTCATTTTCAAAAACAATCGATACTGTTTATCAATTAG
>QMCD01001335.1_pt1 | contig 15160 bp, 15 predicted proteins | sample 1821841 | NCBI WGS metagenome assembly QMCD01 (sample SAMN01991225, study PRJNA193472) | Termite gut metagenome, whole genome shotgun sequencing project. | isolation source: worker | host: Macrotermes natalensis | reverse complement strand
GAATAAGAACTATTCCAAACCAAACTTTTGAAAACGATATCGATTATGAAAAAACTTTTGAAAATGGCGTCGTATGCCGTCCTGCCGCTTGCGGCGCTGATGATGTTCAGTTCCTATTCCGGCGGGTCGGGATCTGAATGCCCTCCTGCAGGTGCTGATTATGGTTTCACAGTTCTTTTGCCCAATCCTGAGGATTGTTCTACTTTCTTCTCGTGTAGCAATGGAGTGCCGATCCTTATGAACTGTCCTGGCGGCTATGTTTTCAATGATAAACTCGACACATGTGAGCCTCCGTCCTTGGATAACCCATGCATTAGTGGGGGCGGCTCTGGCCCAGGAGTTGGAAATACTGAATTCAAATATAGAATAGATAAGGACCCTTGTGTTATAACGCTTACTGCGGATATAATAGCTGAGGGTAAAATAGCAAAAACGATGGAACGTATGGGCTTAGGAATACCTAAGGTAAATCTGAGATTAGATTTAACTCCCCTGACATGCCTTTATCGTATGGGAGGCTATTACAGGCTTGGGGATGATGTGCGTTGTACCGATCTTTTTTAATATGAAGCGATTATTATTGTTAACAGCCCTGCTTATTGCAGGGCTGTTATTTCCCGGATGCGGCGAACGCAGCAGTCTTTCAATGATAGGGGAAGGTGATACGTTGTTGGAATTCGATAAATACGTCGAAAGCGTATCCATTACGGAAATAATGGCGTCGGGAGACATTTTACTTGGCGATGTGTCAAAAGCCGTCATGGCCGATGATTCCACCTGTATACTTATGGACAGGGAACAGCGCGCCCTCATTAAGATGGCATCCGATGGTAGAATTATTGACAAGTTCCAGAGGTTGGGCAGGGGCCCTCAGGAGTATATCGAGATGCACGATTTTGACATCGATATCAATGACAAACAGATATATATGTTGTGCAATGATGCTCCGTCACAGGTTCTGGTCATCGATCTCGATTTTAATTTGGAAAAAGTTATCACATTTGATCGGGAATCTATTTATGAAAGGATCGCATTCTTTGAGGACAGATGGTACCTCTATTCGTTTAATGCAGGTACGGTATTTACATTGGATGAAAACGACAATCTTCAGCCGCTGATAAGATCGGAAAGATCGACCGAAGGTCTCTTTTTTTCCCATTCATCTGTCTTCCATAAAACCGGGAATGTGATGTTGATTATTATGAGTGGTGACGATGTTATATACAAAGTCGAGAATGACCGTCCGGAGAAATTCTACACTTTGAATTGGCGCGATAAGAAAAAGCGCTATCGCATTTTGTCGGAGATGTTCAATAATAGCAGCTACAATAATATAGAGTATGCAAAGAATGCACCGCCCAGCATCGATAATATGATAGCAGACGATAGAAATATCATAATATTTTATAACAGAATATTATGTAGAATGGCGGTAGTTGATATTGCAACCGGTGAGGTATTGCATGACGGAATTATCTGTAATACTCTGAATAATGGCTATCCTAAATTCGACATAAACGATAATCCGTCGGAATATTTTTTCGTATCGGATTCTTTGGATAATCGAGGGTTTTATACGATTAATTATTGGAGAAATAGCAGCGCAGACGCCATGCTTGTAAAGTATAAATTGAAAAAAATGTGATATGCGACATAAAATTACTTTTAAACGATTGCTGCTCGTTGCGGCTATTGTTTTTACCGCGTGTGGTGAAAAAGCCAAGGTAGTTTATGATATACCGTTCGGGCAGATGGTGGCGGGGGCGCAGGAGACAGGGAAGGATTTCTGTGTTGTGATCTCGCGCACTGACTGTCCGCCGTGTGCGGAGTATGTGAAGGCGCTGACCAACGGTCGGTGGGGCGTATTCGCAGATGTCGCTTACAATATTGTGGGTTAACTATTTCGTATAGAAAAGCATATTTTTGCCTTAAAATATTTGGATTTTTAAATTATTATTATTTTATTGCGGTTGAGGAATGAAAACTATTCCAAAACCAAACTGTTTAAAAATGCATTAATTATGAAAAAACTTTTTTAAATGGCATCGTATGCTGTTTTGCCGCTCGCGGCGCTGATGATGTTTAGTTCCTATTCGGGTGGGGCATCGGGACCAGAATGCCCTCTTGGCGATGATCTGGGGTCCGATGTGCTTCTACCCAATCCTGAAGATTGCACCTCTTTCTATGCCTGTTCCAACGGAGTGCCTATACTTATGCGTTGCCCCGATGGCCTGCATTTCAATTCCCGAATGGGAACTTGCGAAGTACCGGTGGGTGGCGGGTGTGATCCCAGCGCCGGAGGAGGGACTATAATTAAGGGGCATTTCTTAAATTGCATTGATGGAGGCGTAACGATGGTTGTGATACCAAAAGGAGGAAGTGTGACAGTATTCGGCGTTACTATAACTGGCCAGGCAGGCTCAACCAGACACATAGCCTGGGAGTTGTGGTCTTGTGTGAAAGGCAACGACAACGATAATTGTGATACCAGTCAGGCTGGTATAAGGGTTAAATAAATCTTAATCAGCTATATGATGAGAGATATTCAGAACATTGCAGTTATTATACTCTGTGCGATTTTTTTCTTCGGATGTGGTTCGCCTACGAATAATAACGCGGATGTTATAACAGTGAAATTTGATAATTCCCAACCTCGACCGGTCGAGGTTGGGAATTATTTCTCCGATATAAAGTTGGTCCCGCTCGAAACTACCATGCAGAGTGTATTCTCGTACATTAAGCAAACTGAATTAAAAGATTCTCTGCTGTTTATATGTGATGACAATAAGTTGGTGATATTCAATACAAATGGGGAATTTATATCGAATATAGGCAGGCAAGGGCGTGGCCCGGGCGAATTCGGCGCGATTAAAGGATTTTTCATTGATCCGGCCGACCAAACCGTTTCGATAATAGATGGCTCGAACGGGATGCTCATTAAATATGGGCTTGACGGTGAGTATATATCTTCCCGTGAGATACCTGACGGATTATTTACATGGGGATATTATGCTATGCATGCTGGTGATGATAAAGTGCTTATTTTCAATACATACAACCCCATTCATAATATGGCATATACGCTTATGGATCTAAAGGAGCCTCAAAAGTCCGAGGCCTTCCACACCTACTCGCCTGTGGAATTGGATGGTTATGCATATCATTTTGCCCAACACCCGATGACCCACTCGGGTGATGATATACATTTTACGATGCCTTTTGACAATATTATCTATAAATATTCAGACGGGGAGGTCGTGAAGAAATATTATGTGGAAGTTCCACAGGATATGGTCTCGAAAGACATGTTTCAAAAAATGGAAGGAACTTATATTCCAAAACTTCTTGACTTGACAATGAAGGATTATTTCGGTGGGTTTACCGATATTTTTGAGACCGACAATCTGTTATTCCTGCATTATATGGCAAAGTATTTATATCCTGGACTGTATGTAATGGACAAGAAGAGTGGTACGGGTAGTTATTTTTCGTATCCATCGACAGAAGATGTGCTCAAATATCCGGTTTTCCCATTCTCCACATGCGACGGAAATACTATCATAAGCATAGTGTCCGAGATGGATTTGAATAATCTCAGGGACTATATAACCGCAAATGAAATCAGTAAAGACCAGATGTCAGCCGAATTATATAATGCACTTAACAACATGACAATCGGAGATAATCCATTGTTAGCCGTTTATACGATCAGGAAATAGGAAAACATAATCCTATTACAATTATGAGAGCATTGCTTTTTACAATAATCGCTTTTTCATTTTGTGCCTGCGGCGGTAGGGCCGATGTGGTTTACGACGTGCTGTTATGAGTAGATGGTGGCGGGGCGCGGGAGACGGGAAAGGATTTCTGTGTCGTGATCTCGCGCACTGACTGTCCGCCGTGTGCGGGGCATGTGAGGGCGCTGACCAACGGTCGGTGGGGCGTATTCGCAGATGTCGCTTACAATATTGTGGGTTAACTATTTCGTATAAAAAAGCATATTTTTGCCTTGAAATATTTGGATTTTTAAATTATTATTATTATTATTATTATTATTATTATTGCGGTTGAGGAATGAAAACTATTCCAAACCAAACTTTTAACAACAACATCGATTATGAAAAAGCTTTTGAAAATGGCGTCTTACGCCGTACTGCCGCTTGCGGCGCTGATGATGTTCAGTTCTTATTCCGGTGGGTCGGGCGACAATCCATGTCCTCCTGCAGGCACTGATCATGGTTATACCGTACTTCTTCCCGTTCCCGATGATTGCACAGCTTTTTATGCCTGCTCCAACGGAGTGCCGGTTCTTCATTATTGTCCCGACGGCCAGCACTTCAATGACAGGTTGGACACCTGTGACTGGCCGAAGGATGCAGGGTGTGATCCTAGTGTCGAAGAAGGCGGGCGGAACAGGCGTATAGCGGTTCAAATAATGTTTCCAAACGGTCCGGTTGGATGTTGCAAGTTTACTAATGATCCAAGTCATAACTGCAGTGGACTTATAGACTGTGAAAGATTTCGTCAATAATTGAAAATAACACCTGCCAATAAGGGTTTAAACTTAGTTTGGCCCTTATTGGCATTATTTAGGTTGCAATGTATGAGAACATTACTTCTGACTGTCGTTGTACTTTCGTTTTTTGCCTGCGGCAAGATCGCTGAGACTAGTTCATTTATTCATGAAGTTTTGATTCCCGAAATTCCCGGAGAGGCGATCAAACTTTCCGATTTAGTAGATTCAGTAAAATTGATCACACTGGAAACAACCGACCAGTCGATTATTGGGCGGATCGACGAAGTGTTGTTCTTCAACGAACTGATAATAATTCGGGATGGCATCACAGATGCTATTCTATTATTTGATGAAGGGGGTAACTTCTTGTCCAAAATAAATAAAAAGGGGAGAGGCCCAGGCGAATATCTCGGACTTGATAAGATAATGTTGGATTCCCAATCCGAACAGATCGTCATTTTTGATAATCTTAGCGATAAAATGATCTATTATAGCCTGAACGGCACATTGAATAAAGAAACGAGCGGTTTCGGCACTTACATGTACATTCAGGATATAGCCATTTTACCAGATGGTCGCTTCCTCTGCTACAAATACTGGCATTCGCCAAATGAGAAGGATCATGGTGGTTTGTGGATATCCGATCCGTTAGGACAGCCCGAAGAAACACTGCTGCAATATGATTACGTTCATCCTACTCTCATAGTAATCCCGTTTTCATATTTCTTCAATATGGGTAACGGGAAGATCGGCTTTACCAGTTTCGAACAACCAGATGATTATTATTATGATATTAAAAAGAAACGTTTGATCCCATTGCTTCATTATTCTCATCACTGGAAAAATACAGATCATTTCGAAGGAGTTTATACGGAAAATGTAAGGGATATGAAAAATTATTATATGTTCCGCACGGTGAATGAGCATAAAAATAATTATGTTTTTACAAGATGGAGCGATAGTAATAATTATTATTACACATTGTATTGCGAAACGGATGAAACATTGCTTTTATCCACGTCTTTGGATTATACTATGCCCGAAGGCAAAGTTGTGCTGTCCAGTCATGTGCATCCGCCAACAGGTGAGGATGCCCTTATAATTGTTCCCAACAACAGTACCGATCGAATTGTCGCCACGATGTCATACAAAAAGGCGAACGATCAAATTGAAGCGGCCGGTCTGAGTGATGTGAACGGATATAGATTGAATAAACCGGACTCCATTTCAATAGATGAGATGAACCCTGTGCTTGAGATATTATATATCAAAAACAATTGACCCCTGTTCCGATCATGAAAAATATTATTCTTTTTGCGGCGACGATTTTTCTTTTATCCTGCGGCAGCGGGGCCGATGTGGTTTATGATGTGCCGTTCGGGCAGATGGTGGCTGGGGCGCAGGAGACGGGCGAGGATTTCTGTGTTGTGATCTCGCGTACCGACTGTCCGCCATGTGCGGAGTATGTGAAGGCATTGACAGACGGACGGGTAAAGTTTGCAGATGTTACTTACAATATCGTGGATGTGTCGCAAGCCGAAAACAGGTGGTACACAGAGTGGCTCTGTTCGGGTTCATTCCCCACCACATGCCTGTTCTCCGCAGACGGGAAACTCAAGGCCGTTGTTCCCGGTGCCAGCCGAGCGTCTGTCGAATGCCTCCGGTCGGCTGTCGATGGTGATGCGAAGTGTGCCGACTATTTATATGAGAAGCAATATCAGGTGCGCGGGAATTATCTCGACCTGCTCAACGACCTGCTGGCATGCAAGCGCGATATGGAGGCGGGCAGGGATATAGGCCCCGCGATCGACGCATGTCTGGCGAAGGCGTGGTATCCCTATCCGGTCTACCTGAAGGCCCTGAACGAACAGCGGCAGGGACGTGCGGAAGGTGCTGCCGAGATGGGGCGACGATTGTTGGAGTTCGACGAAACGTATTACTATTACGTTTATAATGACATATTTACGCAGGCAAAATACATCATCGATCCAGGCTATACTCCATCGCAGGATGCCATATTGACGATGGACGACGAGATCGAACTCGACGATTGTGAGGTCGGCAAGCCGCGGCAGTTCAGTCTGGAAGTTACGAATACAGGTAAGTTTCCCTTGATGGTTCGCGATGTACAACTTAGCTGTACATGTCTTAAATTACTCTCTCCTACACGTTTCAGACTTGAGCCGGGAGAATCGTCGCAAGTAGTGGCGGAATTCACGGCCGAGGGCCGGGGTGAGTTCTATCGGGAGGTTATCTTCTTCTCCGACGCCGCCGAGACGATGCAGCGCGTCGCCGTCAGGGCACGTGTGGAGGGGTGATATCACATCCTTGCGCCGTCAGTCATGACGGCCTACGATCCGACTTAATAAACAGAAATAAAAAAGCGGTTATGACAGAAATCTGCCAATAACCGCCATTCGCGTGTTATATTAACACTGCAATTATTAATCATTTAACCATTATAACATCGAACATTACTTCGACATTGCCTTTTAGCATCGCCCAAACGGGGCAGATCTGCTCCTCGGAGACGGCAATCATCCTGTGAACTTCCTCCTCGGCGAGGTCTTCGGCGTCGATGGCAAGGGTCACGTGCATGCGCTCAAGTTTCTTGGGGTGTTCCTCGCGTTGTTCGCCATTCACTTCGATGGACAGGCTGCGGACGGTTTTACGCATCCGGTGGCGCAGAAGGATCAGCAGGGCCGTGCCCAGACATGAGCCGAAACTTGCCATCAGCAATTCCAGCGACGTGTAGCCCTGCCCGGTACCCACAGGCGGGAAATAGTCGATCACGATCGGCGAATCGGCGCGCGCCGATGCCTCCTGCATCACTTTGTCGTCGATAGTGTGCAGCTTGACATTCAATTTTTCCATAACTTATTCTCCTTCATAATATGGGACGTTGCCATCCGTTTTATACCATTTTGTGAACCCGTCGCGCGTGAACACGCCTATTTTTCCCGTTTTCGGGTAGACGGCCATATCGACTGTCGGCACGACGTCGATGTTGATATATGTTAGCGGCTCGCTGCCGGAAGTGTTGGTGATCCTGTGCGCACCCTCCTCGCCGACCGGGCATACGACGACCGAACCTGCCGAGATCGGTATCGCTCCCTCGTTGGTCTCCACCACGCCCTCGCCGGCTATGATGTAAAATATCTCCTCGCTGGCTGTGTGGTAATGAAACGGGTAGTTCGATTTACCCGGTGCGATATCGTAGAAAGTCACTGCGCATTGGTTTCCGCCGTCGCGCGGCAGGACATCCCTCTTGTCGAACTCGTATGCGGGGTGGAATCCGACGTGAGCCGCCTTCACATCGTCTTTCTTCGTTACTAAAACTTTTTTGATAACATGTTTATCCATTACTGTATTTTTTAGATTTTATTGTTATTTGAATAACAGCAGCAAAGATTGGCCTTATTTTGGTTATTTCCAAATATAAATTGAGAAATGTTGGCCTTGCGGGCTTGCAATGACGAGGCGTCAGTTCTCAGGCCGGAGCCAGCGGAGGAGTGGAAGGGTATTGCGTGGTGGGCAGTCCTCCGCCTGGAGTGGCAATGTTGACGGGCAAAAAACGCCCGTCTTCCTCATCGCAGCTCGGCATAGGAAAAGCAAAAAGACGCTTTCCCGTTGTTCTCGCTCGCAGCGTCGGTTCGGACTGCAAGGGCCAACGTACAAAGCCCACTGCACTCTGCCTGCCGCATGAGTGCGGTTCGCTGCACTCGCCGCAATATTGCAAAACTTCCCTATTTTATTTATGGAAAATGTGGCCGGAATGAATCTCTTTTAATAACTTTGACTATGCTATTCGATTCGGGACATAGGGACGGGATGAGCGACGCGCAGTTGCTCGGGGCTTACCTCGACACGGGGCGGATGGAGTGGTTCGGCGAACTATACAACCGCTATCTGCCGCTGGTCTATGGCCTCTGTCTGAAATACCTTGGCGACCGCGCCGAGGCCGAAGATGCCGTGATGCAGATATTCGAGGAGGTTGCCGCCAAGATCGGGCGTGCCGAAGTGAGGGAGTTCCGCACGTGGATCTATGCCGTCGCCCGCAACCATTGCTTTCAGCAGTTGCGCCGCCGCAAGCCGGGAATATCGTTCGACGATGCGCTACCGGTTATGGAATCCGACGACTTTCTGCATCTATTGGATAAGAAGGATGATGAGGCCCGTCTGATGGCGTTGCAGCTATGCCTGGAACGTCTGCCCGACCCTCAGAGGCGTGCGATCGAGCTGTTTTTCTTCGAGCAGATGTCGTATGCCGATATCGTGGAACAGACGGAATACAATCTGAAGAGCGTGAAAAGCTATATTCAGAACGGGAAGCGCAATCTGCGGATATGTATGGAAACAAAAACGAATAAGTTATGAAGCCGACCGATTACATAAACGGCCGCCGCCGCGGACGGGAGGCCCGGAGGGTTGAACTGGAGGCTATGCGCGACCCGCTGCTGCATGACGCCCTCGAAGGGTTTGATGCCGTTACGGGCGACCACGGAGAGGCGATACGCCGCCTTCTGGAGCGTGTTGATGCAAAGGTTGCCGAACGTCCGCGCAGCCGGGGGAGGGTGATGATACGCCGTTGGAGCGCGGTTGCGGCTGTGGTGCTGCTGTGCGTGGCCGTCGGGGGGCTTTACATGATCCTCGGCGGGCATGAGCAGACCGTTTATTCCGACGTGTTGATGCCCGCGGAGGGCAGGCCGGTCGATTTCAGGGTACTGGAGAGTGTGGAGTACGTTATAAGGATCGAAAAAGGGAATGTGTCGCCGGAGGCCGTGCGCTCCGATTCCTCGCCTGTGAGGGCGATGCTGGATCAAAGCGGTGTGCCGGCGATAGGGGAGGTCACACAGGCGCAGTTGGACAGCCTTATGGCGCTGGACAGCTTCGGGGATTTCGTGGACAGTAATATGGCGATCACGACCGATGCCTTGGGTGTGAGGGTTTCGGGTAGGGCGGTGGCCGAGTTTACGGTCGGCGACGACGGACGCCCTCGCCGGATACGCATTATCGAAAGTCCCGCTCCCGCCGCCTCACGCGAGGCTGTGAGGCTAATACGCAGCGCTCCCGAATGGCCGAATGGGATGACTATTCGTGTGGAAGTGGATTTCTGACAGGGCTTACATCCTCGTAATGACGGTGCTGGCTCTCAGGCCGGAGCCAGCGGAGATGTGTAAGGGCATCGCGTGGTGGCAGTCCTCCGCCCGTGGTGGCTCCGGACTGCATGGGCCAACACTCTAATGCCCCCGCTCCCTGCCGGGTGAAAAAGTTGCGGCCGCGCGTGGAGCGCGGCCGCAAATCGCTAAAGTCATTGAGCAAGCCTACAACTGCGCCAACAAACAATAATCATAATACTGCCCGATTACATTGTCGACAAATGCGGAAGTCTGTTTGCCGCTACGGAATTTCCCGTTACGGACAACCTCGTCGCCGTAATAATCAGACTGTGATTTCAGGTGCAGGTAGTGGGAAACGCTCTCCCATGAATTGGCGTTGCCACCGTGTTTGCGGGCCAGGCGTCGGGCGTCGGCGATGTGTCCAACTCCGGCGTTGTAGCACGCCAACACGATGCTCAGCCGGTCTTTGCGCGGCGTGGTTGGAGGCAGTCCTATGCTCTTCTCGATGCTCTTGAGCAACTTGGCCGCAAGGGTCACGTTAGTTTCAGTGTCGACGATCCGCTCGACCGGGACATTGAAGTTGCGCGCCACCACAGGCATTATCTGCATGATCCCGCGCGCTCCCACATGCGAAACCACATGCGCTTTGAACCGCGATTCATGGTAGGCGATGGCTGACAGGAAGCGCCAGTCGAGCCCTTCGCGCTCGGCAACGGTGCGGATCACGTCGTCGTACTGTGAGATCGGGTCGGCGGCTTGGTTTTCAGCCTCCACACACTCCGCCACGCGGAGGTCGAGGCATTCTGCCCCGGTCGTAAATGTCAGTATAAGAACCGAAAATAAAAATAAAACGCGTTTAGTCATTTTTTAAATGTTGGCGGGCTGCTCACCTGCCGCAACAGAGAGCTAATCGTAGAAAGCCCACGAGAACCCGATCTTGAAGACGCGCCTTTTGAGCGGATAGTGCAGCAGCGTGAAATAGTCACGGCTGCCGAACATATTCTCGTTCACGTGCTCGAACTTCAACAGCAGGCGCATCCTCTTCCACTTGGCGGCTATGAATGCGTCCAACACCGGATATCCGCCCAGCTCCTTTTCGCGCTGGTTGTAGAACTGCGCCGTGGCGGGCATGTAGCCGAAGGCGTAGTATTTGGTGTTGTAGCGGCCGTCCACCCCTATCTGGGCGCGAAGGGCCTCCTGGCCCGTAAATACGCTGCGGGCGACGACAAATTCATAGTACCATGAAAGATAGGCGCTTGCCATCGGGACGGGGATAACTTTCTCCTCGGTACTCCATTGCAGCAATACCCTGTTTTCGAGGTGCAGGCCGCCGAGGCGGAACACCTTTTCAGCATACAGACCCGTAACGCTCACTGCGTCGCCCCACTGATTGGGAAGCGCATCGGCGTCGAAATAGGTTTTGTCGGTTACGACGCTCTGGCTTCCGCCTATCTCAAGGGCCCACGATGGGATCTGAAGGCGTACGTCGAGCCGGGTCTCAGTCTCCTTGTTGAAGGAGTTCGTCCACACGAAGTGGTTCGAGGTCATCCGCTCCATCCAGTAGCCGGGGGAACGCCGTTCCATCCTGAACTTACCGGAGAGGGTTACAGGTCTGCCTTTTATAAAGGCACTCATCGAGGCTCTCGCCCCTATTTCGAGGTCTCCGCTGCGGTCGCCGATCGGGTCGAAACGCACGTCTCCCCCCCAGTCGATATAGTCGCGGAATTTACCGCTTATCGCCCCGTAGACATATATATCGGTGCGCGCCACGCCCTTGCGTGAGGCGGTGATGTAATCATGCGGGAGATGTGCATAATACTTATGGAGGTCGACCCCCACGCCCGCGTCGACCAACCCTATTATGCCTTCGCGGTCGAACGGCTGGATCTGCACGAACGCGCGGTTCGACAGCAGAGTTTCGCCCAAAGAGTCGCGCGAGGTGGTCGGGTTCAGATACCAGTGGTCGTAGAACGGGATGTCGCTTTCCACTGCGTCCGGGTCTTCTTCCGTGGGTGCGGGACGGTCGTATTTCGTGGCGGCATACGTGTCGGTGTATATTTTGTGACGGCGGGTGTACTCCATCGAGTGGCCCACGAATATCGACGAACTTTCGGCAATGGTCAGATCCTCCTCCGAGAGCCTACTCAACGGGAAGCCGTAGGACTGCACCAGATAGAACGTGTTGCTTTTCAGCTTGTTTTGCGCGTCCTGGAGTTTGAAGCTGACGGTGTTCGGCAGATTTTCGCGCTTGACGGTGATAACCATGTCGCTCACCACGCCGCCGTTCTCCTGATTTTCGGTCATGTTGTAGATATACCCGGCGTGGATCGAATATTTTTTACCCGTGTGTGAAAACGCCAGCGACAGGTTCTTGTCGCGCGCCTTGCTCCAACGGTAATATCCGCGCGTACCCTGGCTCTTGTAGTCGAGGTTGAAGCCGGAGGATGGCGATATGTTCTGGGCGTGGGTGATGTAGAAACCTTCCTCATAGTTCGAGGTGCTGCCCGATGTGTAGTAGGCGAAATTGGTGTATGGCAACTTGACGTTGAAGAACTTTGCCGTTTCGGGTTTTATCGTATATGCGTCGAAGCCCTGGGCGAATGTGAAATTGCGGTCGGTGGGCCTGTCGAAATAGTTCAGGGGGATGCTCACGCCGCCCAGATTGCCCTGATAGGCGTCGCCCACGCCGCTTCGCAGGAATGGGTAGGACACCTGAAGGCTGGTGATCGCCGTGTCGATGTCAATCATCCTAACCTCGTTGCGCAACATGCTCACATTCCATGAGAACAGCGTGTTCACCCGCGTCGAATCGTCGAAAAAGTAGGACTCCAGCGGTTTGCGTACCTTCTTGGTCGAATCCTGATCGGTCGTTATCGGGTTGCCCTCCTCGTCGAACTGCATCTCCTCGGGCGGAGGGAGTTGGATGCGGCCCGCGGGGACCGGGCGGGCGGGTGCGGCGATGAAGGCAAGCACGAGGCCCGCCGCGATGAGTGTGACTATGTGTGAAACCTTATTCCGCATCCGGTTTTTCATAGATTTGGGCGCAAAGTTAGCAAAAAAATCGTTATTAGATACTATTTGTTATGTTCTGTCTTGTTAATCAGCGTATTGCGTTCACCAACGAGACTAATATATACACTGCAATGATAAACGGCAACGCCGCGATATGGAACACCGCCAGACCGATCGCCGAGAGCGCGAGGAAACAATATCGCACCTCATTGCCGCCGAATGAAAAGCCGTGGAATTTGAGCGCGAACATCCGCAGGGGGCATATCAGCAGGCATGAAAGCACGATGGCGGCGGCGATGACATATTCCGGGGCGATGGTGAAAGCGCCCCCCGCAAAGAGCCAACCCGCCGAGGTCACCAGAAGCGCGCACGCCGGGGTTGGAAGCCCGGTGAACGAATCGGACTGGGAGTCGTCGACATTGAACTTCGCAAGCCGCAGCGCCGAGAATAGCGCGACCACGAAGACTATCCAACCCCACGGCGCAGGCCCGCCAACGGAGTTATAGATGCTGAAAAGCACGGCCGCCGGGACAACCCCGAAGCTCACCATATCGCACAGTGAATCCAACTGCTTGCCCACCTCGGAGTACTGCCCGGTGAGCCTCGCTGCGAAGCCGTCGAGGAAATCGAATACCGCGGCCGCGGCGACAAGCCAGAATGCCATGGTCATATCGTCGTATCTCAGGGCGTATACCGCAGCGGCCGACCCGCAGGCCAGATTGGCGAGCGTCAGGAGGTTGGGGATGGTGAAGAGGCGTATTTTCATGGGCGTTGATGATTAGATGGTTGTGGCGTCGGGGCAAAGTTAGTGCAAAGCAAATTATTATCGACAATTTGCACGATTATTAACCATTAACCATTAACCACTAACCACTAATTATTATCTTTGTATCGCTTATCGTATAAAACTATGGAAAACAAAAAATATTGTGTCATCATGGCGGGCGGGATAGGGACGCGCTTCTGGCCGATCAGCCGCCATGCGAAGCCGAAGCAGTTCCTCGACATTCTCGGTACGGGCAAAACTTTCCTGCGCGCAACCTATGAACGTTTCCTTCCGATCGTTCCTTCCAACAGGTTTCTGGTGGTGACCAACGCAATCTATAAGGATCTGGTGTTGGAGCAGATACCCGAGCTCGACGAGAGCCAGGTGCTGTGCGAACCGATAGGGCGCAACACGGCCCCCTGTGTGGCATACGCTGCGTTCAGGATCGCCGCCACGGATCCCGGAGCAGATATGATAGTCACCCCGGCCGACCACCTGATACTCGACGAGCGCGGGTTCCGCGAGGTGATCGCCAAGAGCCTCGCCCACACTGACGACCACCTGATGACCATCGGGATAAAGCCCACCGGCCCCAATACGGGGTACGGCTATATCCAGTTGGATGATGACAGGGTGATGCCGGGGAACGTAACCTCGGTCAAGACGTTCACCGAAAAACCGGAGCTCGAAATGGCGAAAGCGTTTGTGGCGAGCGGCGAATTTCTGTGGAACTCGGGCATTTTCCTGTTCAATGTCCGGACGTTCCTCTGCGCTCTTCAAAGCTATCTGCCGGAGATGTACGGCCTTTTCGACTCTATAAGGGCGCATTACGGCACACAGCAGGAATACGAATACATACAGAAGATATACCCCGAGTGCCGCCCGGTTTCGATCGATATAGGGATCATGGAGAAAGCGCACAACGTCTCGGTCTGCTGCGGCGACTTCGGGTGGTCGGACATCGGGACGTGGGGCTCGCTATACGACCACTCGGCGAAGGACGACAGCGAGAACGTCGCCCCCTACAACTCCCTGCTGGTCGACTCGAGGGGGTGCATCGTGAAGATGCCCGGCGAGAGGGTGGCCGTCATCGCGGGCTTGCGCGACTATATCGTGGTGGAGAGCGGCAACGTGCTGATGATCTGCCCGCGCGATCAGGAGCAGGACGTGAAGCGGTATATCGAAGACCTGAAGTTCCGGGGAATAGACTCGGTGATATGATGGCCGATATGAAAGAATTGCCGGGAGCGTTTGTTGAGGCGACAGTGGAGATGCTGGGGAGCGGCGAGGCCTGGCGGCTTTTCGATGCGTTGGACACCCCTGCTCCGGTATCGGTGCGCTTCAATCCTTATAAACTTACCGAGCAGCCCGAGGGCCGGCAGGTGCCGTGGAGCCGCTATGGTTACTATCTCGACCAAAGGCCGCAGTTCACGCTCGACCCGCTGTTCCACGCCGGGGCATACTATGTACAGGAGGCCTCATCGATGTTCGTGGAACATATTTATCGCGAGGCGGTGGGCGAGCAGGAACGGCTGAAGATTTTGGATTTATGCGCCGCGCCGGGCGGCAAGACCACGCTGTTGGCGACCCTTGCGGGGCTGGACAGCCTTGTGGTCGCGAACGAGGTTATGCGCCCGCGGGCGATGGCGTTGGCCGATAACGTGAAGAAGTGGGGGTTGGGCAACGTGGTGGTCACTAACAACGACCCAGCGCACTTCGGGGACTTCCGCGACTGGTTCGACGTGG
>QMCD01001333.1_pt1 | contig 15172 bp, 17 predicted proteins | sample 1821841 | NCBI WGS metagenome assembly QMCD01 (sample SAMN01991225, study PRJNA193472) | Termite gut metagenome, whole genome shotgun sequencing project. | isolation source: worker | host: Macrotermes natalensis | reverse complement strand
TTCAATTTTAGTCTAATTTCGGTTTCCTCTTGCTCGTAGTCCGCCAACAACTCCTGTGCCGTCTTCTCCGGTATCACGCCCTTGATGAGATTATGAGCGACCTCCTTCTTTTCCGCCTTATTGGTGAGTAGCTGTTTTTCAAGTTGTGCCTTCTCCTTCGCATTCTGCTGGTCCACACCATCAAGGTTTAACCGAATTGCCTCTTTCAAAGCCTCCTGTATATTCCGCTTCATTCGAATAGTTTTCGCATAATCCATAAATCGCCCATCCGTATCGCCCACATCATAGCTAATGTGTTGCCCTCGACACTTCGGGCAATGATACTTCGGGTAGCGAGTACCATTTCGTCCTCTCGGCGACGAGCCAGTCATTTTATGCCCATTCTTGCACCACAAAACGCCCCGTAGCGAGTATTCGGGGTTCACTTTGTGATACTTATTGCCTAGATTCCGATTGCCCCGCAAAATGGCTTGAACCCTATCAAACAATTCCGGCTCAACAATCGGCACAATATCCCGACTCTGCACCTCCAAGCCAAATCCACACACCACGCCCTTATAGAGTTTATTCTTTACCATCCGCGAAAAGGTCTGCTTAGCGAGTTTCTTATAACCCAACTCCTCTAATCTAGTATTTACTCGCTTCCGTGCCTCAGTTTCGCTACAACCGTCATCCATCAACACCCAAGCCAGCCTGAGAGTCGCCACCAGCCCATCTCGCGGGTCTGGAGCGACATTACTAGCTCCATTCACCTTCGTATTGATAAACCCAATCGGAGCCAAATGCGTAAATCTCCCAGCCCTCACCGCATCCATCATCCCGCCTCGACTCCGCTCCGCCCTTAGCTCATTATCGTACTGGGCAAAACTTGACGCAATAGTTTCCATCACCCGACCAATCGGCGTATCATCAAAGTTCTCGGTAACCGACAAAATATTAACCCCAGCCCTGAGTAGAGCCTGTTTAATAGCCAAGTAGTCGCCAGTATCACGCGAAAGCCGGTCCACTTTATATACAATCAGATACTCAACCTCGCCCTTATGCTCCGCCACATACTTAAGCAATTCTTTCAGCCTTGTCCGGTCAGCCGTCTTCGCGCTCTCGCCCTCCTCAACAAAAGGCTCCCTCGCCAGCTCCAGCCCCTTACTCTCAGCAAATTGCCGACAAATCCGGTCCTGACTATCGAGGCTATGCCCCTCCTCGACCTGTCTATCGGACGACACCCTAGTGTATATGATTGCCTTAGCCACTCTTGCTTCTCCTCATCTCAATGATAAGTTTCGCCAGTTCATTGATTTCTTTCGCCATCGCCAACCTCTTGGCGACATCTCGGCACTTAATCTTTCGGGCTATTTTCTCAATAACCTCGTAAGTCTCCAACCCCATAGGACCAATCCCTCATGAAGTTTCTCCCAAGTGCTTTGATAAAAAACTTACTCTAAATATGCTTCAGCCGATTCCACCTGCGTTTATCGCATAACGGGGCTGACTAATTTTTCGGTATAACTTTCTTGGCTGTCTTTCTGACGCTTACCACCTTTCCGCCCTCAACTTGGGCATTGATACTACCAAACTCCTCACCGACCAGCGGAGCCAATTTCTTCGCAACTGCACTATTTGCATCTTCAACGCAAGTCTTTTCAATCAGCGTCCCCTTGGCGCGTTTCTTGATGGTGATAGTTTCTTCCTTCTTCATATCTCGCATATTCATCACGGCTTCCGCCTCGTCATCATTGAGATTTAACTTACTCATCGATACCTTGATTTTAATCGGTTTCATTCCTCTCCGTTCTCGGACGGTGTTCACCATCTCCGACAGACTGACACGAATCTGCCCACCTGTCGCCCCAGTCCCAAGAGTATGGGCAAAAGACGGGTCGGCAAGCAAAGGCACGCCGTTTTCGCCATCAACAAATACCTCAATCTCCACCCCAACATGCACGCAGAGCAATATGTCCAGCCAAGTCGCCGTCCGCCCCGCAACAAACGGCTCGGAGAAAATTGGATAGAGATATTTCAGAGTATCAAACTTCACCCCCATTTTCCGCAGAGCAATCACCAGCTCCAAATAAATGCAATCGACATACGAAAAAGTCCGCCAACCCACACCCGCCTCTGCTCGATTGTCTTTGAGTAGTCCGCTCTGGTCCAAATAGTTGATGAACCGATACGACCCACCGTTGTCCCCAGCCTTTGCGAAAGGCTCGCTCCAATTCGCCCCAGTTCTGTCCCGCATATCTTCTGGAACACTCAGTAGATTCAACTCTGTGCCGTCGCTATACAGAAACAACGCAGTGTTCCCTTGTCTATTCTGATTTACCTCTTTCATGCCGTGATTATACCACAATGTATAATATAAAAGCAAGAGCGAGTTTACAGAAGTAGAGGTCCGATTGCGTTGAAACGGCGAATGATAAAAAACCGCCAGACTTTCGCCCAACGGTTCTTCATAATGCTTACATCAAATCCAGTAGAATGATGTTCCGTCCTCGACCTTTTCAAGAACGCCACCGTTCTTTTCGGATATTTTGCGACTTGCCCAGTTATCTGCGTGGTTCGTAACGAGGATTTTGTCCTCACCTAGCGAATGGGCATATTCAATGAGAAGGCGTAACGCTTCCGTTCCGATACTTTTACCACGAAACTCAGGAGCGATAGCCAAACCAATATGCCCGCCGTGCTTACGCAAAGCGTCCGTCAGATAATGGCGAACTTTGCCGATACCGGCAAGTTGCCCATCCAGCAAAATCCAAAATGTGGTCTGCGGAACATACCCTTCCTTCAAACCGACGCCCTTCTCTTGGTTCAACCGGTCTTCGATAAACGCAACAAAACCATCAGTCGTGTTCAGGTCGAACCCCTTTCCGGGTCGCTCAAATCCGTTTTCTTCTTCGGGAAATTGGAGAAGGAACTTGCGTTCCGTTTCACCGTCGCTTTGACTGACTTTACGGGTGGTTATCATATTCATATTCTATCACGCTTCTTTCCAGTCGCTCGGTCCAATAAGGACGAGGTCAAACTCTTCCTCAGTCCTTCTTGATAACCTTGGTCTTCCGTCCGCCCATGCTTCGAGAACCGGTGCAGCCGCCATAGCACAACGCTCATCTTCCGCTCCGCTTGCCCCGCTAACAGCGATATAAATGCGTAAAATGAGCGGGTCGTGTTCATGGTCGTCACCGTTTCCGTCCATAAAGTAGCCGGGGTTTTCGAGATTAATGTCGAAACAAACTGCACCTCTGTCATTTTCGCGTCCCCATGTTATCGCCTCATCGGGCATATCGCATGAACGACGACCAAATCCATTCCGAACAGCATAGCAACAGCCCTCGATTTTGAGAGCGGCGTAGCCACGGCAAGCAACTTCACCATCGGTCATCCCTCTGAACCCATTATGGCGGGTCTTTGGAGAGTTCGGTCTTGCGCTGTAAACAAAGTCAACATCGACATTGTCCTCGCTTTTGTAGCCACACGGGTAATCGAGAAACTCATTGGCTATGTCGCTCTTGACGACAAAAGAAAGCATGATTGCTCCCTCCTTGAAGTCGTCGATAGTTGCGATTTCGGCACGAATTGCGTCCCGTAAGTTGTTCCTGAGAACTGAAAAGTTTCTGTACTTGCCCATCATTCTTACTCCTTTCGGTGTATTTTCTGGGCAATTCGTGTTTTGCCCATAACTGCCAATCATCGACTGATGAGCAGATAAGGCAAAACACCTCTGTAAGTCATCATGTAAAAGTTCCTAGATAAGGTTGAACTCTTATTGCTTGAAGCAATAAGAGCCATATATGGCTCTTTATTCCGATATATGACCACCTCTCTAATCTGTAAAACCTCAAGGAATTACACCCTAATTATATCACAGATTGAGCAAAAAAGCAATATGCTTATGCACCTCTGTCACGCAAGCCAACCACCTCTGTAAAACTACTTATAATTCGCCCGCCACTCGTGATGATTCTCCCAATCACTCAAATTCTCCGACCTAAGCACTACCTCCGTTCGGTCGTTCCGACTCACCGCCTCCATGATTTTGAGTTGCATCTCGACCAGTTTCGGTGTTGGGACTTCTGAGAGGTCTCGTTTTTCGAGTTCTGCCCGAATCTTCTCCAACTGCGCCCCATAGTTTTCTAGCTGGCTCAATTTTGACATCTTATACTTGTCGAGCAGGGCATCCGCCTCAAGAGCAATGTAATTGCCAATGTCAATTTCTAATTCCTTTGACCAATGAATCAATGTTCCTTTGCTAATTCCGAGTATCTTGGCGATACGGTCGAAACTGTTGCCCTTAGCCCTCAGCTCGATAAACTCTTGTTGCTTGTCAGTCTTGTCTTCCATTTTTATCCTTTCTTTCTCCCTTCAACCCCTTCGGAGTTATTAGGCGACCCCTCTATTTATTGGTTCAACGCAAATGTGGTAGTCTTCCATCAGATTCCACTCCGCGCTACACTATTACTAGGGACAAAAATTGACCTCAGTTCTCGGAGTTCCGAGATGACTTGGTTCCAATTTATTATCGCCTGTCCCACCACAAAAATAGTCGTCGCTCTTGCTGCATAGCTTGGGCCACGACTCTTTTTGGTCTTATACAAAACCAGCTATTCCGAATCAGGTATTTCCCGTAGGAGTTGTTTCATGAAATCTGTTTTGTTTTTCTTGTAGGTTGAGCGGTCGTTGTTTGCTTTGCCCGCTGACTCAAGCTTATGCGCCTCATATCTCTTTGCTACATCGGGATTTGCGTTCAGGTGGTCGCGAAAGCGTAGCGCATCTCTAAAACGTTGGCTGCCGGACTTTGCAATCATGATGGCATAAGTTTCGACAGCATGGGACGGGTCTGCGTAAACAACGACCTTCCAAGTATCCCCGTCGCGTTCGTATGTCATATACTCATCCTTTTCTATGCGTGGAATCAGAGGAGCGACTTGCTCCATATCGTCAACGGCCACAGCGATACTGATGCTCGGCTTCGCCTTGATTCCCTTGATAGATGTGCTGCCAAAATGCTGAATGTCCTTCGCTGTAGAGCCGAAGACATGCCAAAGGTGTTCGATTATTTGGTTGGCAATAGCGTCCCATTCTGGGTTGTGGTCAACCAGTTCAACTGTGCCTACTTTTAGCCCTAGTATCATATTATTTTCTCCATCTTGTTTGGTATATTATACCAAGTTTCAAGGTTCTTTTTTGTGCAAGAAAAACCCCAGCTCGCTCGCAGTGGCGCGAGAGGGCCGGGGTTTAAGGTGCGGCGACCCCTTGCTATTTGACTTTGAGGGGGCAGATTTTTACGGTTTTGGATGCGGGGTCGGCCATAAAGGCTTTGTACTCCGCGGCCAATTCAGGGTCGGCGGTTGGCAGCCAGTTATCAGGGAAGTGCTTGCAGCCACGGCATCCGTCGTCTTCGTCGGATGCCGCTGTGCAGAACTTTGTAAAATACGCTTTCCTCTGCGTGGGGCAGGCTCCGTGCCTGTCGCAACTGGAGCAATTCTCCCGTTTACCCCTTTGAAATTGCAGACAACTCGGGGGACAAGCCTTCTCGAATTCTGCTGGATCGTAATTCATTCGCTTCCACTCCTTTTGGTTAGAACGGGACGCAGTTTAGTCTGACCGAGATTGGCCGACGAGAGGGTTTGCGATGACTTCTGCCAATTTCAGCGCAGATCAATCCGGGCAATCCGCAATTGTAATGTCCAACTCCATTGTTCTACGCCTTTCGGATGGCTTCAGGCATGAAGCTAGCCCATGAGAGTATTGTAGCAGGATTGGCTAGAATCGTCAATGGCGATTTTGGATAAATCATGATTAAGTCAATCATTCGGCTTTCATATCGATGGCATGTTTTTGGGGGTTGTTGATGATCGTCATGCAGACGTTGACAGATTGTTGGATGGCGGCGTCGATGTCGTCGGCGGTGACGCCGAGCTGCTGCTGGATAATTGACTTGTCGATATAGGTTTCGGCGGTCATGAGGTCGGCAAAACTGACCATTTCCAGGCCGGATTCAATGCCGCGGCGCTGCATGTCTTTCATGACCTTGCGGGCGGCGAATTTATAAAGGAAGGTGGGGATGGAGACGACTTTTTTGGGCATGCCCATGTCGGCACTGAATTGCTCGAGCCAGGTTTTCCAGGTTATATTGAACCAACCGACGGGGTAGGTATTGGCGCCTTGGTTTCGCTCCAGAGCGCCGGCGATGCATTCGCCGACTTGACGCACGGTAACCATGGTGGTGCCGCCCTTGGGGTAGAAGAGGCGTTTACCTTTGGCGTTTTTGATCATTTCGGCGATAAATAGCCAGACGGGTTTGCGGCCGGGCTGGGCGCCAAAGATGTAGGGAAGCTCGAGGATGGCTACGTCCATGCCGGAGTTGGCATAAGATAGCGCCATAGTTTCTTGCTCAAGTCTGGCGCGGATATAGGGATGGTGCTTTTCGAGTTCCATCTGGGGCCAAATGTTGGCAAAATGAGAGAAGTATGAGCCGAGAACGACGGTGTGTTTGATGCCGGCTTGCGCTGCTAGGTTCATTAGGCGCTGCAGGGCGTCGATGTTGTATTTTTTGTAGAGGTTGTAGATGGGGGGCGGACCTTCGACTCGCTCGTCTATGCCGGCGGCAAAGACGAAGCCCTGGCAGCCCTGCATGGCTGTGAGTAGCTGCTGATCGGTCATTTCCAGGTAGTTGCCAAGTTTAAGCTCGAGGCCAGCCGGGACCTGCAGCCCATCTGGCAGGGGCGGCAGGGCGATTGATGATACGGTATGGCCGCGGTTAATTAGCTCTATGGCGCCCCGGTGGCCGAGTAGGCCGGTAGCGCCGATCATAAATACTTTCATTTCTCTCCTTGTTTTGGTTGTTTTTCCCCAAAAAAACGTTTAATTAAGCTTGTATTATGGGTTCTGACGGCTTGTAGCGGTTCGGACCTTTGGGTGAGAAAGAAGATGATGGGGCGGCTGAAGATGCGAGACAGGAAGCGAACGAATTTGTTGGTGTCTCTGCTGACGATACGGTAATAATCGGCGAGGGAGTCGCGGCGAAAATGGAGAATTTGCTCGAGGTTGTCGCTATCCAGGAAGTAGCCGCAGTGGAAGTTTTGGCGGGCGAAGGCCACGTCTTTGAGGTACCTGTATTGCAGGCCGTAGATTTTGAACATTTTGATAAGGAATTCGCGGTAGGTGGTGCGGCAGGATTCGCCGCCGCCCAGGTCGTAGATGTGATGTTTTAGCTCACCTTGGTGATTTAGCGCCTTGACAAGGGCGCGGGCCGTGTCATAAACGGTGGCAATTTCCAGCTTGGTGTCTAACGGCATGTGGAACATTAGGGGGTCGGTTTGCGGGCGGTTCATGATGGCGGTGAAGCGGAAGATGGTCCAGTTGGTGCCGGATTCGCGGAGCATTTTTTCGGTTTTGACCTTGGTGGCGGCGTAGTGGTCGCCAAGGCTGGGGCGGAGCGGGTCGGTGGTTTTGATCCAGAAATCCTTGGTGCGGTCGCCGTACACGCTAACGGACGAGGAAAAGATGAGGAAGGCGTTTGGGTTTTGAGACTTGATGGCGTTGACGATGGTTTTTGTGCCACCGAAGTTGACGCTTTCGGTGAGTTGGGGGAACTTGTCGGCCTGTGGCGGGATGATGGCGGCGAGGTGGATGATGATGTCTTGGCCGTGGACGAGTTTGTCCATGAGTTTTTGGTCGCGAATGTCGCCGAAGATGATGCAGTTTTTGTCGCGGAATTGGCGAAGTTTGCGGTGGTTTTTGCGTGAGTAGGTATCGAGGGCTGTCACTTGGTGGCCGGCTTTGACTAGTTGCCTGAGTGTTTCGAAGCCGATGCTGCCGGCTGCACCTGTGAGTAAGACTTTTGCCATGGTGTTTCGATTTTGCCCCTTTCTGGTTATGATTATACAGGTTTTGGCGGAAAAAACAAGGTTGCGCTTGACTTTTTTATGCGTGTGTGATATAATGAGGGTTTGACGGGGTTATGAGAGTTTCCTGGTAGGCAGGGAATTCCCCAGTAGAACATTAGCAATTTGCTTTTGCAGTTAATTACCGTGATGGGAGTGATTTTGATGAAGAAGAGTACGGTAATTGTAGCGGTTACGGCGATTTTGGCGGCGATGATTGTGCTGTTGGCGGCGTTTAGTCTTATTAACGACGCTATATGGCAATTGGGGATGTTTGCTCGGCAGAGCGCAGCGCCGCCGATCGAAGATAATTACCCGGATGACAAAATGGAGGCCATGGAGACCTTTATAACCGAAGATCCGGAGTTGGAAATGGAAAGTCAGCTTGAGATTGTCGATTCGAATGAGTTCGGGGATTTCGTTCCCACGGCGTTGATTTTTTTAACGTACGCCTTGATGTACGTATTGGTGATTGGTATTATTCTTACCTATACTGAATTACCAGATCGACAAATGCCAGGCAAGATCCTTTTCGTGAGATTTTTCTTTCTTGTGGTCGGGATGCTAGCGGTCGTAATATGGAGTGATGCGAGCATAGTTGTCTCTTGGGCGCTGAACGTCTTACTCTGCGTTGTTTTGCGCAGGTTGATAAAGAGAATGCGCGCAGAAAAGGCTAGAGCTGCGCAGAGTAATTGCGGCAATGGCCAGCAAAGGCAATAGTTTGATCCCCGCGGGAGTAATGTTCCGCGGGGTTTTTACGGGTTTTGGTTAGGGTTTTTGGGAGGGTGTGGTATAATGGTTGTATATTAAGGGAGCGGGTGGCTTTGAGATGGCGAACGGTACGGAAGATAGAGTAGAATATAAGTTTAGCGGGACGGGGCGGGGGAGTCCGAGCGAGGATGCGGTTTCGTGGCGGCAGTTGGATCGGTTTGATGTGGCGGCGGCGGAGCGGGCGCGGGCGCAGGAGATTGAGGATGCGAGTAGGAGGATTGAGGCGGCGTTCAGGGGGAAGATTGGCGATCCGGTAGCGAAACCCGCTAGCTTTACGGTGCCTGAAAGTTGGAGATTGAGGGCGCAGGAAGAGCAGCGGAAAAGACTAGCTGCGGAGAAAGAGGAAGCCGCTAAGGTCGCCGCGGATACTAGGGCTATTGTTGAGCGGCCCAAGGTTCTGCAGATTGATGCGGAGCAGTGGAAGAAGTATCATACGGCGTGGACGGGGTATTATAATAATTACTACAAAGAGTATTATGCGAAGCAGAGGGGTGCGCAGGAGGGGGTTGGGACTGATGTGGCGCATGAGGGGGCTGAGACTGGAGCGACAAGGGTGGATCGGCGGACTGGTTCTGGGGCGGTGATGGCTGGCCGGGCGCCGGACAGCGGAGCGACAGAACTGAAGCCGCTGCCGGCGAGTAGGAGGACGCGATTCGCCGATAGGGTTAAACATAGGTTGCAGAGCGGCACTAAAAAGGCGGCGGAGAAAGTGAAGAGGTCTAGGTTGTTTTGGTCGATTGTGATTGGTTCAGCTACGGTAGTGATTGCACTATTTCTGCAATACAATCGTTTGTTTGTCGGCACAGTCAAGGCGTATATTAGCCCAAATGGGGGCGAGACGGCCAGTATGACCGAAATCGACCCGACTTTGACTACCGCGGTGGACGGTCGGGCGCTACTGATTATCCCGAAAATCAATGTGGAGGTGCCGATTGTGCTGAATGTGGCGAGTGATAATCCCTCGCAGCAAGAGGGGATGAAGTATGGCGTTACGCATTTTGCGATTCCGGGGGCTTCGGCGCTGCCGGGGCAGATTGGCAATTTTGTGCTTTCGGGGCATTCCAGCAACGATGTGTTTGACAGGGGTGAGTATAAGTTTATTTTTGCGCAACTTGAGCGATTGGCGCCGGGAGACACGATTTATGTGAATTATGCGGGGGTGCGGTACACGTATGTGGTTTCGCGGTTGGAGACGGTGAATCCGGAAGACTCGGGTAAGTTGGTCTATGTGGCGGATCGGCCGTTCTTGACGCTAGTCACTTGTACGCCGGTGGGTACGGCGCAGTATCGGTTGCTGGTGACGGCGGAACAGATCAATCCGAACCCGGCGGGGGCGGGCGTGGCGGAGCCGGTGGGGGATGACTCAGAGGGTTCGGCGGACGATGCGGCTATGCCGTCCAATTCACCAACGTTTTTTGAGCGCGTTATTAACTTCTTTACTGGCCGGGGGTAAGTTTTGCCTGAGGTGGAGCTGATTCTAGTTGACTTTTCCAACTATCTGTGCTACGATAGGGACATGGCGGGCTTTTGAGAGTCTTCTAATAAGCAGGAGACTCCCCCGGTTGCACTTTAGTAATTTGCTTTTGTAGCAAAAAATTCTGTCGTAAGGGGAGATTTTTAATGAAGAAGAGCACGAAGCTTACTTTGATTATCTTAGTATTGGTAGCGATCCTTGGGTTGGTCTTATGGGGCATGTTCGGGTTAACCAGTGATGCAATCAAGCAGATTGGCTTGGTAAGTGCCCAAAACACGGTGGAGCTGATTGACTCCGAGCCCACTACGGTTGTGGTGAATGTTGATAACCAGCTTCAGCCGCCGGAAAAGGAAGGTCAAAGTGCACAACAAGTAGTGATAATTGTGCTTGTTGCCGCAGTGACGATCATGGCGCTTGGCATTCTTTTTGCGTCTACTGCATGGACTGAGATGATGATGGTGACGCGTTATCGAAGACCGGTAGTAAAGAAGAGAGAAGGAATTGAGCAAAAGTAATAAATATGTATCCCCGCAGGAAGAAGGTGCCTGCGGGGGATTTTGCGTTTTTGGCAGAGTCTCCATTGACGTTTTGCGTTATCTATGCTACAATCTAGGCATAGGGGCATTTTTTGCTCACCGCAACTTACAAATTTGCTATCTAATTGCAATTGCGAGGGTTTTGCGTGGGCAAAAAAGTCGACGGAATTGGCCCCGAAAAAAGGAGGAGACTATATGGTACTCGCGAATGGTGGTTATCTACTGAAAGATGCGCATATCATGTATGCGCGAGTGAGAGGTACGGCTATCTTGGATTTGAGTGGCGCAAGACTATATCGCCTGCGCGAATCGCGCGATATAGAGGTGCAGTTCAAGCCCCGAGACATACCTGGGTTCATGGTGGATGTAAACGGCCCATATAATAGTTTTGATATTAGCGGGGTTGGCGTATCCATCGGAAAATTAAATCCGAGACGGTTGGCGAAGGGCTGGCTTATTCAGGACATGACCGCAGACGTGCGCTTTATGATTCAGGGCGATGAGAGCAGCGAGATTAAGGTGACCGGGCTCCATCTGACTGACCGTTGCCGTTTTGGGCCGGTGATAGCGGTTGAAGATGTGATGCCCGACGTTAGCCTTGATGAATACGACGAGGGTGAGAATTGGGATCGCGGTCCAGGCGGGTACGCGATTTGTACTGTCGGCGGCATGCAGTACGACGTGTATTTCACAGAGGACGTTGAAAACTCCGTGACTGCCGGCGAAACCTATAGAGTGCCGATTGTGGCCGAACTGTGTTCCGGTGAACATCAGGTGGTGGCTCTTGCGACGCCGATGCTGGTGAATAACAGATAAGCAAGGTTTTATGTGACCCCTGCGGAGACGCGGGGGTTTCTGACGGCTGGCTTTCCGCTGCCCTTTGCTGGGTTGACATTTGCGGGCAGAGGTGCTAGGATATTGGGTATAGGTTGGAGGCGTGGATTAGCCTCGGACGTTAAAAATTTGCTATTCTTTAGCGAAAAGGAGAGATGACAGATGTCGCGAGTGATGACCGAGAGCCACAAGGTGGCCGGCAAGGTGCTGCCGGATGGTAGCTACAAGTGCTTGATGACGTTTAGCAAGGAGGATGTGCGGTTGCCGCACATGATGTCGAGTCCATCGTCGCGGGTGGTGCTGACGAGCGGACAGGGAAAACTCGAATGGCTGGGTGGCAAGGCAGTGGACAGTTTTACGGTTCGCGATCTGCCGTTTGGCGGCGAGGGGATGTATTTTTCGACTGCACCGAAAGCTTGGGAGAGACTGACCGTGGCTTGGTTTGACCAACTGGCCGATAAGCTATTTGATGAAAGCGCTGCGGAAGCGAAGTGCGACTTCGGACCGATGATGCTGGAGGCCGTGGTGTTTTTTGACATCACCGGCGGCGAAGTCGAGGTTCAGGACATTCGGAATGTGCGTGACTGTGGGTGTAGCGAAGAGGTCTGGCGGGTGAAGAAGCAGTTTGGGTTTAATCATCAAGGTTACCTGCAAGAAGTTGTATGCAGGGCTTTGGTAAGGTTTGTACCGGGAACTACTGCCGGCGATAGGGATATTGAGCTGTGGGAGATACATCAGTTACTTAAAAAGGTTGATATATCGGCTTGGAAGGACCACCTGTTGTACCTGGGCCAGGAGTTCAGCCTGCGGTGGGCGCGAGACGCCTTTGTTGATGAAAAGGGCGGGCGCGTAGAGCTCGGGCGATCACTAGCTGGGCTCTATGCTCAGGTGAAGTTGGTGTTTAACCCCCGCTCTACTATAGCCCCTTTTGGACATGGAGGAGTGCGGCTAATTGGGCCCAAAGTGGAATATAAGACGGAGTTTACGGTGGTTAGCGTTTGCAAACGGCTTGTACCGGGGCGCATCTACGAATATGCACTGGCGTGCTCATTCGGACCTGGGCTTGTGTTTGGTGAAGTCGAACTTGATGTGGCCAGCTTGGTCAGGAATTCGGGGGATGGCGAGCCGAGCGATACGGTTCTTGTACCTGTGTCTAGGCCCGGGAGTGTGAAAACCGGCGATGTATGGTGGCTGGATTCGACAATAGATACTGGTGAGTCGGGCGTGCAGATACCGGTTTTTAAGTACGAGCTTTTGGATCGACAGGAGATGTCGGTGCCGCGACTGCTTGATCTACCACCGGGGAGATATGGCGCGCTGTGCTATATTGAAAGCGCGACTGTGGCCGAAGACGGTTTTATTGAAACGCATGTGCGGTTTTCGGGATTGACGCAGTACGAGAGGGGGCAGAACCATTGGAATCCTCAAAGAAAAGAGGGTGCTGAATTGCCCGAGTGGTTTTCGGCGAGCGATTTGAGCCGGCCGTTTAGTAGCGGTCCGGATGGAATTACGGAATTGCTGCGAGTCCGGGCGAGTGCATCACCGGATGAATTAGCCGATCCGCGTCCGAATTACCGAGCTTTTTCGCATTTTGAAAATGCGGCGGGAACTCAGATTAATGTCCGTTCGACTGATGTAATAATGCCGTGGGAAAGTTTTGAGACCTGTGCAACCAAGTTGGATGAGCCGAGACTGGAGTCATACGCTGTTGAACCCGATCTGGAGAGCGTGATGGCGCTGTTTGTTTTCGAGCGCACGGCAGGTGACGAGATTGTGGCGGGTGAAGTTTGCCTGCTTGGTATGCCGATGGCGTTGCCGAAGGTTTGGGTACACAGAATTAGCGGGTATCCGTTTAATTCACGGGTCAAGCTAGCGAACTGCCGGGCGGCTGGTATGGACTTAGTACTGCCATTTTACGAAGAGGGCCTACTGGAGGCTGGACGGGGCTATAAGATGGCGGGGACCGGAACTTTTGTGTTTGACGGGGTCTTGTCGCCGTACGGTGCGCCTGAGCTGATTGAATAGCATTTTTGTTTTGACCCTCCGGGAAGTTTCCGGAGGGTTTTTGCGCAAAAGATTGCCAGGTGATATACTGGGGGCATGGCAAAAGTGAGGCGAAAGTTTGTGTGCGAGAAGTGCGGGGCGGAGAGTGCCAAGTGGACGGGGCGGTGCGAGGTGTGCGGGGAGTGGAATACGGTTGTTGAATTGGTTGGCGCTGCGACGGGCGGAAAGTCAGCGGTGGCAAAGGGCATGGCGAGCGGATCGCAACTGAAGGCAGCGAGCTTGGAGGACGTGGAGGCAGATGCGAGCACGGGCCGGTTGGCAACGGGATTTGTGGACCTGGACGTGGTGCTGGGGGGTGGGATACTGCCGGGGTCGGTGAGTTTGCTGGCTGGGCAGCCGGGGATAGGCAAGTCAACTCTTTTGATGCAGATTGCCGAGAATCTGGCAACTGGCTATAAGGTGCTATATGTTTCGGGCGAGGAATCAGCGGCACAGGTGAAGTTGCGGGCGGTTCGGCTGGCTGGTGGCGGTAAGTTGGGTGAGAATTTGGCGTTCGCTTCGTCTAATTCGGCTAATGATATTGCGGCGACGATTTCTGGCGGCAAGTATGACTTGGTGATTATTGATTCGATCCAGACTCTGTCTTTGGCGGAGTTGGATTCGGCACCGGGCGGAATGGCGCAGGTGGCGAGTTCGGGGAATGTGGTGATTCGAGCGGCGAAAGCTTCCGGCACGGCGGTGATTATTGTGGGGCATGTGACGAAAGAGGGTGCGATGGCTGGGCCGAAAGTTTTGGAACACTTGGTGGACGTAGTGCTGAACTTTGAGGGTGACCGGTATGGCGGATTTAAGGTGGTGCGGGCGGTAAAGAATCGCTTTGGTTCGACGGCAGAGGCGGCGATTTTTGAGATGGCGGAGCGGGGGCTGAAGGTGGTTTTGAATCCGTCGGTGGCGCTATTGGCTGAGCGGCAAAACACTGATGGGTCAGTTATTTTGGCGACAATTGAGGGCACGCGGCCGATTTTGGTGGAGATTCAGGCGCTGGTGAATACTACTTCGTTTGGCTACCCCAAGCGGGCGAGTTCGGGGTTTGACCTGAACCGATTGAACTTATTGATTGCAATTATTGAACGGCGGACGAAATTGAACTTGGCGGATAAGGACGTATATATAAATGTGGTAGGCGGTATTAAGCTACAGGATTCGGCGGCGGACTTGGCGGTGTGTATGGCGATTGCATCGGCGGCAGCGGGGAGGAGGCTGAGCGATGACTTGGTGGCGTTCGGCGAGGTGGGGTTGGGCGGTGAGATTCGCTCGGTGTATTCGGCTGAGCGGCGGATTGCCGAGGCTAAGAAGTTGGGATTCACGAATGCTTTGGCGCCACGGACGATTAAGGATAAATTTGTGATCCCCTGTGTGGATTTGCGGACGACTTTGGTTAAGTATATGAAGTAAAACGCCCCTTTCGGGGCGCTTAAGAGTAAGGTGCTAAGGTAGTTGGATGAGGAGCGGATACCTTTCGGCTATGGTATGGTTTAGGGTGGCGATTCTTTCGGATAGAGCCAGCAACCGGTTGGCTGGCGAGTAGGGGGTGTGAGATGTATCGGATGCAAAGTAGGGGTCGGCTAAATCGGAAACATTATATATGGCTCTTTCGACATAGTATTGTCCGG
>QMCD01001332.1_pt1 | contig 15178 bp, 14 predicted proteins | sample 1821841 | NCBI WGS metagenome assembly QMCD01 (sample SAMN01991225, study PRJNA193472) | Termite gut metagenome, whole genome shotgun sequencing project. | isolation source: worker | host: Macrotermes natalensis | reverse complement strand
GACAGCAGTTTTCATTGGCTAGGGTGGGCAAATACTGGATTCTTATTGGCTGAGTGTGTAATGTAGTGACAACGCGCAAAACGGCGCCCTGCAAAACAGCGGCGAACAGCGCGCCAACGGCGGCTGGGTATACGTGAACCCCGAAACCGGCGCGCTGGCACAGGGCTTTTTCACCCTGCCCGACGGCCGCACCGTGTACTATGGCGGCGATAACACCATGCAGTTTGGTAAGCAGAACATCGGCGGCAATGATTATCTTTTCAGCGCGCAAACCGGCGCACTGCTGGGTGGCGGCGAACACCGCACCCCGGATGGCTGGGTGTATGTAAACCCCGAAACCGGCGCGTTGGCCAAGGGTTTCACCGCCCTGCCCGACGGCCGCACCGTATACTATGGTGACGATAACACCCTACAGTTTGGTGCCAAAACCATCGGCGGCTTCAATTACCAGTTCAGCCCGCAAACCGGCGCACTGCTGAACGCTGGCGAACAGCGTACCGCCGATGGCTGGGTATACGTGAACCCAACAACCGGCGCGCTGGCACAGGGCTTTTTCACCCTGCCCGACGGCCGCCTTGTATATTACGGCGAAAACAAAACCATGCAGTTGGGCGGTAAGAACATCAGCGGCTTCGATTACCAGTTTAGCGCGTTAGATGGCGCGTTGCTAAACACCGGCGAACAGCGCGCCAACGGTGGTTGGGTATATGTTAGCCCCACAACCGGCGCGCTGGCACAGGGCCTCACCACGCTGCCCGATGGCCGCACCGTGCTGTACGGCAGCAATAACATCATGCAATTTGGCGATGTGATGTGGAATAGCCAGCCCTTCCGCCTGAACACCCAAAACGGAAACATGCTAACCGGCGAACAGTTTTTTGAGAATGTGGGCTGGACCTACCGCAACCCTGCCAGTTTTAACCTGGCCCGGGGGTTCACCACCCTGCCCGACGGCCGCACCGTTTTTTACGGCGATAATTATGCCATGCGCTTTGGCTCTTTCAGCTACGAGGGTGGCGTTTACTATGCAAACAATACTGGCGATTTGCTGCGCGGATGGTATGAGTTTGGCGATGGGTTCTCCCGCTATTTCGACGCTTCCACCGGCAAAATGGCGCTTGGCTGGCAGCAACTGAGCGACGGCCTTTGGTACTATTTTGACCTGGCCGACGGCGCCTACCTGAACAGCACCACGGCGGCCCCCACGTTTGCGCAGCAGGTGTTTGACATTGTGAACCAAACACGCGTTGCCGCGGGCCATTCCACTTTGCGCCTTAGCACCAACCTGATGGTGATGGCCATTGACCGCGCCCGCGAAATTGTGGGCGTATTTGACCACACCCGCCCCGACGGCCGCCCCTGGAGCTCCATCTTTACCGATTATGAAGCTTCCCCCAGGTACAATTTCTCCTGGAGTTATATTGGCGAAAACATTGCACAGGGCTATGCCAGCGCCGCCGCGGTGATGCAGGCCTGGATGGACTCCCCTGGGCATGCGGCCAACATTTTGGGTTCAAACTATAACTTTACTGAAATTGGCATTGGTGTGTACATCGATACACACACCGGCAGAATGTACTGGGCGCAGCTGTTTGGCGGCTAGAATTTTGCATAAGGAGGCAGCCACCATGCGGATATTACCGGGCAATTTGCAGCGCCAGTTTGAGTTGCACGCGGCGGAATACGAACAAAAGGCGCTGGAGGTACTGCGCGGCGGCTGGTATGTGCTGGGGCGGGAACTTGCCGCATTTGAAGAAGAATTTGCGGGCTATGTTGGCGCGGCGCACTGCGTGGGCGTGGCCAACGGGCTGGACGCTTTGTGGATGAGTTTTAAGCTGCTGGGCATTGGCGCAGGCGATGAGGTGATTGTGTGCGCCAATGCCTATATTGCCTGTGTAATGGGTATTACCATTCCCGGCAGCACCCCCATTTTTGTGGAGCCGGACGAATATGACAATATCGACGACGCCAAAATTGAGACGGCAATAACGGAAAGAACCCGCGCCATTTTGGCGGTGCACCTGTTTGGTCAAGCCTGCAACATGGACGCTATTATGGACATTGCCCGCCGCCACGGCCTTTTGGTGGTGGAGGACTGCGCCCAAAGCCACGGCAGCCATTACGGCGGCCAAACCGTGGGCTCCTTTGGCCACGCGGCCTGCTTCAGCTTTTACCCCACCAAGGGCTGCGGCGCCTTTGGCGACGGCGGCGCGGTTGTGACAAACGACGCCCACCTGGCCGAGGAGTGTCGGGTTTTCCGCAACTACGGCAGCCGCCGCAAGTATGATTTTGAGCGCGTAGGCGCCAACAGCCGCCTGGACGAATTGCAGGCCGGCCTGCTGCGGGTGCGTCTGGGCCATTTGAACGAGCTGAACGAAGAGCGCCAGCGCCTGGCCCAGCGTTATCTGGACGGCATTACGCACCCGCTGGTGCGGCTGCCCCAAGTGCGCCCGGGGGCCGACTGTGTGTGGCACCAGTTTGTGGTGCACACCCAAAAACGCGACGCTTTGCAAGCCTGGCTGGCCGAAAAAGAGGTGGGCACGCTTATCCACTACCCCATCCCGCCCCACCTCAGCAGCGCGTACCAGTATCTTGGCCACCGGGCCGGGGCCTTCCCTCTTACAGAAAAGGCCGCCGATGAGGTGTTAAGCCTGCCCATGTACAACGGCATGACGCCCGAAGAGCAGGACTTTGTTATCGAGATGGTGAACACTTTTGCGGGGGGTGACTAACATGGGCGACATGCGCAAGGTGCGGATGCTGGAATTCCCGCAGCGTGGCGACGAGCGAGGCCACTTGGTTGTGGCAGAGGCCGGCGCCGACATTCCCTTTGAAATTAAGCGCGTGTTTTACATTTATGGCTCGGACGCGCAGGTGGTGCGCGGCCAGCACGCCAACCGCCGCACCGAGTTTGTGCTGATTAACGTTGTCGGCAAAAGCAAGGTGCGCGTGGCCGACGGCCTGGGCAACGAGATGGTTGTCAGCCTGGAAAGGCCCCACACCGGGGTTTACCTGCCCGCTATGGTTTGGAAGGATATGTACGATTTTTCGCCGGATTCCGTGCTGTTGGTCTTCGCCAGCGAACACTATGACGCTTCGGAGTATATTCGCGACTATGGCGTTTTTATGGAGAATGTAAAAACAACAAACAGCGCGGGAGAGGTGCAGGTGTGAGGCAGGCCAAAAAGCTATCCATTGTGGTTCCCGTGTATTATAACGAGGACACGCTAACCGCTGTTTACCAGGATTTAAAGGAAAAAGTGATGGACGCCGCACCCTTTGCCTGCGAGCTTGTGCTGGTGGATGACGGCAGCGGCGACGGCAGCTGGCAAATCATCAGCCAATTGGCCAAGCAAGACAGCCGGGTGCTGCCCATTCGCCTTTCGCGTAATTTTGGCAGCCATGCCGCTATTATGTGCGGCCTTGCTCATTGCGGCGGAGACTGCGCCGTTATTAAAGCCGCCGACATGCAGGAGCCCACCGCGCTTATTATGGACATGCTCGCGCAGTGGGAAACGGAAAGCAATGTTGTGCTGGCCGCGCGGGAAAGCCGGACCGATAAATCACTGTTTGCCAAGCTGTATTATTGGATGGTGCAAAAAACCGCCTTCCCGCAAATGCCGGGCGGCGGCTTCGACATCTTCCTTGTGGACCGCAAGGTTATTGAAGTTTTGAAACAACTGGACGAACCCAACACCGCCATCACCGGCCAAGTGTTGTGGAGCGGTTTCCGCACCGCCACGGTATACTATTCCCGCCAGGAGCGCACCGCCGGCCAAAGCCGCTGGACACTGAAAAAGAAACTGCGTCTTGTTACCGACACCCTTTTTGGCTTCTCCACCGTTCCCATCCGGCTGGTGTCTATCATTGGAGCAGCTTCCTTTTTGGGCTCCCTCTTATGGGCCCTCGTTGTTCTCATCCTGCGTTTAAGCGGGAATATCGATGTTACCGGCTGGACAATGGCCTTTATCTTCGACCTTTTCTCCTTCGGCGTCATCATGCTGTCGCTGGGTTTATTGGGCGGCTACTTGTGGCGCACCTTCGATGCTTCGCGCGGCAGGCCCCGCTACATTGTGGAAGAAGCGCCCAAAACAGAAACCGGCGATAACGAAGAAAATGCAAGCTAAGAACCTGTATTCAAACTATTCTTCCCGGCAACGGAAGGTGAACAGCCGCGCAAACAGGTAATTCACGGGCACCATTAGCACCGCGTTAACAAGGGGCGCCACCGTTTTGGACAGGCCGATGCCCTCCACCCAAAGCAGCAGCAGCAGGCTGGAAATGGCAAGCCCCGCACAGTAGGAAAGATAGCACTTGGCCACGCCGCGCAAAAAGGGCTGCCGGTCGGCGCTGAAAACGAAATGCCGGTTCAGCACATAGGAAAGGAACACGGTGAGCACCCAGGCCACAGCATTGGCCAGCAGATAGGCCTGCGGCCAAACCCAGGTGATGGCGTAAAAAATGCCCAAAGAGAGGGCCGTGTTCAGCACGCCTATGGCGCCAAACCGCACAAATTGTATAATGAACGCCCCAAAGGGCCGGTGGGATTGGCCCGCCGGCTTGTTTTTGCCTGCCGCTTGCTTTTGCTGGTTCTTCTTTTCATTGTTTTCTGTTCCTGTTTTTCCTGCCTTCCCCTGTTTTTCTCTGCTCTCGTTTTGTGGTGCGCTTCCGGCACAGCCATTCCCACCATGCGGAGTGTCCTTGTAGGATTTGAGTATCCTACAAGGACACTCTTGCGTTATACGGCTTTTTCAGACGGGGTGTAGAAAAGTTCTACGCCTTTTCGTGTTTCTATAAGAATATCCAAGCCGGGGATGGCATCCCAATCGGGTACATCGAACGCGCCGATACAGTAATAGAACACTTTTACCCTCTGCGTCACCACGCCATCGACACGCTGGGCGTGGTATACGTCGATGTGGTCTATCAGTTCTGTAACCATGCGTTGCGTCAGTTCCTGCGCGTTGGTGTACCTACGGACAATCTCCAAAAACATCTCGGCGGTGTACCGCTGGCCTTTTTCCTTTTTCAGTTCGGTCTTTAGGATTTTCAGCCGCCCGGTAATTTCGCCCTGTTCCTGCTCATAGCCCTTTGACATCTTCGCAAAACGCTCGTCACTGATTTTTCCCGCGACATTATCTTCATAAATACGCTCAAACAGCCTGTCGAGTTCCTTATCTCGCGCAATCAGGGCATCCAGTTCTTTTTGCTTTAGCGCCCTGTCTGTTTCAGCCGCTTTCATGGAATGACCGATAATGGCCTTGACGAAATCATCCTCGTAACGGTTTGCAAATTCTGTAAGGCGGTGAAACTCCTGTAAAACAACTTGTTCGATGAAATCCAGCCGGATATAATGTGTCGCGTTACAATCACCGCGTCCGCTGTTGTAATTGGAGCAGTTGAAGTATTTGATGTCATGGTTGCCTTGATTGAAGTGATAGCCGAGGTTTTTACCGCAATCAGCGCATTTCAGCAAACCGGAGAAGATACTGCGCTCCTGCCCGTTTTTTGGGCGCTTTTTGCGTGTGCCGCGCATCTGCTGCACCTTTTCCCATGTGGCCCGGTCTATGACCGCTTCATGCACACCCAAGAACACAATTTGATTTTCGTCCGTGTTCTTGATGCGTTTCTTGTTTTTGTAGGATTTGGAAAAGGTTTTGAAGTTGATGACATCACCGCAGTATTCCTGTGCCGCCAACACCTTGTAAATGGTTGAGTGCCGCCACAATGTAGGATGGTCCCCGGATTTGAGGCCGCCCCGGTTGATGCCCTTGCTGCGCCAGTAGAATGTCGGGGTAACGATACCGGCCTCGTCCAGAGCGCGGGCAACTTCCGCAATGCCAAAACCGCCCAGCGTCATATCGTAAATCTTGCGTACCACTGCGGCGGGCTCCTCGTCCACTATCCAGCGTTTGGGATTTTCCGGGTCTTTGATGTACCCATACGGCGGCGGGGAGAGCGGCTCCCCGGCACTGCCCTTTAGCTTGTTGACGATGCGGCGCTTTTTTGAAATGTCCTTTGCATACCACTCATTCATAATGTTGCGAAAAGGTGCAAAGTCATCCTCGCCCTCGGCGGTGTCTATGCCGTCGGAAACGGCCACGAACCGCACATCATGCTCTGGAAAAAATTCCTCGGTGTAATATCCGACTTCACGGTAATTTCGCCCCAAGCGGCTAAGGTCTTTTACAAAAACGGCCCCGATGCTGCCCTGTTCGATGGCCTTTATCATGGCTTGAAATCCGGGGCGCTTCATTGTTGTACCTGTCACGCCGTCATCCGAAAACACCAACAGATCGGTATACCCTTTTTCTTTGGCAACTTTGGTAAGCAACATTTTTTGGTTTTGGATGCTGTTGCTTTCGCCCTCTTCGCCATCATCACGCGAAATGCGCACAAGCAGGGCGGCGGTATCTTCACGGTAGTGCTTTTTGTCATTTGACTGTTTCAAGACAGCCTCCTTTCCGACAGTCAAATGAGCATATCTACATCTATATTATACCTCTCCGACCGCCGCTCTACAAGGATGCCTCCGGGGGGCTATTCCTGCCCCGCATCCGTTTTCATCAGCTTCAAAAGTATCGACAACAGGTGTTCGCCATGCCCGGATGGATAAACGGGCGTGACGATGAAAGTAATGTGACCCACTTGATAAATATGGTCTTGTGTTGCAGTATTTGTCATTGATAAACCTCCAACAATAGTACAAGCCTGTTCTGTATACCGCCGCCCCTGTCCTGTGGGGAAACGCGAAGGGCCAGCACCCGAAGATGCTGGCCTTTCGCCATGCCCCACAAGAGGACAAAGTGTCCCGTAGTGCCGAAGCTGGTTACTCGTAGCTGCTGGCGCTGAAAGCCTCCGCCGCGTCCTCGGCGGTCATCCAGTCAAAAAGTTCCCGAAGTTCCATAACGGCCTCGGTAATCTTTTCCGGCGCGTAGCCCAAATTCTCCAGCGCCGAGATGACATAGCCAAGACAGGCGGTGTTGCTCCACGGTTCAAAACAGGTTTCGTCCATACACTTGCTCCTCATGGATAAAATGATGGAATGCCGCGCCGCGCGCTGTTCGGCCCACTGTAAGACAGTGGCGGTTGTTTGCGGCGCGGCATCCCGCGATGTGCAGGAACGACGGCCCGAACGGGTATCGGCATATACCCTCATGGGAGTTTCACCCCGCCCCATGCTGATGGGTACGGCGGACAATGCTGTGAAGCGTTCAATCCGCAAGTATCAATATACCAAGCGCAGGCTCATAGCCGGGCGGGATGCCTCTCCCGCCTTGCCGTGCTGGTGTTTATCGCTCGTGCCATTCGGCAGTCGTGGCGCACCCACGGCGCGGCTCCCCGGCGCTTGAACGTATCCGGGCTGTCGCTATTCAGTTGTGCGAGAGGAAGTCCCCTCAATAACCGTGAGAAAAAAGGGGCAAAAGCGTATGTGGTCAGAGCAAGTTTTTCAAATATTTTTTCATAGCTTGTAGTCCCCTGTTGATTGAAGCGCGGACGGCGCTCTCATCTACACCCTCGGCTCGCGCTATGGCATAATTGTTGATGCCGTGGATGCAGTGCGCCACAATCCTCCGGCGCTGCGTTTCGGGCAGCGTAGCAAGGGCGGCAGACAATTCCTCCCGCGTGCCCTTTTCCATAAACAGTGCCTCCGGGGATGGGGCAGCGTCAATGGCGTCGTTCTCTATGCCGTCCCCGGCATTCAGTGAATAGTGAGCCTTGTGGTAATACACGCGCCGCTGGTGGGCGTTCTCGGCCCGCTGGAAGCCGAAATATACGGCGGCAATGTCCTCCGCCATGCTGGCGATAAAAGCGTCAGCATCGTTGACAGGCACTTCTATGAAGCAATCGAGTTCATATTGCGGATAGTGTTCCCGCAAGTTAATCCTTGCCATGTGCTGGCCTCCATTCGATTTTCGGTGTGGTGCGGAAAATCGAATGGAGCGGCGGGGAGCGGCAGCCGGGGCCGGTACACCTTGATGACCGTGATACAAATGTGCGGCGGTGATGCTGTGAAGCAAGGCCGTGTGCGTCTATTGGCAGGCTAAAAAAATCCGCAATGAATGCAGAACATCATTACACCAAACCAAAAATGAAACACAGCGACGCCTCCTCATATCGCCGTGTTCCGCAAAAGACGTACTTTAACAAGCCCTCTGATATAATTGAGAACGGCGATTTTCAAAACCGCCGTTCTCCGTTACCCCTATGGGGGCGCAATGATACCTTGCCAAACTCGCGGTTTTTTTCTTTCCGCTTGCGCGGCAGGTGGCATCATGCTTTATTCTGTTTTTGCTTTAGGACAAAAAGTCCCAAAGTGCGGCGCTACTGATAAAAAAGGAGCCGACAAGCTGTAATTGTTCCTACAGCGTTATCGGCTCTGCGTCTTAACACATTATCGTCCCTGCGTCTTAGCGTCTGGCTCTGTGATAATTGAGATATTCAGTTGTTTTACTGTGATAAGCGTTTCTTTTTTGCACTTCGGGCAGAACAATGGGAAATTCTCCAATACCGTATCCTCCCGCAGTTTTACGCGCGTTTTGCTTTTACAAATGGGGCATAACAACCATTCTTCTTTGGGAATAATCTTCATCACCTCATGTAATAAATTTCTGCCGCATTTTTTATTTGCTTTGTAAAATCACACTTTTATAAGCATTAGAAGCTATACTAAAATGAACCTTTGACGCACGGATATTCTTAATCACATCCAAACACACAAGCCCCACAATGTAGCCCATTGGTACGGCAGCATAAGCGGCGTCCATCCACGAAAAGCCAAACAGATACATGCCATAAACCAAAAACGATGATGAAACAGCAATGAGGGGGACAACCCATCGTGTGGAATAAGTGACAGCATACGCAACAGCCAATACATCAGCCAAATAGAAATACCGCTCGTGCATATGGGGCAATATATATGGCAATGCCAACGCACACAGCATTGCGAAACGGAATAGTATATCTTTTGATACCATAAAATCGGTGCGCCATACCCAATAGAACACTAAAAGCATAATGAAAGCCACAACCAATACACACCTCATACCAATATTGGGTATCCACTCCATTGGGAAAAGCGCATAGAGGTTCGGTGCGTTTAGGGAGAGTTTAGTATAGCTGCCTGCCAAACGAATGTAAACGGTCAATAAGTCTACAATATCTCTTCCTGCAATCCATGCTGGAAGTATAGCAAGAAAATAGACAGCCGGGACATAAAACAGTTGTATAAACTTGATTCGCTTTTTGATGAACAGCAGAATGATAAATGGAGCCAAAAACACAGCCTGTAGCTTAAAAACAAAGGCAATAGAAAACGCCATCATCCCGGCACGCGGCCTATCATTCATCAGATAGTAGACGCAGGCCACAAGCGCCGCAGTATACAACGAATCACATTGCCCCCATAGCCCGCTGTTCAGCACAACCGTCGGCAAAAGCATAGTGGCACAGTACGTTATAGTTGCCGTACTATTCTTTCGTGTTATCAGCTTCACCATTTTTGCCGCATAGCAAGCCATGATGATGTCACCGAAACAGGAAATGATTTTTATTGACACAAGGCTACCAACAGGCAAATATGATAGCGCCGCCAAGATGTAGATATACGGCGGCAAGTAGTCCCCTATTTGCCGCCCAATGGCTAAGACCCCACCGTTTGACTTGATTTCTTCAAACCAAGGCTGTAAATATATCTGGTAATCGCGCGATTCAAACGGAAAGCACAAAACCCGCATAAGAAGCGCAATTACGGTAACAACAATTATGGTCATGCTCTGCCGCCTGCTTAACAGCCTCGCCAGCTTTTGAGAATACGTTTGCATGGCAATCATCATAAAATCGCCTCACAATCAACGGTAGAGAAAATTATCCAAATTCTCAATGGGAGTGTAATTTGGAATATCATTCCAGTAGTCCTCTTTGCTGATAAGCCCCATTACTTCTTCTTGGGATTCGAGTTCAGAGGGCGTCCCATCTTCCAGCGTTGTCGGGAGGGTGACAGAATTGTTGTTGTAATGCACCAAAAAATGCGTGCTGTTTTCAGCCATGATGAATACTGGGTTTGTGACGCCGACAAAATGAAATTGAAGTGTATTTTGGCTTACGGAGCCGTCCTCAAGGCCCACGGCATAATATTTTGTCGTTTCCACGGTGCGTACCCCATGCTCGGCAATACTGAACATGAAACGCCCGTCGAAAATGCCGCGCCGCCGTATTTCATCATCCCCATTCAGCGGCAATGCGTTAGAAATAACGGTAACGTTTTTTGTGTTAAGGTCGATCGCCCCCATTTCAGCGGTATGGGTATCAACATAATACAGGTATCCATTTTCAGCCTGCGCCGCAATATTCGTGCCGTTCCATTCTTTTACAAGTTCACTTTCGCCTGTTTCAACACGGTACAATGACACACTTTGAAGCGTCGTTTCATCCGGCTGGTCGATAAGGGATTTCATGACAAAGCCTTGCTCACAAATGCCGACAAAGTAAGTATTCAAATCAAACTCCGCTATCGGCGTCACCGAGCGCGTGGCAATGTCAAAAACAACCATTTGGCGAACGGTCTGTGCTGTGCCGTCTTTTTCCACAAGGGAATCGCGCAAAAAGTACAATCCGCCCTCGGCTTTTGCCACAGCACCCCAAATGAACTCGGCGCTGGATAATTCAAGGATAACCTCCCGGTTTTTGCCATCGAAGCCCATGCGCGTAATGGTGCTAAACGATGCTTCTGTAATGGTTTCAGGATTCCCCGCTTCCACACCCGTGCCAATCCGCAGAAGATACAGGGCTTCTCCATCTGTAAACAACCCAGCGCCACCGGCGCAGGCGACAGGTGAAAGCCAACCAGGGCAGGATTCATCGCTGTGGCTGCATCCGGGCTGGCCGCAAAGGAAGCCGCGGGTATGGGTCTGGTAGTCGAAGAAAGTAATATTGGCTCCACCTTGCGGCCCCCAAGTTACCAGTTGGTACATGCCGCCCTCTGTCCAAGCTGTTCCACGTCCAAGCATACCGTCCACATCGGTAAGCATCACCGCGCCTTTTAAGGGGCCGTCTTGCTTTTGCGGCGGCACTGCCGCATTTCTTATGGTGTTAGCGGTGTCAGTAATATTGTTGTCGTTCGGAGCGGGCAGTGCGTTGCCGCAAGCCGAAAGCAGAAGCGCGAAAACAAGCAGAGTGGCGAATAACATTTTTTTCATGGGTAATCTCCTATATCATGTTTTGGCACATTGCCTGTGCCTTGATGACAGGATAAAGGGCTTACTTTGCAAAATTGTTTCAATTTATCAAAACGAGGCACGATTGCGCCGCTATAGCTACATGGCGTATACTGGTTCTATCAACCCCATTGCCATGCGAAAGGGCGTCTGCTATGAAAGCCAGCAAAAGAAAACCGGGAAAGGCCAAACCCATTCTGCTAACCGTGGCGGTAATGGTTATCATTCTGCTTTCAGCCGCTGCGCCCCAGATGCTTTTGCAATGGCAGGACAAAAGCCGCTTTGACCGCTTTATTCCCGTACAGCAAGCTATTACGCCATTGGGGGGCGGCAACGCATCATCCTACCATGAACTCTTGCTGAATACGCCGCACGATAGCTTTATACAAATTTATGAAACAGAAGAAGCGGCAGAAATCAGCCAAATCATTACTCAAACACTGCTTCCCAAAATCGACGAACTGGTAAGTGCGGGACTATTACCCGAAGAACTGGTTACATTTAGTGAAAAGATAGCGGAAACTGAACATATGGAACTTGCCCTTTACGAAAGCGTCAACGGCAGCTACGGGCGGCAGATGTACGATATAAGAGATGGGGCTGGCACGGGAATGACCGTGCGTTTTGACAAGGCCAGCGGCAAAATAACATCATTTGCAATATTTGCCCCCAAAGAGCAAGTATATTCCAAACCACCAACAGATAATTACATGACCGTATTTGAAAACTATATCCGATGGCTGGATATGGGAACGCTGGATGATTGGGATGTGCGACCCGAGGCGGGAACCGATGGAGTTGTGCGTTCCGTGCTGGGTGTATCCACTGTATATGGATTGTCCGCACATATCTCCTTTTATAATTCAGAGGATAGTTTCAGCTATCGCTTTGTCATGGAAAAGCTGGCGTAAAGCCAAATTGAAACATTGCTGCAACAAGCTGCTTGCATCATTGGATATAAAAGCCACACAGGGGGTAAAAATGCCGCATATTTTAATCGTTGATGATGAGGACGCTATCGTTGAGTTGATTGAAATTGCCTTGCTGCAAGCGGGGTATACCTGCACCACGGCGATGAGCGGGGCGGCGGCAGCCGACTTGATAGAAGCAAACGAATATGACCTTGTTTTGCTCGACATCATGCTGCCGGAAATAGACGGTTACGATTTGATGGAATACATTGCCCCCACTGGCACACCCGTTATCTTTCTTACCGCCAAAGCCGCCGTGGCCGATAGAGTAAAGGGCCTGAAAATGGGGGCCGACGATTACATTGTGAAACCCTTTAACCAACAAGAATTGGTAGCCCGCGTGGAAAGTGTGCTGCGGCGCACGGGCCGGGCCGGGAGCCTGCTTTCCGCTTTTGATGTGATGCTGGATTCTGCGGCAATGAAAGTGACGCAAAACGGGCAGGCTGTCCGGCTTTCCCCCAAAGAATACCAGCTATTGGAAGTGCTGATACGCAATAAGGGCGTTGCCCTGTACCGGGATGTATTGTTTGAAAAAGCGTGGGGCGGTGAAGCGGATGACGGCAACCGCGTTTTGGATTTGAATATTCTGCGGCTGCGTCAAAAGCTGGGTTGGAAAGACCAAATCCGAACGGTGCAGAAAGTGGGCTATATGTTGGAGAATGACACATGAAATTTGCACACAAGCTGGTGCTTGCCGTCACCGCTATATTGGCGGTCTCCTTTTCAGCCATCGGCTTTTTCACCATCACACGGAACTTCAATGTTGCGCTGGACAATGCCGCTAAAGAAAATATCCGGCAGCATTTTTTCGAGCGGTATTCACTGGAAAACGCGCTTGCCTCCATGCAGCAGAACGCGGACGATGACCGGGAAATGACTTTGCGGGAGCAGAGCGAAACACTGGCTGCCTACATTGGGGATGATTCCGCTTGGCAAGCCCTGTACCTGTCTGATGGGAAAGCCGTCTACAGCAGCCTGCCTGCATCTATGGCGGCGTATGTAGGTGAAAATGTGCTGGGGCGGGAAGAAATCGGCTATACCATTTATCAGCACGAGGACGGCATTACAATGTTGCTATCCTCCCAAGTACAAAACAAGAGCGCACCTTTTACGCTGGTGAGCGCCTATGATATTTCGGATGTGTATGCGGAACGTGACCGCCAGTTGCAGGAACTGCTATGGATGGATGCCATTGTGCTGGTGCTGTCCATTGCCGCCGTATCGCTGGTTTGCATTGGATTGACAAAGCCCATCCGCAAGCTGAACCGCACCAGCAAAAAAATAGCGCGCGGCGCATACGACGCCCGCACAGAGATATTTACCGATGATGAAATTGGGGAGCTGGGACAGAATTTCAATGAGATGGCCGGAGCGGTGCAAGCGCAGGTGGAACAGCTTAACCTTTCAGTACAACAGCGCGAGGATTTTGTTTCAGCTTTCACGCATGAAGTAAAAACCCCGATGACCGCCATCATCGGGTATTCGGATATTCTGCGCTTTCAAGAAGCAAAACCGGAACTACGGCAGCGCGCGGCACAATTCATTTATCGGGAAGCAACCCGGCTGGAAACTTTGTCGCAAAAGCTGCTGATGCTGATGGGCTTGTCTAATGAGGTGGCTGAGATGCTGCCCGTGCCACTGGACAACATATTTCGCGGTGCGGCCCACTCTGTTTTCCCGGTGTTGCAAGAATCTGGCGTAGAGGTGAAAGCAACCTCCGCCGAGGGGATTGTGGTTTTGGCAGACAGGGATTTACTGGTTGACCTGTTGCGCAACCTTTTGCTCAACGCGATAAAGGCCCAGCCCCAGGACAATACCATTTGGATGCGCACCAAGCAAAAAGATGGCCATGTGCTGGTGGCTGTGGCAGACAGCGGTAGGGGCATCCCGGCAGATGAACTGGCCCGGATTACCGAGCCGTTTTACATGGTTGACAAATCCCGCGCGCGGCGCGAAGGTGGTTCCGGCGTTGGGCTGGCCCTATGCAAGCAGATTGCAGAACTGCACGGCAGCACTTTGAATTTTCAAAGTGAAGTTGGCAAAGGCACAATGGTTTCATTTGTTTTGAAACAGGGGTAGTAGCACATACAACACTACTCACAGCCGCCTCGCGGGGATGGCGCATTTTTAGCGTGTCACTAAACGGCAAGCAATTCAAATGTGGCCACATTTGAGTTTTCGCGCGCCGTGTGGCGCGCAAAAACCGCTTGTTGGGGTTCCCCCAAACCCGCCGCACTTGAGGACATTTTGTCCTCAAGTCTGCTTGTGGCGGAACGGCGCTACCGCGCCTGTTCCTTGTTACGGGAAGCATCTGTAATACCCAGCAGATGGTCGATGTTCCCCTTGACAGCCACAGCCTGCCGCAACTGCTTTTGCGCGGCGCGGTATTGGATGTACAGTGCTTTCTTTTCAGCCGCCAGCCGCCCGGCCTCGGCTTTCAGCGCGTCCATCTTCGGCAGGCGCTGCCCAGCCAATAACTCCCGCATGGCCTCCTGCGCTGCCCGGTACGCATCTATCTCGTCCCCGTGCTGCGCAAGGTAGGCGCGGCTGTATTTCTTTGCCTTGTATTCGTCGAACACCGGGCGGGTTTTGGCGTACTCCACCACCGCCGCGCGAAGCCCCGCGTTGCGCTTTGACGCCGCCTCAATCTTTTGTATCTGCCCCGCGAGGTTGTGGAAACGGTCAACCGCGCCCGCCGCGTGGCGCTCAAGCTGGGCGTATTCAAGCAAATTGTTTTCTTGCAGGTATTGCAGCGCCGCCGCCATCATTTTGAGGTTGTATACCTTGGCCCACCGCTCGTAGGCCGACCCCTTGCCGCCGCGCAGCTTCTCCTGTATATCCACAATCAGATTGACACGGCCCGAAGCCGGAACTGTGGGCCGCTTTCCGGCAGGCGGCCTGCGTTTGGCGGGCAGTGCGGCGCGGCCCTCTATGATGGCAAATAGTTCCTCTTGGCTGTAGCCCTCGCCCAGCGTGTCGGCCCGCAGG
>QMCD01001331.1_pt1 | contig 15180 bp, 14 predicted proteins | sample 1821841 | NCBI WGS metagenome assembly QMCD01 (sample SAMN01991225, study PRJNA193472) | Termite gut metagenome, whole genome shotgun sequencing project. | isolation source: worker | host: Macrotermes natalensis | reverse complement strand
ATGGGCGCGACGATTCTCGTCCGCCCCGCCGTGATGGCGACAAGTCGCATCACGGTACCAAACCCCATGGGTTTGGTGGCCCGCGCGCGCCGCGCAAACCTCGCGACCCACAGGATTACCCGAAATACGCGACCAAACAGACGGGCGACATACGTTTGAATCGCTATTTGGCACAGTCGGGGATCTGTTCGCGCCGTGAGGCGGACGAGTTGATCGTTGCAGGATTGGTGACGGTGAACGGTGTTATTGTGACGGAGCTGGGCGTCAAGGTGGGCATCACGGATGAGGTGAAGTTCAACGACTCGAAGGTCGAGGGGGAGAAACGGGTATATTTGGTGCTGAACAAGCCGAAGGGTTACGTTACGACGCTCGACGACCCACATGCCGACAAGACGGTGATGGACCTCATCAAGGGAGCCTGCACGGAGCGCGTCTACCCCGTGGGACGCTTGGATAAAAATAGTGTCGGGTTGTTGATGTTCACGAACGACGGCGATTTGGCGCGGCAGTTGACACACCCGTCGTTCGGCAAGAAGAAGATCTATCAGGTGACACTGGACAAGCCGTTGACCCGTGCCGACATGGAGCAGTTGGCACGTGGCGTGACGTTGGAGGATGGCGAGATCCATGCGGACGAGATCGCTTACGTACGTGACATGAAGACGGGCCAGGAGAAGAAGACGGAGATCGGCATCGAGATCCATTCGGGCCGCAACCGTATCGTGCGACGCATGTTCGAGAGTGTGGGTTACGAGGTGAAGAAACTGGATCGCGTGTACTACGCCGGGCTGTCGAAACGCAAGTTGAAACGCGGCATGTGGCGATTCCTGAGTCGCGAGGAGGTCGATCGCCTGAAATCCGGCCGCTACGAGTAGTCCTTCACTTCATGCCTGGATGGGGATTTATTCGATTTCGATACCGTCGAAAAACTCTTTGATGGATACGCCGTAGTATTTGCAGAGGTTGGATAGTGTGCTGATGGTGATATTGTAGGCACCCGATTCGAGACCGCCAATGTTATACCCTGTGTCGATTTGAACCAACTCCTGAGAAATCTCACGCGCTTTGCGAAGTTCCTTGAATCGTTCCGCCACAGCATGGATCATTTTTTCGTCTTTTCTGGTCGATTTTCCCATCATCTCCCAAATAACGGGCCTTTTTGATGATAAGTATCCTCAAATATATTTGAGATTTGAAAATTTTGTTTACCTTTGCATCAGCTATGGCGGGACAAGACGTCGTGGTCGAGCGAGAGAACGTCTCATAATTCCCACCCCTCTCGCTCTTTTTCTCCCTCCTTATCCCGCTCTACATTAGATCTTTATAGTCGCATAGAGTGGTCGTTAGAGACGACCATGCTCATATCTGCCATCCCTGCCGCTGGGGTCAGCGGCTAAGTTTGTCCCACCCCTGCCCCTCCCAGGAGGGCCCTCTTGGTAAGGGGAAACAGTCTCAACACGCGTGCCTCTGCGGCCCGCACGGCACTATCGTGCCGTCGCGCACTCGTCGCTGACGAAGCCGAGAGCATCCAATAGTAGCCGCCGGAAGCCTGACCGTTCAGCTGACCATTGGAGTAGTTACGGACCCCCGGCGCGGGGAGGAGAAGGCGCGCTCCGCGCGCTTCTCCTTATCCCGCCCTACATTAGATCTTTATACAACGGAGGGAGAAGCCGCTCCCGACGTAATGGGTATTCGTCGTATACGTGGCGCCGGCATTGAAATCGAACCTTCGCGCATCCGCCGTAGACGAAGCCGAGAGCATCCAATAGTGTCCGTAGGAAGTCTGACTGAGCAGCTGACCATTGGAGTAGTAACGGTACCCCGGCGCGGGGAGATGTCCGTCACCGGGCGCGCGCATGTCGAGCATAGCTCGCCATTATGCAAAAGAGGAAGCGATTGTCGCTTCCTCTTTTGCATCGGGACTGTGTCCCGCGGCGCGCGCCACCCCTCTTATTTATATGCTTCGATACCGGCTTTGAGGAACGCTATGTATGCCTCGATATCGAGGTCATAGGCACGTCTGGGGACGATCTCCTCACCGTCACGTCCGAGGATCAGGTAGTTGGGCTGTCCGTTCACCCCGAAACGCGTCTGTGCGATGTATGAATTCACACGCCCCATATCTTTGAGTTGACGCCCGTTGGGTGTTGTAACCCACTCGTTTTCAGGGAGTTTCGTTTTGTCGTCGGTGTAGAGTGCCACAAGGACAAAATTGTCACGCAGGAGCTGTTGCACGCGAGGATCGCTCCACACACGTGCCTCCATCTCGCGACAGTTCACGCACGCAATACCGGTAATATCGACAAAGAGTGGTTTCTCCACGCGCTGTGCCACTTCCTCGGCCTGTTTCAAATCGAAATATCCGGGCAGGTCGTACGGCCAGTGTAGGATATCCGCATACTTGATAGCCTGTCCGTCACGGGCCGCAGCCTCCGCACCGCCTATCGGCGCAGCTCCGGCACTGGCCCCGATCACAAAATCTTGTGTGGCCAGAGGAGGCATGTATCCCGACAGGGCACGGAGGGGTGCGCCCCACATACCGGGAATCATGTACACGGTGAACGAGAGGGATATAATCGCCAGGGTGAGACGTGTCACAGAGACATGTTTCACCTCGTCATCGTGCTTGAAGCGAATCTTGCCGAGCAGATAGAGGCCGAGCAACCCGAAACATACGATCCAGATAGCGAGATACACCTCACGGTCGAGAATTCCCCAGTGGTATGTCTGATCGGCCATCGAGAGGAACTTCAATCCGAGTGCCACCTCGATAAATCCGAGTACTACTTTTACCGTCGAGAGCCATCCTCCGCTTTTGGGCAGGTTTTTCAACAGCGACGGGAAGAACGCAAAGAGTGTGAAGGGGAGTGCGAAGGTGATCGAGAAGGCAAGCATCGTCACGATCGGCATCCAGAAGTCTCCGGACAGGGATCCCATGATGGCAGACCCGACCATCGGCCCGGTGCAGGAGAACGACACGAGCACCAGTGTGAGCGCCATGAAGAATACCCCGACGAGACCACCCTTATCGGCATTTTTGTCCGATTTATTGACCATCCAGCTGGGCAACGTGATCTCGAACGCCCCGAAGAACGATGCTGCGAAGAGCATGAACACGAGGAAGAAGATCAGGTTGGGGATCCAGTGTGTGGCGATCCAGTTGAAAATATCGGCCGTCACAGCGTCACCACCCACAAAACGGGTGATCAGGATCAGTGCCGCGATGGGCAACGTGTAGAGCAGCACGATGAAAATACCGTACATCAACGCCCTGAAACGCCCTTTGCGTGCCGATCCGCTGCCTTTCAGGAAGAACGACACGGTCATCGGAATCATCGGGAATACACAGGGAGTCACCAGTGCCGCCAGACCCCACAAAATAGCCGCAACGATCGCTCCCCACATGGTCGCTTTGGCTACTTTACCGGCCACACTCACCTCGTCACGGGCCGCCCCGCGGGACACATCTGTACCCCCGCTTTGCGGGGCAACAGATGCACTGACCCCCGTGGCACCGGCACCGATGGATACCTCGAAGAACCAATCCTCGGGCGAATTGCAGTTCTCATCCTCACACGCACGCCAGTTGATAAGGCCCTTCAACGTGCCGGTTTCACCCGTCAATTTTACTTTTTGACCCAGTACGATCTGCTCGTAATAGGTGCCGATCTCAACCTCGAAAATGTCGTCCCACTCGCGTTTCGAGGGGGTTACCTCGTACGCAGCACCCTCCAACGTCAGACCGTCGTGCGACTCGATCTCCACCAGTGTGGACATCAGATCGGAGTGCATATCGTACGTGTGCCACCCGGGCAGGATCTTACCCGTAAAGTGCACCTCGTACACGCCATCGCCCGATTCCGATACGGATGGAGCCCACTCGATCGTCGTAACGGGAGCCTGGGCATGCGCCAAATTGTTTGCGCCAAAAAGGATGGCCGACGCAAGAGCCAAACGAATAATCAGTTTCATACCGGTATCTTTATCAGCACAAAGGTAGAAAAATTTTCGGAATCGCAAAACCCGCCGAAGTGCCAAAAACCATCACGTTTCTCGTGAAAAATTTCATGTTTCTCGTGAAAAATTTCATGTTTCTCGTGAAAAAAATTTGCTTTCCGGAAAAAATGTACTATATTTGTCTCAGAAGCAAAAAGATCATGGAGACTCAACTCAAAAAAACTCTTAACCGGCGGTTGCTATATATATATATCGCCTATTTCACCGTATTGGCCGTCGGGGTACTTCACGGATGGTGGCAGTTGCACAAAAACGGTGTGCCTGAACAATTCCACCCGGGGTTGCATATCAGCCTCGCGTGGTTGTGGGTCGGGGCGTCGGCCAGGGTGGTGATCCTGGTGCTTGTCGCGATGATGATCAATATGTTGAGGCGTGCCATCCGTGATGAACGTCCCCTGCCGAAGGGGATCGTCGTCTGCACGCGCGTCATCGCAGGATTGCTCGTCGTGGCAACCCTCAGCAGCAGCGCCGCCATGCGCACCACGGGAACCTTCCCGATCAACTACTGGAACCTGTTTATCGCCATACTCATCCTCTTCTCCGCCGAAATATTTACCATCGGTATGAAACTCGGCGAAGAGCAGAAACTAACCATATAACATGGCTATTCTTATCCATATAGATGTGATGATGGCGCGGCAGAAAATGTCGCTCAGCGAACTCGCCGAACGGATCGACATCGCGCCACAAAATCTCTCCGTCCTCAAAACCGGAAAAGCCAAGGCGTTGCGGTTTGAAACCCTCAATGCGCTCTGTCGCGAATTGAAATGCCAACCCGGAGATATCCTTAAATACTCCGTGCCCAAATTCGATACGTCCATACCCAGATCCATAACCGATTATGACGAAATCGACGGGGTTGTAACAACCAAATCAAGTAGATCAAAATAATCAAATATCAACCAATCCAAAAAACCATGAAAAAAATCATTCTGCTATTGATCGGCGTCGTGACGTTGTTCAGTGCAACAGCGCAGATCGACCCCATGATGCCTGTGCCGGTGGATCCCGCGGTGCGTGTCGGTACGCTCAAGAACGGTATGCGGTACTACATCCGTCACAATGAAAAACCGAAAAATCAGGCCAATTTCTACATCCTGCATAACGTAGGTGCCATTCAGGAGGGCGACCACCAACAAGGGCTCGCGCACTTCCTCGAGCACATGGCATTCAACGGTACCAAAAACCTGCCCGGCAAACAGATGATCACCTATCTCGAAAGCCAGGGGGTGAAGTTCGGTGCCGACCTGAATGCAAGCACCGGGTTCGACCAGACCATATACAACGTCAACAACGTGCAGACGAACAAACCCGGTCTCGTCGATACCACCCTGCTCATTCTGCATGACTGGTCGCGTTTCATCGACCTCCAACCCGCCGAAATCGACGCCGAACGCGGTGTGATCTCCGAGGAGTTGCGTACCACTGAAACCGCGTCATGGCGCAGCATGTTGGCGATGATGGATGCCGTGCACCGTGGGTCCAAATACACAGAACGTAACATTATCGGGCATCTGGATGGTCTCCGCTCGTTCTCGTATCAGGACATCGAGGATTTCTATCACGATTGGTACCATCCCGGAAATCAGGCCATCGTCATCGTCGGTGACCTGGACGTGGATCAGATCGAAGCGAAACTCATCAAACTCATGGCGGACATCCCAGCCTCACCCGCCGATGCACCCCAAAAGGTGGCATACCCCGCTCCCGATAACGAGGAGCCTATCGTGAGTATCTTCTCCGATCCGGAACAAACGTATTCGCGTGCCGCTATCTTCTACCGCCGTCAGGCTCCGCCCGTCGAGGCAAACGGACTGATGATCCGACAGATGATCGACACGTATGACACCTTCACGAGCTACATCTTCAACCTCCGTCTGTTGGAAACATCCCTCCAACCCGATGCTCCGTTTATCGGCGGCAATATGAATATCGGTAACGTTACGGGGATGAACCCGTCGCAAGAGCAAACGGCTGTCCTGGTGCAGACACGCGAAGGCGAAATCCTCACCGGTTTCGAGGCCATGATGACCGAGATCGAAAAGATGCGCCGCTATGGATTTACACAGGGGGAACTCGACCGGGCGAAAGCCGCCATGTTGAGCAATATAGAGACCCAATACGCAAGCCGTAACGACCGTACGAATGCCCAGTTTATCTGGACATACCTCAACAACTACTCCTACGGCACAGCTATGCCGTCCGCTGAGGAGACCTACCGAATCGACAAACAGATGGTCGAGATGATCACCCTCGAAGACCTCAACCAGTGGGCCGCCCAACTGATCACGGACAAGAATCGGATCGTGATGGTCGATTCACCGGCCAAGGAGGGTCTCGTGATCCCGTCCGCTTCGGATATGATCCGGGTCATGGATGAAGTTCGTAACTCCGAGGTGGCCGGTTATACGGATACGGATTTGAGTCGTCCGTTGATCCCCGCAGGTACGAAACTCAAAGGGTCCAAAGTCAAAAAACACCACATTAACGGTGACCTCGAAGTGACGGAGTGGACGCTCAAAAATGGTGTCAGGATCCGCGTGAAACCCAATACGGTGAAGGCCGACGAGGTGATGTTCCACATGACGTCCAAGGGTGGTGTGATGTCGCTCCCCACCGAGCAAATGACGGCTGCCCTGCTCCTCTCGCCTGTGATCAATACGTCGGGTATCGGAGATTTTACGGGTATCGAACTGAAAAAGAAATTGGAGGATAAAAACAGCGCCCTCAACCTCTCGTTGAGTGCCTATGAGCACGGAATGGCAGGATCGGCGTCGCCGAAAGACCTCGAAACCATGTTGCAGGTGCTTTACATGGCCTTCACGCAACCACGATGGTCCGAAGATGCGTTCAATACCGTGATGGGACAGTATCGCCAGTATTTGCAGAATGCCGAGGCGAATCCCGATTACACGATGGCCGTCGAACGTCAAAAAACCATCTTCGGAAACAACCCGAGGCGTCAGGAGATGACGTTGGAGATGCTGGAGGGCGTCAAGTTCGAGATGATGGAACAGATCGGTAAGAAGTTCTATTCGGATGCGCGTGACTTCACGTTCACGTTCGTGGGCAACGTAGACCTCGAGACACTCAAACCGCTCGTGGAGAAGTATATCGGATCGTTGCCTGTGTCGAATGACGGCGTGGCAGGGTACACGGATGACGGTGTGAGGGCGGTGTCCGGTGTTGTGACCAACGAGTTCACCACTCCCATGATGCAGCCCAAAGTGGGGGAATATCTCATGTTCCATGCCGATGCCGATGCGTACACGATCAAGAATAACGTGACGTTACAACTACTCCGTCAAGCTTTGAACGTACGTTACCTCCAATCCATCCGTGAGGAGAAAGGCGGTACCTACGGTGTTCGGGTGAGCAGCGAATTGACCCACTATCCAGTGGCGCAATACGGCCTCTACATGTCGTTCGACACGAACGAAGCTATGGCCGAAGAACTGGCGCAAATCATTGTCGAAGAGCTCCGTACGATCGCTGAGAATGGGCCCATCCGTGAAGATGTGGATAACGGAAAGCAGTTCATGGTCAAGAGTTTCGATACCGCGCTCGAGTCCAATGGCGTGTGGTTCCAGATCATGGAGAACTATTACGAAATGTCGCACGAAAACATGCTCAAACACTACAAACAGATCGTTGAAAGCGTGTCGTATGACGATATTCAAAACCTCGCGAAGAAACTCCTCGATAGCCAAAACCTCATTCATGTCTCTATGAGGCCCGCTAAATAAGTACGTTTCAATACAAGAAAAAGCCCGCGTAAGCGGGCTTTTTCTTATTTACGAGATCTCCTCCCCGTGTCGGGGCGCCGTTACGACTCCAGTGGGCAGTTGGGCAGTCAGGCTTCCAGCGGGGGCTACTGGTCCTGGCAGGCGACTTCTACTACGATTGCGCGTCGATTGTACTTCAATTCCACGGGGTACGATACGGATACCTATGGCGTCGGGTACGCCTTCTCCCTCCGTTGTATAAAGATCTAATGTAGGGCGGGACACTGGGGTTCGACTTCTACCCTCGGCATAGTCTGCAAGCAGCCTCTGCTCTCGGCTTGGCGGAAGTTGGGCGGGACAAGGTGCGGTCCGCGCCTACACCCTCCTAAACCTGCCCCTTCGGTGGAGGGGTTGTCCGATGGATTCATCGAAAGCCATGTCGTAAAACAGGATCTCGTTCGGATTGTCATCGACCGTTTCGACATGCGACGTTTCGGGATTTTGAACGATCAGCCGGGCCAACGAAAAACCCGAAATATTCTGCCCGATTTGCTCCGTGTAGGGTGTCCACACGCCATCGCGTAACGTGTGCACCTCGACGATTTCCCATCTTCCGGTGATCATGTCCACTTGACGCTTTACTTTTTCTCTCATAACGATTAAGTTTTAAAATTTTACATTTTTTCCACCTAACCGCATAAAAAAGGCGCGCATCTACGATGCACACCGTCAGGACTACGACATCCTTTCTCTCCACAAGGTAAACGCACGCCAAGCGCGCTCAGGAGAGAAAGCCTAAATTATCAAGGTCGTAGTTTGACGGTGTTTAGGCTGTATTTGATGGCAAAGATAAGAAAAAAAGAAGAAATTCTGAATTTTAAAATATATCTTAGCCGTATGAAAATCATCCTTATGGGTCCCGCGCATCCCTATCGGGGAGGTCTGGCGTCCATCATACAGCGAATGGCAGGCGAGTTCCGGCGGCGCGGACACGAGATCGAGATATGGACCTTTAAGGTCCAATATCCGACCTGGCTCTTTCCGGGAAAGAGCCAGACGGTGGAACCGTCTGTGTCCGCGCCGCCGGGGTTGCGGATACGACGCGAGATCAATACCATCAACCCGTTGAACTGGTGGCGTGTGGCGCGTAAGTTGCGTCGCGAAGGGGCCGATATGGTATTGCTCAAATATTGGACTCCGTTTTTGGCTCCCTGTTTCGGCACCATTGCACGCCTTCTGCGCAAGAAAAAACCACGCTTCATCTGCCAGCTCGATAACATTGAACCGCATGAACATCACCGGTTCGACAGGCCCTTGAACCGTTACTTTTTGCGTGCCATGGACGGGTTCATCTACATGTCCGAACAAGTGGGACGTGAGTTGCGTGCATACACCGACAACCCCGCCCTGTTCGCGCCCCATCCATTGTTTGATCACTTCGGGGAGCGTGTCGATAGAGATACCGCATGCCGTAATCAGGGGCTCGATCCCACGTGTCGATATGCCCTGTTTTTCGGACTCGTACGTGACTATAAGGGACTCGATTTGTTGCTCGATGCGTTTGCCAAGCTGAAAAAACGGAACCCGACAAACCTCAAACTACTCATCGCAGGTGAATTCTACACCCCCAAGGATCCCTATCTACAACAAATTGAACGTCTGGGGATTGCGGATGACGTGACGATACACGACCGCTTCATTCCCGATGCCGAGGTGCCGAACTATTTCTGTGCCGCTGATTTTCTCGTGCTGCCGTACCGGAGTGCCACGCAGAGCGGCGTGACTCAGATCGCGTACCATTTCGACCTGCCGATGATCGCTACCAATGTCGGTGGGCTTCCCGAAGTCGTTATCGACGGACGGACCGGTATTGTGTGTGAACCTACCGTCGCGAGTCTCACCCATGCGCTCGAAAAAATCCAACACACAGAACTCCTCGATACCTTCCGTGCAGGTCTCGGTGCTGAGAAAAAACGCTTCTCGTGGGAATCTATGTGCGACCGTGTCGAGGAGGTATTTCGCGTCAGAAAACGATAGGGTTATTTCGCGGGAGCGGGCTGTGTCTCGGCAACCACCATCGTCTTGTCCACACGAAGCGTGACGTTGCTATCCACCTCGATCAACAGTGTCGTGTCGTGAATCTCCTTCACTGTGCCGTGGATTCCGCCTGCCGTGACGATCTTGTCGCCCTTTTTCAGGCCCGCACGGAACTCAGCCATCTGTTTGCGGCGTTTCGACTCGGGACGCCACATGAAAAACCAAAGTACGAGGATCATCAAACCGAGCATGATGAACATCGAATAACCACCGCCTGCAGCGGGTTGTGTCTGTAAGAACGTTGTCATAATTTATTGATTTTTAAAGAGTTAGCTATTTTGTCCAACACCCCGTTCACGAACGTGTGCGACGTCGGGGTGGAGTAATATTTCGACAAGTCAATGTACTCGTCCAGCGTGACGCGTGTCGGAATGTCGGGGCACTCCAACAGCTCCGTGATCGCCACCGCGAGGATCAAAAAATCCATGAACACGATACGTTCCACGTCCCAATTTTTCGCGTGCTGCTCGATCAGTTCAAGCCGCGAGGGGTAATTCACAAGCGTTTTTTGGAAAATCGTGCGCGCGAAGGCCCTATCCTCCTCGGACTTGAACATCGGCAGTACTTTCACCTCCTGCGACGGTTTCAGCGACTGCAACGTGCGGATCACCATGATCAATGCCGCCGCGAGGTCGCTGCTCCAGCCCGTGGAGATCTCCTCCAACGCCTCGTCGAACGATTCGCTGTGTTGTGCCGTGCGCTCGAAAAAGTGTATCAACACCTCCACGTCGTCCTTGAACGACACCGATGGGGCGGTCATATATTTCTCAAAGTACTCTGTTTCAGTGAGTTGCCCGTACAGCGACTTAACGATCTCGGGATATGCGTCCCACGCATCCGTGTGCTCCAGCGTAGTGAGTTTCTCGATCGCCGTGTTGTCCACGAAACGGGTGTTCGGATTCAGATCCTCCGGTGTTGGGAGTTTCTTTTGGCGTGCGATGGCCTGCCGCTGCGCCGCGTGGGTCGCGAGGGCCACAGGTAACGTCAACAAAAAAAGATACAACTTATACGTCTGCTCGATCGACATCATCAACCCCTTCTCGGAGGCGATCAGGTTGTCGTTTTCGGACTTAAGATGCGCGTAAAGAGCCTGGATGACTTTCGTGCGGAGTTGACGGCGACTAATCATAGTCTGCAAAGATAATATTTTTTCTTAAAAACCTTTTGTTTTTTACTTCCCCAAGCCCCCACTGTGACTCTTTTCGGAGAAAAGGCATCGTAACGATGCTTTTGTCCCACTCTCACCCCCTCCCAAGAGGGACCCCCTTGATAAGGGGGAAACTTTGCGTGAGGACGACGCTTTCGTTTAGCATTCAGACTTTTCGGCTGTATAATGAGTTCCAGAAACGCTACGCGAAACCCACCCCTAAAAACATCTTTCTTAAAGGTGCTTCAAGATCTGAAAGCGTTTGTCCGCGCGGAAGAAGTGGAGATACGCAAGTATCTCCCAAAAGTTTTTGGTGTCGCTTTTCACCAAAAAGCGACGGTCTGAAAAAAGGTTTTAAAGAAAAAGAGAAACATTATAAGCAAAACTTATAGAAGTTTTAAAAACGATAGGTAAAACCTATGGATTGTTGATAAAAAAAGGGGCAGTGGAAGTAAAAAAAGGTTTGAAAAAGAGAAAGTTATTGCACCTTTTTGGTGAAGGAGTCTTTCAGGGTCACCGTGCGGTTGAAGATCAAATGTTCCGGAGTCGAATCCGTGTCGGCACAGAAGTATCCCACGCGCTCGAATTGATAAGGGACTCCGGTAACCGCCTGTGTCAGTGACGGTTCGACAAATGCCGATGTGACTACCATTGAGTCCGGATTGAGATTTGTCTCCCACGTTTCACCCTCCGCACAGTCGTCAGGATCCTCCTTCGTGAACAACGGATTGAACAGACGTACCTCCACTTGCGTGGCGTCAGGGACTGACACCCAGTGAATTACACCCTTCACGCGGCGGCCGTCAGACGACGAACCATCGCCCGAAAACGGATCGATGGTACAACGTAACTCCGTTACGTTGCCCGCCGCGTCGCGTACGACCTCCTCGCACTTCAGCAGATAGGCGTAACGCAACCGTACCTCACCGCCCGGCTGTAATCGGTAATATCCCTTCGGGGGGGTCTCCATAAAGTCCTCGCGCTCGATATATAGCTCCCTCGTAAATGGCACCTCGCGGGTGCCGACATCCGGATTCTCGGGGTTGTTCACCGCCCGAAATAACTCCCGTTTGCCTTCCGGATAGTTCGTGACGACCACCTTCAACGGGTTCAGGACCGCCATGCGCCGCTCGGCAACCCTGTTCAGATCCTCACGGACGCAATATTCCAGCTTCCCGAGGTCGATCGTATTGTCGCGTTTCGCTACGCCGATCATCTCCGCGAAATTGCGTACCGAGACGGGGGTATAGCCCTTCCTTCGCAGACCGCAAATCGTCGGCATGCGCGGGTCGTCCCAACCCATCACCGCACCCTCCTCGACCAACTTCAACAGCCGGCGTTTCGACATCATCGTGTAAGTCAAATTCAGCCGTGCGAACTCGTACTGGTGCGACGGGAAAATCTCCAACTTCTCGATAAACCAGTCGTACAGCGGACGGTGCACGTCGAACTCCAACGTGCAGATAGAGTGCGTGATACGTTCGATCGAATCGCTCTGCCCGTGTGCGAAATCGTACATCGGATAGATGCACCATTTGTCACCCGTGCGGTGGTGATCGGCATGCAAAATTCGGTATAAAATCGGGTCGCGCATCAGCATGTTCGGGTGGCTCATGTCGATCTTCGCACGCAGCACGCGCGCACCGTCGGCGAACTCGCCGGCACGCATGCGTGCAAAGAGAACTTTGTTATCTTCAACGGTGCGTGCGCGGTGCGGGCTCTCCACGCCGGGTACCGTTACCGTGCCGCGGTTCGTGCGGATCTCATCCTGCGTCTGGTCATCCACATACGCCAGACCCTTCTCGATCAGCTCCACAGCCCAGTCGTACAGCTGCTCGAAGTAGTCCGACGCATAGCGTTCCACCGCCCAGTCGAATCCCAACCACTGAATATCTCGTTTGATCGCATCGACATACTCCACATCCTCTTTCACGGGGTTCGTGTCATCGAAACGCAGGTTGCACAACCCGCCGTACTTCTTCGCAAGGCCGAAGTTGATGCAGATGCTCTTCGCGTGACCGATATGCAGATACCCGTTCGGTTCGGGCGGGAAACGCGTCTGGAGCTCCTTGCCGCCCGCGGCGATATACTCCTGGATCAGTTCTTCGAGAAAATTGACTGCCTTTCCCCCGCCCAAGTCGCTCGCTTCCGCTCGCACACCCCCGGGGGATTTCGGTGGGTTGTTCATACGTTCTATTTTTCGCGAAGATAGTGAAAAATCTACAAATTTCGGACGATCCACCAAACAACCACCCCGCCGAGAAACAGGTAGATCGTCGTGGCGTTGTGACAAATCCTTCGCAGTCCCGATAGCTTTTCGTCCGGTGCCGCAGTCACGCCCACCAGTGCCGCCGCATAAGGTGTCGCGATAAACAGAAACGGGTTGTGCGACCATGCCGTCCTGAAATCGAGGTGCAGCAGATGGTACAGCGCACGCTGGCTGCCGCAGCCCGGACACTCGTAGCCCGTGAGGTGATAAATGGGGCATTTAGGGATCCACGAACCCCATGCCGATGACTCCGGGTCGACGTGAAACAGAAAAACGGCTGCCGTGACAATTAACACCACGGCCGCCGCAAAAATTACACTCCGATGCATCAGTACGTTATCGCGTTCATGCCCGCACCCATGCCCGCAGCCGCACCCGCAACTCCGAGTGCCAACACGCCCAGTGCGAAAAGTACCGTGTAGACGATCACGCTAAAGATTCCCGTGCCGAAGGCCCACCAGAACCATGTGCGCGCATTGCGTGCCGCGCGACGCGCTCCCTCGTGGTCACCCGAGTTCCAGAGACCGTCCACCTGGGCCGCGTAGACGATCGACACGATGCCGAACGGAATGCAGCAAAAAATGGTCGATAAAATCGCCCAGACCAAGTAACTCTCGGGACGAATCGGGGTTGTGTGTGTCGTGGTTTGTGTAGTTTCCTGTGTCGTTTCCATAACTATTGGCTTTTTTTAGGGTTCAAATGTATCGGTTTCTGGAAGTTTACCGCCACGCGGATCACCTGCTGTAAGCCCAACCCGACGCCGTCGTAATGAAATGCCAAGCCCGCTCCAACGGTCAACGTCTTCTTGAAAAACGAACGGTCGTAGGCCAGTGTCGTGCGGTTGTAAAGATCGCCGCTGTACATCGTTGAGCCCGAGTAAACGGCGTGGCCATGGGTGTCCCAATAGGGCATCAGGCCCTGGCCGCCATAGAGCATATTCTCCAACGAAAGACCCTTCCAAGACCCTTTCAGCGTCAGTTGTCCGCCGCCGGGGGTGTCCCAATTCTCAAAATTGCGGTCGCGCTGGATCGTCTGTAGCCATCCCAACGTTGCCTCCACGCGCCACGCGTTCCACTCGCCCCAAACGCCCACATAGGGGTTCACCAACATATAATCCACAATAGCCTCGCCATCGACCGGTGCCGATGTCTTGGCATAGTGATACAGCGTGTTCGTCGCGCCAACATAGAACATGCCGGTGCCCGCGTCCGAAAGCGGAAGACGATACTCGCCAGCCAGGTAAAGCCTGAACCGTTCGCGGTTTTCGGGCGTCTGGAGTCCCGTCCAGTTGAGGGCCAATTCCGCAAAACCGTGATCCGAAAAGTACTGTCCCGAGAATCCCTGTACCTGGTTCTCGTAAAACGAGGTGGCAGGGTCGCAAAATGCGTCGCCCCAGCGTCCCATCAGCACGCTCGAACGGTGGAACCTACCTGCACGCGTACGGACGTGGTCCGTCTCGAACTGATAGAATGCCACCGGGCGGATCTTAGTCATGAATTTTGTCGACGGATCGCCGAAATAGCGAAACATATCCGCACCAAACACAAAAGTGTTGCGTTTGTCCCACTGTAACCCCACGTAGGGCGTAACACGCATGCCGAACCACGTGTGGGAGTCATCCTTTATGCGGTTCTCAGCCCATTCGCGGTTGTCGAAACGCGTCGCGAAATCTATCGCTGGGATCAAATCTATGCGTTGTCCCCATGCCGTCGCAACACTCAACAACCCCGCTAAAATCAAGAATAATCTTCTCATAGGGGACAAAGATACACTTTTTTTAACACTTCTTCCCTCCTCCCCGTTTTGGCCGCGCCCAAGGATGGAGGCTATCGCCTTCGGCGATGCACCCCGGGGCTCAGTCGCTTGCTTTGGAGAGGGGGCGCCCGAAGGGCGCCTCATCGCGGCGAAGCCGCGGCGGCACGATA
>QMCD01003796.1_pt1 | contig 15194 bp, 14 predicted proteins | sample 1821841 | NCBI WGS metagenome assembly QMCD01 (sample SAMN01991225, study PRJNA193472) | Termite gut metagenome, whole genome shotgun sequencing project. | isolation source: worker | host: Macrotermes natalensis | reverse complement strand
TGGCCAGCCCGGACAGGGGGTTGCCGCCGCCGGCCGCCGAGCCGTTGATTATCCCGGCGCAGGTGTCCGGCAGGCTCTTGGCCAGGGCCAGGAGGATAATGGCCTTGCCGATGAGGAAAAAGAGGTCGCTGAATTTGATGCTGTCTATGGTGGAGCCGATGCCGCTATCCAGATCGGTCATGGAAATAATGGTGAAGCCGATGTTGACGATGAGTTGCAGAACGAAGAGTTTAACGGCCACGGCCAGGATGTAGCGCATGACGTTGACCGCATAGTCTTTAAAGATTTTGGAGCCGCCCAGGCCGATGAGGAGCACACCGATGTTGGCGACGATGTAAAATTCGCAGGTGGTCAGAATGACCAGGGCGCTTATAAGCACGAAGACAATCATGATGATTAACATACAGGTCACATATAAATAGACCTCACCGAAATCGGTCAGCCCGGCGTCTTCCATGACCGGGATGATTTTTTCCATGATCGCGGCCGCCATCGCCACGGGCTGCCCGGCGTCCACGGCGTTGCCGGTCAGTTCACCTGTTAAAGGTTGCAGGCCCCTTATGGCGATGCCGGTGGCCCATTCCTGATAGTGGGTGATGACCGCGGCGATGAAACAGGCGAAGAGGAGCAGCATGACGAACTGCTCAAATATTTCCCCCACGCCGTTGGGGTGGAGGGCCATCCGTATGCCGAACAGGCAGACTTCCAGAACGAGCGTGGTGGTGAACAGAAAAAGGGCATAGCCTTTTAATATCTCCCACCAGCCGTCGGTCTGGCCGACGAAGCGGCCCAACAGGCTGTTGGCAATATTATTGTCCTGCGCCAGGGCCGGTTCGGCCGACATGGTCAGAAGCAAAACGATCAGGCATACGGAAGCCCCGCGCACTCAACACCTCCTATATAATTTCAGGTTCGTTGCGGTTATTGATGTACGCTTCACCACTTGTACCCCTGGTACTGCGAGGCGAAGCCCGACTTGTCCAAAAGCTGCTCCCGCCGCTCCACGGAGAGCTGTTCGCGTTTTTCTTCCTTCATCATGACCTGGGTGGTCGATTGGATATTGGCGGCCATCAAGGCCCGCAGTTGGCGCAACTCGCTGATCTCCAGGGCGGCCAGGGCGTTGCCGGATTGCAGGGCCTGCATCTGCCCTTCCGGGGTGCTGAGGAGGCGGTCTATGTGCCGGTCAAGGGCTTCGGAGTTTTTGGCCAAATCGTTGAGTTGCCCGCCGCTCACCTGAAAGGCGGCCCGTGCGGCCCGGTCGCCTTCCCGTGACCACTTTTCCCAGACATCTTTAATGGTGATATCGCCCTTGCCCCCGGCCAGGTTTCTGATGAGTTCGAGATCGGGATACAGGTCGTCAAAGATTTCTCCGGTGGCCAGGACATCTGCTTTGAGGCTGCTGATTTGATTGGTCAGTTCGGCCAGTCGCGCGAACTCGCCCTTGACCTGGCCTATGAGGTCGCCCGGCAGGCTCAGGGTGTTCTTCAGCATGACTTGGTATTGCTGGATATTGTTCTGCACCAGGGCGATCTGCTGCCTGGTCTGCTCAATGGCCTCGTGGTAGGTGTCGAGCATACTTTTAAGCTGTTCCAGGCTGGTGGCGCGTTCCATTTGCTGCGTCCAATTGTCCGAACAGTTGAGGCAGGTCACGGTCAGCGCCCGGCCGGGCGCGGCCAGGGCCATGACCATTAATAATGCCGCCAAGAGGCTGAGGAAGTGTTTCACGCGGAGCTCCTTTCTTTATTAATGGAAGGGACAGCAACAGGGGGCCGGCGGCATGAACCTTTCGGGCGGGTAGCCGCTGAGAAGACTGGCCGCTTCGGCCAGAAAGGCGGCCCGCATCAACGCCGGGTAGACTTTCATCCGGGCCATTTGGCGCAAGATGCTGACGTAGGTCAGGATGATCTCGTCGATCTGAATGTTCGCGCCCGCGTTTTGTTCGGCCTGGGGGTTCGTGTACTGGCCGGTTTTGCGGATGGACGGAATGACCTCGTGGGTAATCCACCGCTTGAATTTTTTAGCCTCCGGTTTGCGGGAGCGTAGAATCAGCGAGTAGAGGCCGGGTTCGTTTACCGTTGCCATTGCTTGCTTTCCGCCAAGGGTGTCCACAGTATGGACACCCTTTTCGTCATCATCCAAGAGGGCTAATGAAGACCTGGGGTTCGATAAATCCAGGGCGCGGCAAACGTCGGAGGCAACAAACCAGGCATTGCCGTCGTCGTCGAGAAAGCCGTGGAGGTTTCCGAACTGCTCATTGTGAAAACTGTGCAAGCTCTTCAAAGTGGTCATACTGGATTCCTTTCTTTTTGGCCTCGACCGATTCAGTCGGCCGGGACGGGTTATCGGCTAGGCGGCCTGCTTGTACTCAAGCCAGGCCTCCGGCAAGTTGTCGGCGTGCAGGCGGGCCAGTTCCCTGGCTTTGGCGATGTCCTCCTTGCCGGATGCCCCCACGAAGGCCAGGGTTTTCGGCCCCAAAGCCAGTTGCATCAGGCGCCGCCCGCTGCGGCTGAAAACGTAATAGTCACGTTTGGGGGTGGCCTGGGCGATGATGCTGATCTGTTTGCTGTTCAAGCCCAGGGCCTGATACTGGCCGCGCTGGGTCTCGTTGCCCGCTTCATAGTTGGGCAGAAAAACCTTGGTGGCGCAGGATTCGGCCAGAACGTCCAGAATCTCCGACCGAGAGGCGTCGGACAGGGACTGCGTGGCCAGCACCACGGCGCAGTTGGCCTTGCGCAGGACTTTCAGCCACTCCCGAATCTTGTTGCGGAACACGGAGTTGCCAAGCATGATCCAGGCTTCGTCCAGCACCAGGAGGGCCGGCTGGCCTTTCAAGGCGCGTTCGATACGGTGGAAGAGATACAAGAGAACGGGTCACCCATGTTCATGAGTTCCTCGATCTCGAAAACCAAAAAATCGGAGAGCCCCAGGTTGTCTGTTTGTGAATCCAATAACCTGGCCATCGGCCCGCCGGCGCAGTAGTGGCGCAGGCCTTCCTTCAAACGCGGGTCAGGCAACAGGTGCATGAAAATGTTGAGGTTGCGGTATTGCGGGGCCTGATTACGCAATTTGTTCATGGCCTCGGAAACTGCGTTCACGTCGGCCGGGGACAGCGTCATGCCCTGCACTTCGTAGAGCCCGGCCACCCACTCGCAGGCCCAGGCCAGTTCCGCCTCGGATTCATCCACCCGCGCCAGGGGGGCGAAGGCCAAGTGGCCGTTTTCGCCGCCGACGTCATAGTGGGCGCCCCCGACACCCAGACAGAGGGCATACATGCTCAGGCCCTTGTCAAAGACAAAAACCTGGGCGTCGGGGTAACGCCGGAATTGGGCGCAGATGAGACCCAGGAGGGTGGATTTCCCGGCCCCGGTGGGGCCAAGGATCATGGTGTGACCGATGTCGTCGCAGTGCAGGTTGAAACGAAAGGGCGTGGAGCCGTCGGTGGTGCAGACCATCAAGGGCGGGGACTCCACTGGAAAGAAGGGCGAGGGCGCGGTCGCCGCCCCCGGCCAAATACTGGCCAGGGGCAACAGGTGCGCCAGGTTGAGGGTGGACATGAGAGGACGCCGGACATTGGCGTAGCCCACCGCAGGGAGGGAGCCCAGCCAGGCTTCCACCGCGTTGTAATCTTCGACCCGAGAGCCGAAGCCGAGCAGATTCAGTTCCCGCTGGACGTATTGGGCCAGTTTCTTGCCGTATTCCAAATCTTCGCACATCAGGGTTACAGTGGAAGAGAGAAACCCGTAGCTCAAAAGCCCGCTCTGAACTTCGGCCTTGGCTTGTTCCGCGTCCTCATTCATCAGGGCCGCGTCGCGGTTGATTTTGGCGTTGGGGTTCTGGAAATACTGGTCTTTGATGGAAAACATCTGTTGCGCCCAGGTCTTGCGGTAATTTTCGATTTCCTTGAGAGCGTCCAGATGATCCAGGGCGATGTAGCGGGTGTTGAAGCGATAGGCCAGAGGCAGGCCGGACAAAAGTTCCAGAACGGCCGGATACGATTCCTGCGGAAAGCCGTCAATGGAGATGACGAACAGGTGCTTGTCGCCGATCATGGGTTCCAGGCCGCCCACCAGGTTTTGGGAGGCCAGGAGGCCGTCCAGGTACATGGCCGCCGGACGGGGAACCATGAGCGGATGGAAGTCGCCGGTCAGGCATTGCTGAATGTGCGACAGCATGGAAGAATAAAGGTGGCGCTGGCCATACTTGTCGGTCAGTTCGTATTCGCCGAGACGTTCCAGGCGCAGGACGCCGGAGAGGATGCTGGCGAAGTTGCCAGCCTGATCCTGAAAATCAGCCAGAACCTGATGAGCGCTCTTGCGGTCACTGAGCATATTGACGGCCAGGCTCATGGAGGGTTTCCAGGTCAGGCTCAATACGGTGCTGGTCTCGAAGCAACTTTCCCGCTCAAAAAAAGCTCGGCGTTCAGCATCGATCAGGGCTGACACCCGGTCAGGAAAATGGGATCGGCCCGCCGGGGGGTAGGAGGTGGAGGGGCGGCGCACAGCGTCAACGTGGATCATCCAGCCCGTACCGAGCAGGAGCAAAGCCTGGTTGACCTGGGCGGCCACGAAATCCAGTTCTTCAATAGTTGAAGAAGCCGTGTCGTTGCCCCGAAACTCCCAGGCCGCCGTCAGGGAACAATCTTTATTGGCGACAACTCCGTCGTCCACCAGGGCCATATAGGGAATGAGATCGGGGAGGCCCCGGTGGTTGACGCGAAAGCCCTTCAAATCAAGCATGGCTCCACCCCCTTCCCCAGGGGCCGCTGTTGGCCGGGTGCCGCTGGAAAACAGAAGCGTGAGCCGGATAGATATCCTGTTGCTTGAGATGACGGAGCCAGACATGGCGCATCAAAGGGTCTTTCTTGGCCCACCTGCGGAGCCAGTAGAGGGCGATCAGCCAGAAAGCCAGGCCGCACAGGGCCGAAATGAGGCTGAAACCGCCCAGAGCCGTTAAAAAGGAGCCTAAGGCCGAGAACATGACAAGCTCACGGTCTCCGCCCAGAACCAGGGCCTGCCGGTGAAGTGAGCGGCGGATGGGCGCCCTCATAGCACGGCCCCTGAAAACGAAAAAACGCTGTTGACGATGCTGCCGGCAAAAGCTATGAAACTGATGCCGAAGACGACGCCGAGGAGCAGTTTGAAACCCCCGGAGAGATCGTCCTTGTTCATGATGAAGACCAGCCCGCACAAGGCCATCGCCACAATGGAGATGGTTTTGCCGGCCGGGCCGGTGATGGTGTTCATTACTTTTTCCAGGGGCGCGGAAAATTCCCCGATGCCCCCGGAAGCCAGCGCCAGTTCGGGAAAAAGGCACAAAAATCCCAGCGCGGCGCAAACCACGCGAATATAGGCAGACCTGCGGGTCATGTATGTTTCTCCGAAATTTATATAAGGGGCGCTTAATGAAGCGTCCGGTAATTCCCCGTCGCACGGGTGTGAAAGCGGTATGGATACTCGAAAGCGTAATCTTTGGTCTGGCTGGAAAAACTGACCTGCGCGATTTCAGCCACCCGGCGCACCCCTTCGAGCTTCTTCATGAAAACGACAATATGTATGGCGTCGGCCAATACTTCTTTTATGGGCGTACAGCGGCCTTCGGCGATGAGCTGCTCAATGCGGGTCAGCCCCTCACGGGCGCTGTTGGCGTGAACTGTGGCCAGCCCGCCCTCGTGCCCGGTGTTCCAGGCTTTTACCAGGGCCAGGGCGGCGGCGTCCCGCACCTCCCCGACGATGATCCTGTCGGGCCGAAGGCGCAGGGTGGCTTTCAAAAGCCTTTGCATATCAACGAAATCCGTGGTGTGAAGCTCTACCCGGTTGGGACTTTCAGATTGCAGTTCCGAAGTGTCCTCAATAATGACCAGGCGGTCTTCGGGTGTTATCCGGGCCACGGCTTCAATCATGGCGTTGACGAAGGTCGTCTTGCCCGACCCGGTGCCTCCCACCACCAGAATGTTCCGGTGTTCGGCCACCGCGCTTTCCAAGAGAGTTTTTCCTTCAAAACTCAAGTTGCCGGCGGCCAAGTAATCGTCAAAGGTGAAAATCTTGGACGCCTTTTTTCTGATGGTGAAAGAAGGCGCGGCCACCACCGGGGGAATGAGCCCCTCGAAGCGGGAGCCGTCCAGGGGCAGTTCGCCCTCGATGATGGGGCTGTCTCTGGTCGCCGCGGCGTTCATGGCGCTGGCGATCAAGGTTATGGCCAGGTCGGCCGCTTGAGGCGTGACTGTGGCGATTTGGGTCATGGGGCGGCCGAATTCTTCTATCCACAGGCGGCCGTCCGGGTTCAGCATTATTTCAGTCACCTCCGGGTTCTGGAGCGCCTCCATGACGTGGCTCCCCAGGTTGACGGAGATGCTGGATAGGAGGGTCAGCCGGGCTTCCTCTCTGGAGGCAAACCGGGCCGGTGATGTATGTTCGTTCATTAAAGATCGGGTTTCACCTCAAGGCCAACATGACGATGTTGGCTATAGTTGAAACCGCCACGATGAGGGCGCACCAGCGGGCGTTCCTTTTGGACGCGCCGAGCACGGAAGCGTGTTCGTCGAATATCGTGCGGATCGCCTCCACCGAGGCGTCAGACAGGGTTTTGCTCAAGGCGTCCGTGGTGTTTTTTACGCCGCTGATATATTCCTTCGTCCTGGCGGTCAGAATTGACGACAGGGCGGTATTGTGTTTTTGGTAAAGCGACTGAACCGCGCCAAGAAACGAATTGCAAATGGTCACGAGCATCAGGACGGGGTCGTCCTTGCGCACGCTGGTATCGTGCTTCATGGCCAGAAGGACGGCTATGTCCTCCAGGCTGATGCCATAGCCGCTCGGCAATTCCGGCTGATGTTCTTCCCTGTTTTCCATTCCTTCTTCATTCATGGCGCGTGTCCTTTCAGATGAGGAAAGAGCGTTCAATGGCCTCTTTGTAGTCCCGCCAGATCATGACCAGGCGCTGGCGGGTCATCAGGTGGATGTTCGATTTATGGGCGGCCGCGAAGCTCATGCGTTTGGGCAGAAACTCTTCCAAGTCTTCGCTGAAGGTGCCGGCCTTCACGCGCGGCAACTGAATCACCGCCTTGAAGGCGTCCGACAGTTCCTCATAGACTTTGAAATTGAAAAAATCGTTGCCGCCCAGAACTATGTCCCCAAAGTAGGGATTGAGCCACACCGCCAGCGGCACATCGGGAAAATGGGTGGCCAGCGAATAAAGCCCCTTGAGGGTGTCGGGCATGGCCAGCCCGCCGGTCACCACGGTGTGGATGTAGATTTCCTGCCCTTTATCCGCCAAGAGGCGCAGAGCGTTGTGCTCTTTCAGGTAGCCGCACAAGGGCACGAAGGAGGAGGCGCCGCTGTCCACCACAACATGGGTATCCTCGCCGCACTCGCAACAGCCTTCCACCAGTTGGTCGAAGCGCCGCTTGTCTATGTCGTCTCCCCTCATGAGTTCCAAGGGCTGCACGTCAAATTCCTTATAGCCCGCAAAGGTATTGTTGATGGGGTCGGTGTCAAACCCCTTGACGGGCATGTCCTTCTCTTTCAAATACTGGAACAGGAGAGAGACGATGAAGGACTTCCCAACTCCCCCCTTGCCCTGCAAAATCATATGGATGATGGCCAATGCCTCACCTCGTCAGGAAAGAGGGATCGCTGGCGATTTCCCTGCTGATGAGGCGGCAGAACCCGCTGTAGCTTTGGGTGAGGCGGCCGGCCCTGGTCAGGTGTTTGTGGATAGCCATGCGGCTCTTGCCGGCCAGGAGCATGGATTTGATTTTACGGCGGGCCTTGTCGAACTCCTTCCGGCAGGGAGGAATTACGGTTTTCTTGGATTTTTTATGGATAGCCACGCTTGCGACTCCTTGGAGAATCTTGGTTTTTCGCCTTCCGAGCAATTCGGAGAGCTTCTGTTCAATCATGGCCTGGGCGCGTTCCGAGACCGTTCCGCCGCTGAAAATCTGGCGGCGGACGGCCATATAGCCTCGAAGGCTGTAGCCCAGGAAGGCGGCTACGGCCCTACAGTTTCCGAGACAGTGATGGAGCAATTCGATTTTCAAACGCACTTTCGGCCTCCGCGTATAAATCTAGCATAACTAAATTACAAAAATCAAGTAACTTTTTTCTTGCAAAAATAGTAGAATAATGCTATCTACAAAGGTGTGCAGCCGCTGCATAGCACAGTAGAATCAGGAGGCGGGAACTATGAGTGATTACGCGGATTTATACATGGCGGCCTTTGTCGCGGCCATCGACAAACTGGCCAAGACCCGTGGCTTCAAGAAGGGCGAATTTGCCGCCACTGTCTGGCCGGATGCCTCACCTTTGGTCGCGCTCAAAAGATGGCAGTACATGAGAACCAGGTCTCACATCACCGGCAACCCCCAGGTGGTGACCCTCCCCGACGCCGTGCGCATGACCGAAGTCCTGGGCGTGGACTTGCCCTACATCCTCCTGAAAGCCAAAACCGAAGCCGACGAAAAATGGGAGGCCATCCAGGCTGCCCTCCCAAAAACAAAGCCTTCCCGCAAAAAGCAGACGGAAGAAGCTCCCCCAAAGGCCCCCAAGAAGGGCCAGGTGAACTGAAAGCAAGGCTCGCTCACTCGCCTTACTACTCCCGCCCGCCAAACAAAAGCCCCCGCGCCATTTCAGGTCGGGGGCTTTGTTTTTTTGAGCTTATGCCGCACTGTGTCGCTATCGCCTCATCTATTGCTCATTATTAAGTAAAGGCCGCTACAGCACCCTACAGGCTACCCTGCGGAAAGTCCTGTCTCTCGCCTGACCGCTTCACCGTCGACCTCCAATGCTGGCCTCCAACGCTGACTGATAGGTAGAGGTGCGCCCTTGGTTACAATTTTTATGCCTAATAATAATCTATACAATATAGTATAATAATAATGTGATATTTTCTCGGTTTTTGCAAGAACCTGTGATAGAATCTGAAAGCGGTGGGGTGCTCGGCCGCCGCCTGTACGACATCGGTCAAAAATCCTGAGTTCTGCCTTGCGCAAACCTCAATGCTTGCATAATGTGGAATTGGCGATGAAGATGAGAATATGGCTTCCACATGGCCAACTCATTTGAGTTGCTAATACCAAGTTGCCATTAATTGTGATATACTACCACAAATCGAATACATGAATAGTGGCTGTATATATGACTTGAAGTGTATGCCCATCTGTCTCTGGGCACCGGCAACCCAAAATCAGTTCAAGAGTAACATTCGCAGTTTAGTTCTGTGGTTGCACGAAAAATTGAAATGAGAGGCCCAAGGTGACACTTTTTAACATTTGGTGTGATGTTACCAAGGAAATAGACCAACGTAAAAACTATTGGATATATGTTGAAAAAGACGGTGGTCGTGACCAGGTTCGCGATGAACTCGCCGAAACTATACGCTCACACTATGATCGTCTTGAAAGTATTGCGGATGATATCAAAATGTTAGGTTATGCAAGAGCCTCTAAGATTCTCCAAGAACAACTTCCACAGACTACCAAAGCCAGATCGGGCGACCTTGGTGAGATACTGGCTACAGAATTGGTCGAAAAAGAAATAGGGTTTCGTGTTCCTGTACGTCGTCTACGCTACAAAGATGGACGCAATATGGCGATGCGAGGCGATGATTTTATTGGGGTCAATTACAACAAAGATACTGCTACTCTATGTTTTCTTAAGGGCGAAGCAAAAAGCAACATAAAACTTGGAAAATCTACGGTCGAAAGTGCACGCAGAGTTCTTAATCGTGACAGTGGACGGTGTACCCCAGACTCTCTTGCCTTTGTGGCCAAACGGCTATTAGATAGCTCTGATGCCAATGACATCCAGCTTGGTCGCGAGATACGAAACGAGGTTGGTCTGAATACTGTCCAAAGTAACCGCATCGCCCATATGTTATTTACAATGTCGGGCAATGGGCCACACGCATCGCTGAAGAGCGACTTTGTGACTGCTGGAAGAAACCGAGATCATTATATTGTGAACATTCATATCAAGGATCATCAGGATTTCATCAAAGAAATGTATGAAAAGGCGGAAAACCTTGGAGACGATTAAAGAATTACAGGATTTCTTGTCACAGGCAACCCAAGAGGACGCATGGGGGCAATTGCTATACCGCGGTATGGCCAAATCACTTGTACAAACCAAAGGCGTTCTTCCAGATAATGCACCCAAGTTTGCCACAACGATTGAAACAGACCTTGCGAACTACGGATTTGCACTTTTGCGTGCAGCCATAGTATTACGTTCTCGAAATGGTGCTATAGCATTGACGAATAAGGCATTCGAGTGTGCAGGAAAGGCTTTTGAAGCGTTGATTCGAAACGCTGATCCGGAAGCACCTGATCGGGGGTTTCGCAGGACTATCGCTGCCGCAGCCTATCATTTGGCAGGTTTTTCAGCCGTTGCTTACTCAATCTTCAATGAAGTGGGAGATGATTTGAATCTGACTTCCGGTGAAACGGCCATTATGCGATTGATTCTTCGCGACCTTGATGGCTTACGCACGTTTGTCCGTAATTGGTTGAGCAATGAGGCATTTAGTGACGATCATATAAGCACTGTCTTGTCGAGGGAGGATGCCGACCTAGATGAGCTTTTGGCAAATATTCTTAGGGCTTGTTCGTAAATAAGGGATTTTGTTCTCTGGCTAGGCGCGAACATTTTTAAGCGCAGGAATATTGGACATATTTCGAGCATTAAAAAGTGTGAGCAACGACGCCAGAGGGCAAAATCACTATTTACGAACAAGTCCTAAAAGCCTTAAGTTTTAAAACTTCAACCTATTGATTTGATGTACATGTTTCAAATAGTGATTGTTTTTTTTAATGGTCGGCTCAATAGTAGATCCTAAAAGCCTTGGATCAAGCGACTGAATGTGACGTTTGCGCTACCCCAATATCGCCGAAAGCTGCTATACGGGAAATTTGGATGAAATATTCCATGATTTTGTACGACAAAACGAGTATAAGATTGTAGAAGGGATGTTTGTATAGACCATGTGCATATGTTGATATCAAGCCCACTAAAATACTCAGGGCTCCGATAGTGGGATTTATCAAAGGCAAAAGTGGATATCCATAGCGCGCAACTTCATGGGCAAAGAAGCGGAACTTTACCAGACAAAATTTTTGGCGAAGGTTATCATGTGGCTATGGTTGGCCGTGTAATGTGCCCCCTTTGAGAGGGTCAGTTAAATAAACCGCTTTAAGCGGTTCACGCTAGCTCAAGCCTCCGGCTCTGCCGGAGGTAGCTGGCTAACAAGTGAACGCTACCACCAGCTAAAGCTGGCGATTGCGGCTAAAACTGCTGGATGTCGCCAACCTTGATACTGTCCAACATATGTAGAGCAACTGCGCATTGAAGATCATCTTTTGGGCTACCTCCACATTCTGTTAAATTGGTTCAATGCGTAGATTTATAAGTTTTCAGTGCCTCAATAGTATGCGGCTATCGCAAGCTTGAGAGAAGAAATGCTTAAGCTTCCAGTTAAAGCTGGGGGTTTTAACCCTCCCAAATGGAGACAGTAAATTGAGAGGCTTCTGATGACGTTGACCTTTGATTCTGTAATGAAATACCATCCTGAAAATGAACGCAATTTTAAGGAGTTATTCGACCGATATGAGCGCATTATTCCGTTTATTGGGGCCGGGCTATCCAAACCTATTTATCCTCTGTGGGGTGAGGCCTTATTGCAAGTTGCCCAATATGCAGACAGCGCATATGTTATGGAAAATGATACATGTGTCAAGGAAGTGCAGAAATACCTTGATAATAATGAATATGAGGAAGCTGCCTCATATCTTTCTGATTTCATGGGAGAAGGTAATTTTAGCTGGGAGCTCAATGAAAAATTTAGTGTTGAAAAAATCCAGCCGGAGAAAATAAACAAAGCCCTTATATTATTGCCTGAATTATTCTGTAAAACTGTTATAAGTAGTAATTACGATCGTCTCTTGGAAAGAGTATATTCGGATGGCGATTGTATGCTTGGCAACTGTTTGTATAATCTGTCACAGACAGATGATTGGGTTACAATAGATAGAGCTATCAAGCAGGAAGGGCAACGCGATATCATTAAACTACACGGGGATTGCAGTAACCCGCATAGCAGGATATTTACAAAGGAAAGCTATGAGCGCGTGTATGGCCAATTAGATGACGATGCCGCACTGACCCCGTTTGTTGAAAAACTTTCCGATCTTTTCAGATATGGATCAATGCTGTTTCTGGGGTGTGGGTTGAAACATGATAGAACAGTAAGTGTGCTAAAAAAAGTCGTCGGCCGGGGCGATATAAAACATTTTGCGATTATGCCGTTTACTGAGAACATTAGTGACTTTACAGAACAATACAGGCACCTTTCAAATCTGCACATAAAACCCATCTGGTATCCATGCGGTCAATATGAGGCTGTGGCTATAATTTTGGAGGCGATAAAAGAGCGTTCTGATATAAAACTTCCGACGGCCTCAAAACAGAAAACTACGCATAACCTTATGTCCCGAAATAACTATTTCACCGGGCGTGAAGAATACTTAGAAGAAATACAAAAGGCGTTCGAAAAAGGCGACAGTCTGTCTATTACCCAATCAATTGCCGGCTTGGGAGGGGTAGGGAAGACACAGATTGCTTTGGAATACGCCTACCGGCACATTGGTAAATATGAACATATATGGTGGATAGACGCAAGTACAGAAAACACCATTGTAAGCTCGTATATTGCCTTTATTACAAAATGCGGCTTGTCGGCTAACCCATCGAAAGATTCATCGGATGTTTGTTGCAAGGTAGTTAAGGATTGGCTGTCTGAACATTCAAAGTGGCTGTTTATTTTTGATAATGCTGATTTTTATGAGGAGAACGGTAAAGAACTGTCGCCACAAACGGTAATAAAAAAATATCTGCCCGCTACTATTCAGGGTAGCCAGAATGTCTTGATTACTTCCCGCAACAAAAATTGGCGTTCAATGAGCCAGCAGTTAAATATTGATATCTTTTCATCCGAAGAAGCAGTGGCTTTTCTGACAGATAAAACTGGACAGGCTACAGATTACAATATGAAACAACTTGCGGATGAACTTGGATATCTGCCCTTGGCCTTGGCGCAGGCGGCGGCCTATATGAACGAAGGCGATGATAGTTGTCGCGCCTACCTTGAATTATTTCAGAACAATAAAGCCCGCCTCTTAAAGGAACACCCAGGAGTTGATGACCACAAACAAATTGTCTATACCACCTGGGATATATCTATCAATCATATTGGCAAAAAAAGCTCCCGCCAATTATTAAATCTGTGTGCCTTTTTTGCACCGGAGGATTTTTCCAAGCACTGGTTTGCAAAGGCTCATGATGCGCTACCAAGCCCCTTGCGGGAAGAGGTTTGGGATGAGGTTCGGAATGTTTGGGATACAATCTCTTATCGCAATTTGCTGGTGGAACTGCACAAATATTCACTTATAACATTGCGCGACAAACATATTGCTATGCACCGCCTTTTGCAGGTAGTGATCAAAGAGAGCCTTGGTGATGAACGGCAAAAATGGGCTGAATATAGCCTGGATTTAGTAAATGGATTAATATTTGAGGACTTTTCAACAGTCGAATCCAGAGCGGAATATTTCATCTTATGGCCCCATATATCGTCTATTTTAGACGAATTACTTGATGATAATGATGATTTATTGATAAGAAAAGCTACCTTGTATGCTTTTGCGGGCAAAGCAGAATATGAGTTGGGTAATTATGCACAGGCTCTTACCCAATATAAGATATCTTTGACAACCCGTAAACAAGTTCTAGGGGAAGATCATATAGACACCGCTGCTACCTATAATGATATCGCTGCAGTCTATAGTGCTCAAGAGGACTATGAAAAAGCTTTTACAGAGTATAAGAATGCTTTGAAAATCCGCAAAAAAGTTTTTGGTAAAAAACACCCAGGTACTGCTACTACCTATAACGGTATTGCTCTTGTTTTTCATGCTCAAGACGAGCATATAAAAGCTCTGACACTGTTTAAGAAGGCCTTGAAAATCTGCGTAGATGCTCTGGGTAAAGAACACCCAGATATCGCCGCTATCCATAACAATATTGCTCTTACCTATTACACGCAAGGAAACTATAAAAAAGCTCTTATAGAATATATGAAAGCTTCGACAATTTGCGAAAATGTTCCAGGAGGTAAAGAGCATCCGAATACTGCGACTACCTATAACAATATAGGAATGGCATATTGTGCTTTGGGTAAATACGGAAAAGCTATTGTAGAGTATAGGAAGGCGTTGGCAATTCGCGAGAATATTTTAGGTAAAGATCATCCTGATACGATTATTACCTATGATAATCTTTCAACTATTCCTAATTATGAAGATGAATGCAGAAAATTACATGATAGATTTAGTAAAAGACCGGCGAGAAACGAAAAACAAGAGTCAAATAATTTCTCGTCGTCTGCCAATACTTATCTTGATTTATTACGAAGATAATTTTTCTTATCTAAAAGCGTATACACAAGATAGAATAAGGCAGTCAGCCCGTTATTGTATCCAGCTACGATCGTGGTCGGACGCCACCCTTCCTTCCCAAGGAAAAGCCAACCCGATACAAGTCCGGCATATCAATGCGACCATCATGCTTTATCTGGAAAATACCAATCCTGAACAGATCATCTCGAATGCCATCCCAGTCTCTGTCGCAGTGTTCAGGGGGGAGTTTGGTTGATGATATTGAAGCCGGGCCATCAGTATAGTAACCTGGCCAGCGGTTCTGGGTTGTCACGAACCCATATCGCAGAGTCGTGCCAATTAGTTTTAGGAAGTGCAGTCTCTGTATCCAGTTTTCGAACAATTATGGCTTGCCATATTGTGCCGGGAAGAATGCCGTCGTCGCGAAGCGTTCCAAAGGTATTAGTATCAGGATATCCATCAATATCCGGTTTCTCGGAATAGGCGATATAAACGCGGGTGTTTTCAAGCTCACGAACCGTTGTCCCGATTCTTTTCCGCAGTCCAGCATTACCGAGGCTCGCAGCCCATGTTGATTTTCCAGCGCCCCCGGTTCCGACAACCAGATTGCACTCGGGGCGCAACGCTTTGGTGTGTCCGGGCGGAATGTACAACCTACCTTCCCGGAAAAACATAACGAGTGAGATGATTAAATATAATAAAATTATGTGATTATGTGGAAAATGGTTGACGTTTTCATGGTTACGTGATA
>QMCD01002103.1_pt1 | contig 15209 bp, 10 predicted proteins | sample 1821841 | NCBI WGS metagenome assembly QMCD01 (sample SAMN01991225, study PRJNA193472) | Termite gut metagenome, whole genome shotgun sequencing project. | isolation source: worker | host: Macrotermes natalensis | reverse complement strand
TTGACGAAGTGCTTTTTGCCATTCCTTAAGGCTATCGGTTTTTAAGCAATTAAAACCTTTCAAAGTCATGAGAAAATTAATAATAATTACAACTGTTATATGCGGATTGATAATAACCTCGTCATGCAATCATGATGAGACAAGAACAATAATCCATGAACGTGACCATTCATTGGCCGGTTCTATCTCTTTTGATGGTTATTATATGGTAGCGGAAGGTTCGTTTGATGGGGATGAACTGGATGGATTCCAATATGAGTTAAGCCAGTTGAATCTATACAAAGTATCCGATACGGAAGTCGAGATGTTTTGTTCTTCCCGATGGGATCAAACGACATTAGAAATTAGTATACCTCTAATCGCTGTTTCGGGGAAACCGCATGATGCCACGTTCGATTATTCAACCGACGACGTTTCCGTAACGTATGATAATATCGAATATACTTCGGTCAGTACGACTATCAACGGATGGATCAAGGAGGTGTCTTTTACTCGATCGTCCGACAGCGATGTAGCTACTCCGGATTATACGTGCAATATTATTATTAATTGCGATTTGAACGGCAAAAGGCTTAGTCTTATAATCACTTATGCGTCGCCGTCTTTTTATCTGTAATAAATTTTCAAAGTCATGAGAAAATTAGCGATAATAATTGCAATTGCAGTATTGTGTCAGATATTGACTACCTCATGTGACGACAAGACGGAGTGGATAGCATTGCCGATTCCTCCGCCCGATAATTCTTTGGCCGGCTCCATCGATGTCCCCGGATATAGAATGACTTTGGAAGGTTCGCTTGACGGGAGAGCATTGGATAATTACCAAATCGATGGGTCATGGTTGGATATTTCTAAAATATCCGATAATAAAGTCGACTTACTCTGTTTTTCCGTATGGGGAGAAACGATGTTAAAAGTTCCAATCCCTGTGATCACTGTCTTGGGTGAGCCTTATGATGCGATATTCGATTACTTATCGGATGATACTACCGTAACCTGCGACGATGTGGAATATACTTCTGTCGTCACTTCTGTTACAGGGTGGATAAGGAGAGAAAACGTGCCACTATCATACATTATGGGTAGCCGCAGTGAGCCGACATTGCCTATATATACGTGTGAAATAATTATTAATTGCGATATTGACGGCAAAATCCTGAATCTCAAAATTACCTCGGTAATGCCGTGATTGACAAAGTTCTTTTTGTTACCCTTTGAGACTGTCGATTTTTAAGCAATTAAAACCTTTCAGTCCATGAAATAATAGGCGGTTATACGGTTGTAATGTAAACTATGACTGTCTCGTATGTTAAAAACGGAGAGAATTTACTTCTCTCCGTTTTATTATGTCGTGTGAATTAATTAAACCGTTAATAACTAAATTTTTACTATCTTTGGGGCCTAAACTCAAACAGCGAAATCAAATAGCGAGACATGGAAAAGAAATTCATTACCTGTGACGGTAACTATGCAGCGGCGCACATTGCCTATATGTTCAGCGAAGTGGCGGCGATCTATCCTATCACCCCCTCGTCGACTATGGCCGAGTACGTCGACGAATGGGCGGCAAACGGCCGTAAGAACATCTTCGGACAGACGGTGAAAGTCGTCGAGATGCAGTCGGAGGCCGGTGCCGCCGGTGCCGTGCACGGATCGCTCCAGGCAGGCGCCCTGACTACCACCTACACCGCCTCGCAGGGCCTGCTCCTAATGATCCCCAACATGTACAAGATCGCGGGCGAACTGTTGCCGGGTGTGTTCCACGTCTCGGCGAGGGCGCTGGCCGCATCGTCGTTGTCTATTTTCGGTGACCATCAGGACGTTATGGCAACGCGCCAGACGGGTTTTGCCATGTTGGCGACCAGCTCGGTGCAGGAGGTTATGGACCTGGCGGGCGTGGCCCATTTGGTTTCGTTGAAATCGAGGGTGCCGTTCATGCACTTCTTCGATGGTTTCCGCACTTCGCACGAGATACAAAAAGTCGAGGCGATGGACATGGAAGACATGGCCAAATTGCTCGACAAAGAGGCTTTGCAGGCGTACAGGGAGCGTTCGTTGCGCCCCGACAAACCCGTAACGCGCGGTACGGCACAGAATCCCGATATATATTTCCAGAGCCGCGAGGCATGTAACGCTTTCTACGATGCGGTGCCCGACATGGTGGCAGACTGCATGAAAGAGATCGGCAAGATCACCGGCCGCAATTACGCGCCGTTCACCTATTACGGTGCTGCGGACGCCGAGAACGTGATCGTTGCAATGGGTTCGGTAACCGAGACCATCAAAGAGACGATCGAGCACCTGAACGCAAAAGGACAGAAATTGGGCTTGGTTACGGTTCACCTTTATCGTCCGTTCAGTTCGAAATATTTCTTCGACGTTATGCCGAAGAACGCGAAACGCATCTGCGTTCTCGACCGCACAAAAGAACCGGGAGCAAACGGCGAGCCGCTCTATCTGGACGTACGCGATATGTTCTACGGTAAGGCTGATGCCCCGATGATCATCGGCGGCCGTTACGGCTTATCTTCTAAGGATACAACCCCCGCGCAGATCATCGCCGTATTCGAGAACCTCGCAGCCAAAGAGCCGCGCAACCAATTCACAGTGGGTATCAACGACGACGTTACGAACTTGTCGTTACCCGTTGGCGAGGAGATATCGTTGGCCAAGAAAGGTACTTTCGAGGGACTGTTCTTCGGCTTGGGCGCGGACGGAACGGTGGGTGCGAACAAGAACTCCATCAAAATTATCGGTGAGACGACCAACAAATACTGTCAGGCATACTTCTCCTACGACTCTAAGAAGTCCGGCGGTTACACCAGCTCGCACTTGCGTTTCGGTGACCTGCCCATCACATCGCCCTATTTGGTTACCACTCCCGATTTCGTGGCGTGCCATGTACCGTCGTATGTGGAGAAATACGACGTTCTGAAGGGCCTCAAAGAGGGTGGTTCGTTCCTGCTCAACAGTGTAAACGATCCCGAGACGACCAAGAACTCGTTGCCCGACCACATGAAAAAATACCTTGCCGAGAAGAAGATCAACTTCTATATCATCAACGCGACAAAGATCGCCGAAGGCCTCGGTTTGGGTAACCGTACCAATACGATCATGCAGGCGGCATTCTTCAAGATCGCCGATGTGATCCCCTATGAAGTGGCCGTCGAGCACATGAAGAAGGCTATCAAGAAGTCTTACGGAAGCAAGGGCGAGGATATCGTAAATATGAACAACGCGGCAGTAGATGCGGGCGGCCAGCAGGTTGTCAGGGTCGAGGTGCCCGCCGAGTGGGCAAAATTGAGCAGCGAGGTTAAAGCCGCGGCTGCCGATGCCAACGTTCCGGAGTTCGTGAAAAACGTGGTTTTCCCCATCAACAACCTTAAAGGCGATATGCTGCCTGTGAGTACATTCAAGGGCCGCGAGGACGGTACTTGGGACAATGGTACGTCGCAGTACGAAAAGCGCGGTATCGCAGTTAACGTGCCGAAATGGGTCGCTTCTAACTGTATACAGTGTAACCAGTGTTCTTATGTCTGCCCCCACGCTGCTATCCGCCCGTTCCTGTTGACCGATGCCGAAGCTGCAAAGGCAGGTGTCGAAACACTTCAGGGCGCGGCAGCAACCAAAGAGTATAAATTCCGCATGCAGATTACGCCGCTCGATTGCTCGGGTTGCGGCAACTGTGTAGACATTTGCCCCAGCAAAACGAAGGCTCTCGTAATGGAACCCCTTGCAACTCAGATGGAGGAGCAGAAGAATTGGGAGTTCATGCACAACGAAGTTGGTTATCGCGACAATGTGATCGAGAAGAACAAGACCGTTAAGGGTACGCAGTTCGCCCAGCCGCTGTTCGAGTTCTCGGGCGCGTGCGCGGGTTGCGGTGAGACGCCTTATATCAAGACTATCACCCAGCTCTTCGGTGACCGCATGATGGTAGCCAACGCAACGGGCTGTACCTCTATATATTCGGGTTCGGCACCCTCGACGCCTTATTGTACCAACGCCAAAGGCCACGGCCCGGCATGGGCAAACTCGCTGTTCGAGGATAACGCAGAGTTCGGTTTGGGTATGTACCTGGGTGTGGAATCACAGCGCGATTTCCTTCAGAGCACGATGGAGGATGCCATCGCGAATTGCACGATGTGCAGTGCCGAGACTAAAACGGCAATGCAGGAGTGGATCGATGGCCGCGACAATGCCGAGGCGTCGAAAGCCGCTACGGAAAAATTGCTTCCGCTGATCGACGGTTGCGGCTGCCCGAGCTGCAAGGCTGTATGGGAAAAACGCCAATTCCTCGTTAAACGCTCGCAGTGGATCATCGGCGGTGACGGCTGGGGTTACGATATCGGTTACGGCGGTCTCGACCACGTAATTGCATCGGGCAAAGACGTTAATATTCTGATCGTAGATACCGAAGTGTACTCCAACACAGGTGGTCAGTCTTCGAAATCGACCCCCGTGGGAGCTGTGGCCAAATTTGCATCGGCCGGCAAGCGCATCCGCAAGAAAGATATGGGTGCCATCGCTATGACCTACGGTTATGTTTATGTCGCGCAAGTATCTATCGGTGCTAACCAGAATCAGTTGTTGCAGGCCCTCAAAGAGGCCGAGGCATATCCCGGGCCGTCGCTCGTTATCGCCTACGCACCGTGTATCAACCACGGTATCAAAGGCGGTATGACTCGTACCCAAAGTGTCGGCAAGGACGCTGTCGCGGCAGGTTACTGGCATCTGTGGAGGTTCAATCCCGCCCTCGAAGCCGAAGGCAAGAACCCCTTCACACTCGATTCCAAGGAGCCCGACTGGAGCAAGTTCCGTCCGTTCATCATGAACGAGGTGCGCTACACATCGCTCCTTAAGTCGTTCCCTGCAGAGGCCGAACAGTTGTTCGAAGCTGCCGAGGAAAATGCAAAATGGCGATACGAATCCTATAAGCGGTACGCTAAAATGGAATACTAAACGAAAAGGGCCGCAAGGCCCTTTTTTTAGTGATTTATGTTTAGAACCTGTTTGGATTTTCCTGCCGAAGCAGATTTTTTGGCATCATTACCGGCTTTTTACCTGTAATTTTTGTTTTGACTTATAGGTTTACCCTTGAGGCCATTGCGCGCCCTGCTTTGCATGGCACGTCATTGCGAGACCGTATAGGGCTGGTATTTAGAGCTTGTTTTGAAATTTTCAATCTTGAGCTTTTTTGTTCTTTTCACCCTTGTTATTACCCGCTCCTCTCCCCATAGGAACCGCTATGCGGCTCGTTGTGGGCAAAAACAGGAGCGAAAATGCCTAAAAAATCTCTGCGGTGAAAAATTTAAACAAGTTCTTAGTGTACATGCCAGATATTTGCTCCGCGCGGCACTCGCCTCACTTGAGATGATAAACGTGCATCATGGATAGCATTCTGAATAATTGTTCTCCGTGAGCATGCGGTCGCTCGGGATGAGATTTCTTTTCATTCATAAATCATAATTCATAACTCATCATTATTTTCGTATCTTTGCAATCCTATGATAACACTTTTTGGAGATAGCAGGCGGGTTTATGCCGTAGAATCTACGGGAGAGTTGGCAGGTGCCGACGTGGAGAAGTTGGAGTGGTTGTTTTCCGGCGCTCGCCGGATAGCAGAGGGTCATATTGCAGGACGGTTTACAGGTCCGCGCAAGGAGATGGTGACGCCGTGGAGTACCAATGCCGTCGAGATAACCCAGAATATGGGTATCGGAGGTATCGGACGTATCGAGGAGTTTACGGCGGAGTCGGAATGCGACTTCGATCCGATGCTCAACAGACTTTACGACGGCCTGGGGCAGGATGTTTTCGATGTCGACCTAAAGCCCGAACCGGTGAGGCATATCGACGATATTGCCGCATATAACAAGGAAGAAGGGTTGGCATTGAGCGAGGAGGAGATTGCCTATCTGGAGCGTGTGGCTGAGAAGATGGGGCGTCCGCTGACCGACAGCGAGGTGTTCGGATTTTCGCAGGTCAACTCGGAACACTGCCGCCATAAGATATTCAACGGTGAATTCGTGATCGATGGCGTGACTATGCCCGACACGCTGTTCTCGCTGATCAAGAAAACCACACGCACGAACCCCGGCAGGGTGGTATCGGCGTACAAGGATAACTGTGCATTTTTGCAGGGACCGAATATCGAACAATGGGCGCCGAAATCGGGCGAAACGTCCGATTTCTACGAGGCGCGTGAGGTCGAGAGCGTGATCTCCATCAAGGCCGAGACGCACAATTTCCCCACTACGGTCGAGCCTTTCAACGGCGCGGCAACAGGGTCGGGCGGTGAGATCAGGGACAGGATTGCGGGCGGCAAGGGCGCATTTCCGTTGGCCGGTACAGCGGTATATATGACTGCATATCCGCGTCTGGGGCATGAATGGGAGGGCGGAATGGCGGAACGTAAATGGCTCTACCAAACTCCTGAGCAGATATTGATAAAGGCAAGTAACGGTGCGTCTGATTTCGGCAACAAGTTCGGGCAGCCGTTGTTGTGCGGATCGGTACTAACGTTCGAGCATGAGGAGAACGGTCGCCGCATGGGTTACGACAAGGTGATCATGCAGGCCGGCGGTGTGGGTTTCGGACGCAAAGCCGACAGCATAAAAGATGTACCCAAGGCAGGCGACAGAGTGGTGGTTATGGGCGGCGACAACTACCGTATCGGTATGGGCGGCGGCGCGGTGTCGAGCGTAGCGACGGGCGAATACTCCAATGCCGTGGAACTGAACGCTATACAGAGGTCTAACCCTGAGATGCAGCGTAGGGTTTACAACGCCATCCGCGCGGTGAGCGAGCAGGAGCATAATCCCATCGTGTCTATTCACGACCACGGTGCGGGAGGGCATCTGAACTGTCTTAGTGAGTTGGTCGAGGATACGGGAGGCCGCATAGAATTGGATAAGCTGCCCGTTGGCGACCCTACTTTGAGCGGCCGCGAGATCATCGGCAACGAGTCGCAGGAGCGCATGGGTTTGGTCGTCGAAGCTAAGGATGTCGAGCATCTGCGCAAGGTTGCGGAGCGTGAGCGCGCCCCGATATACGATGTCGGCGAAACGACGGGCGACGGGCGTTTCACTTTCGAGGACAGGCGCACGGGCGATAACCCTATCGACTGGCCGTTGGAATATATGTTCGGCTCGGCGCCGAAGACTGTGATGAACGACGTTACTGTGCACGAACACTATAAAGAACCCTCATATAAACAGGACGAGGTGGCCAAGTCCGTCGAACAGGTGCTGCGCTTAGAAGCCGTGGCATGCAAGGACTGGCTGGTGAACAAGGTAGACAGGAGCGTTGGCGGTAAGACCGTGATGCAGCAGACGGCGGGGCGCGTGCAGTTGCCTGTCAACGACTGTGCCGTGGTAGCTCTCGATTATCAGGGTGTTACCGGTATTGCTACATCGTTGGGCCATGCGCCTGTGGCGGGATTGGCCGACCCTGAAGAAGGATCGAAGTTGGCTATTGCCGAATCTCTGACAAATATCGTCTTTGCTCCGTTGGCGCACGGACTGAAAGGTATCTCGTTGAGCGCCAACTGGATGTGGCCCACACGCAACGAAGGCGAAGATACACGCTTATACAAGGCCGTTAAGGCAGCGAGCGACTTCGCGCTGGCATTGGAAGTCAATATCCCGACGGGTAAGGACTCGCTTTCTATGACACAAAAATACCCCGATGGCGGCAAGGTCGTTTCACCCGGGACAGTGATCATTACGGCCGCTGCCGAGGTGAACGATGTGCGTAAATGCGTCTCTCCTGCACTGAAAGAGCAGGGTGGCAATATGGTTTATGTCGACCTTTCGGGCGGTGCTTGGGGATTGGGTGGCAGCAGCTTCGCACAGACCGTGGGCGCCGTGGGTATGGATGTTCCGACCGTCGACGCCGAATATTTCGCACGCGGTTTCGAGGCGGTGCAGGGACTTATTAATAAAGGTGTAGCGTTGGCAGGCCACGACGTCTCGGCGGGCGGCTTGATTACAACATTGCTTGAGATGACATTTACCGATAATCACTCGGGTATGCATCTGGATTTGTCGGGGTTGGGTGAAAATGATCTGCACAAATTGCTGTTCAGCGAGCGCCCTGCGGTGGTGTTGCAGGCTGCCGACGGCGGGGCTGTGGTAAGTGAACTCGCGCGCACGGGCGTTAGGGCGTATAATATAGGTGTGGTTACGCGCGAGCGCACGATGCGTATCGGCGAGCTCTCGCTCGATATCGACAGGTTGCGCGATGCGTGGTACGAGACATCATATCTGCTCGACCGTGCCCAGAGCGGTGCCGGAAAAGCAGTTGAAAGACGCGACAATTACTTCCGCACTCCGTTGGAATACCGTTTCCCTGCCGGTTTTACAGGTAAATTGAATACACAAAAAACCGGCGTCAAAGCGGCGATAATCCGCGAAAAGGGGTGCCAGTGCGAACGCGAGACGGCATGGATGATGCATCTTGCGGGCATGGAGGTCAAGGACGTGCACATGACCGACCTTGTCAGCGGGCGCGAGACGCTGGAGGATGTGAACTTTATCGCTTTTGTGGGTGGGTTCTCGAATTCTGACGTGCTCGGATCGGCAAAAGGCTGGGCGGGCGCATTCATCTATAACGAAAAGGCGAAACGCGCATTGGACAACTTCTACGCCCGCCCCGATACCCTTTCGGTAGGTATCTGTAACGGCTGTCAGTTGATGGTCGAACTCGGGTTGGTTGGCGGCGAGGGGCCTGTTAAGATGCTCCATAATGATACGCACCGTTTCGAGTCGGCGTTTATCGGAGTCGATATTCCGGAATCGAACAGCGTGATGTTGAGTTCGCTCAAAGGTTCGCGGCTCGGTATCTGGATAGCCCACGGTGAGGGTAAATTCAATCTGCCCGCGGGCGAGGGGACCTACAATGTGGCGATGAAATATTGCTCCGGAGTATATCCTGCAAATCCCAACGGCAGCGACTTCAATGTCGCGGCGATCGCGAGCGTCGACGGTCGACATCTGGCGATGATGCCCCACCTGGAGCGCGCGATACGTCCCTGGAATTGGGCGTATTACCCCGAAGATCGTACCGAAGACGAAGTGTCACCGTGGGTCGAGGCATTTGAGAATGCGGCGAAGTGGATACTTGCCCGTGCCGAACAATAGTATAATTAATTGAAGCAGTCATTCTCACGTGTCGCCTCGAGCGTGGAGCGAGAGATTCCATTGATATTTTGGCTACGCCGGTGCTTCGCTAAGAATGATAAATGAATAAAAGTTGTGTCAGGCAATCGCATAGATAACAACCCCATAGGCATTTTCGACTCGGGAGTAGGCGGTCTGTCGGTATGGCGCGAAGTCAGAAAGGCACTGCCAGGGGAATCACTTATCTATTTCGGTGACGGATTGAATTGTCCTTATGGCGGGCGCACACGTGAGGAGATCGTCGATTTGGTCACGACTGCTGTCGAGTGGCTGGCGGGACAGAGAGCCAAATTGGTTGTCATTGCATGTAACACGGCAACGGCGGCGGCTATCGACATCGTGCGTGGGAGGTTCGATATTCCTATTGTAGGTATGTTGCCGGCGATAAAGCCTGCCGCAGCATCTACAAAGACGGGCGTAGTTGCGGTTCTGGCGACCGACAGTTCGATACACGGCGAGGGGTTGAGGCGTTATATAGACGAATTTGCCGTTGGGGTAGAGGTTATAACCGCTGTTGGCGAGGGCTTTGTGGAATTGGTGGAACAGGGACGCGAGTCTTCGGAGGAAGCTTTCGAGGTCGTGCGCAAGGTTGTAGAGCCGCTGATAGCTCGAGGTGCCGATAAATTGGTGTTGGGGTGTACTCACTATCCGTTTATCGCGCAGACGATCCGCAGGGTTATAGGTGGGCGTGAGGTACAGATTGTCGACCCCTCGGAGGCGATAGCGCGGCGCGTGGTACAACTTTTGGACGAACACGGGTTGGCGGCGGAACTGCTGCATAAGGCACAATACACATTCCACACGTTGGGAGACGAGGAGTATCTGAGACTGATCATGAAGAAGGCAGGTTTGGGTTTAGGATAATTGATAATTTCAGGTGTACATCTTTGTTTATACTCGAGGACTTTCCATACGGAAACCTATCTATGCGCCCGTTAGTGTTGTCATCTCGAAATGAGCCGTCGGCAAGTGAGAGATCTCTCACTCCATGCTTAGAGATGACTGCATGTGTAGAGAGATACTCGTTATTATTGCGAGATGCATAGCGGCGAAGCGTTCTGAATTGGACTGCCATACCTTGCGATCTTGCGGATACCAATCCATGTTGAATAAGAATGAAACCGAAAGATAAAAATAAGGAGACAAGAAAAGGGCTTTCCGAGACACAGCGATGGGTCATGGGCGTCGTGTTGTTTGCTTTCGCAGTGTTTTTGTTGGTAGCGGTGGTGTCTTATTATTTCTATTGGCAGGTCGATCAGACGGCTGTCAGAAGCGGTAGAGGTGTGGTCATGAACCCTACAGGGCCTGCGGGTGCGCGGTTGGCGGACTATATCGTTGGACAGTGGTTCGGGGTTTTCGGAGTGGTGATACCGTTGCTGTTGGTCGTTTTGGCACTGAGGGTTATAGGATTGAGACCGTTGTCGGCGGGTAAATTGGTGCTGTCGGGACTGGCGTTAATGATCTTGGGGTCGCTGACGCTGGGTTTTGCGTTTGGGGATAAGTGGGGAGTGTTCGGTACGGGGACGGGTGGTGCACACGGCATCTACCTGTCGCAGTTGGTAGTGTCATATCTGGGAAGTGCGGGTACGGGATTGCTGTTACTTTTGGGGTGGGTTTTACTCGGGGTTTATATAACGCGCCGGACTATCGCGATGGTTAACGGTGTGGGCAAAGGCATATATAAAGGTATGGGTAAGATGGGAGAGGTGTTTACAAGTGCTGACGAAAGTGAATACCGGCAGGAACCGCAACCCGAACAGATGCCCGTATCCAAACCTCGACCGGAAGAAGAACCCGAATTGGAAGAAGAGGTTGACGACAGGGTGATAGAGATCGTAAGGCCGCATGAACCTGAGCCTGTTGCCGAACTTAAACCGATGCCTGCACCCGATAATATGATTGTGGAGTTCGGGCAGGAGGCGGGTGATTATATAGTAGGTAAGCGCAAATCGCCCAAGGCGGGCGAGTCGAGGGTGATCGAGGTAGTGCAGCCGCGTGGCGATGGAGAGTTGATGGCGGGCGGAGTGGTCGAAGCTGCCGCACATGGAGCTATGAAAGTGGTGGTGCCCGGAAGGAACGACGTGCAGTTGGACGACGCATATATGACCCTACGAAAGAGCTCTCGAAATACCAGACCCCGCCGGTCGAGATACTTGAAGACCACAGTGTCGATGTGCGTGTGACGGAGGACGAGATATATGAGAACCGCCGCCAGATCGAGACCACGCTGCTGAATTTCGGTATTAAGATCGATAAGATCAAGGCTACCATAGGTCCTACGGTTACGCTCTATGAGATCATCCCGTCGGCAGGGGTTAAGATCTCGAAGATCAAGAATCTGGAGGACGATATCGCATTGAGTCTAAAGGCGCTGGGGATACGCATCATCGCACCCATGCCCGGTAAGGGGACGGTGGGTATCGAGGTGCCCAACAAGGATAAGGAAGTAGTGTCGATGTACTCGGTGGTCAAAACGCGGCGTTTTCAGGAGAGTAAGGCCGAACTGCCCGTGGTGTTGGGCAAGACCATCAGCAACGAGACCTTTATGATAGACCTTACGCAGATGCCTCACCTGTTGGTCGCGGGGGCCACGGGGCAGGGTAAGAGCGTGGGATTGAACGCCATCATAACATCGCTTCTGTACCGCAAGCATCCGGCGGAGCTGAAGTTTGTCTTCGTAGACCCTAAGAGGGTGGAGTTGTCGCTATATTCCAAACTTGAAAAGCACTTTCTTGCCAAGATGGAGAGCGAGGACGAAGCTATTCTGACCGATACGCAAAAAGTCGTCTATACGCTGAACTCGCTCTGCGAACTTATGTCGAAACGCTATGACATGTTGCGCTCGGCGGGGGTGAAAAAGATATCCGAGTATAACGAGAAGTTCCGCAATCGTCGCCTGAACCCCAATAAGGGGCATGAGTTTATGCCGTATATCGTGGTGGTTGTCGACGAATTCGCCGACCTTATCATGACGGCGGGCAGGGAGATCGAGACGCCGCTTACGCGCCTTGCTCAGTTGGCGCGTGCGGTGGGTATACATTTGGTTATCGCGACCCAGAGGCCCGACGTGAAAGTTATCACGGGGTTGATCAAAGCTAATTTCCCCGCGCGTATAGCATTCAGGGTGATGTCCATGGTCGATTCGCGCACCATCATCGACCAGCCCGGGGCTAACCAGCTTATCGGGCGTGGCGATATGCTCATATCCCTGAACGGCGAACTGACGAGGGTGCAGTGTGCGTTTATCGATACTCCCGAGATCGAGCGTGTTACGGAATTTATCGGTAACCAACGGGGTTATGCAGGCCCGTACTCGCTGCCCGACTACCATCCCGAGAGCGGCGACGGCGAAAGGGTGTCGTTCAGCGGCGATGCCGACCCCATGTTGGGCGAGGTGGCGCGGTGGGTGGTGCAGAACCAGCAAGGTTCCACATCGTCGATACAGCGCCGGTTCTCGATAGGTTACAACCGTGCAGGCAGGATCATGGACCAACTCGAAGAGGCGGGGATCGTGGGGCGCGCCGACGGCAGCAAACCCCGCGAAGTGCTTATCATGGACATAAATTCATTGGATCAGATACTATAATAACGCACATGCACGTTCATATTGAAAGGGTTATGAGGAAGTTATTATTGGTTTTTGCGGCGTTTTTACTGCCGCTTGCAGCGTGGGCCGCCGACCCCTCTCAGGAAGCACTGAAACGGTTGGCGGCACGCGTCGATGCTTTAGGCGACTATCATGCGGTATTTGAAGTGCGGGCAGAGGGCAATGTGATTAGTGGCACTTATGCCGTGAGTGGCGACAGGTATAATATGCATACGACCGATTATGATGTCTTCAGCGACGGGCGTACACGTTGGGAGGTGAACCACGCCGACAGAGAGGTGTCGGTGGATGCCGTCGACTTACGTGCAGGAAATGTGCTCTATAATCCTACGAGGGCTTTCGATTTCGCACCCGAGGTATTCGAGAGTGCCATGCATGGCGATAATGTGGTTCTTACGCCGCTCGACAGGACGTCGGCTGTCCGGAGTATTGAAGTCGTCGTTTCGCCGACGACAGGGTTGCCCGCCGAAGTCAGGTACCGTCAAGAGGGCTTGCAGGGCGAAGTGGTTATGAAGATATCGAGCCTGAAAAAGGGTTTGCCTGAAGATGTGGCCTTTACGTTGAATAAAACGGAATACATTGACTATGAGATTTTGGATTTTAGATAAAAACACATATATTTGCAATATGTGCCTTTGGTGAGAATGATGACAATGGCTGTAAAATGCTGATTGTCAGTGTGGTTATTGACTGTTAATGACATGTTGGGCATGGATTTTGTGCTAATTTTCAGTTAAATTTCAATAAAAACCAACGATTATGAAAAAACTTTTGTTATTGGGCCTTGCGGTCTTCGCGTTCGTGGCATGCGGCAAAGACGAAGAAAAAGGCGGCGGCAACGATGATATGTACAATCTTGTCGTAGAAGAAGGAACATCTCGTCCTGCCGAAGGCATGATCAAAGCGGGTACGACCGTTACCCTTACAGCCGACGAACCCGGCAATACGGGTTGGGAAGTTCTGGAAGGCCCGAGCACTCTTACTATCTCTAACGGCAGGTTCCAGATGCCTTCTCAGGATGTTCGCGTTAGGCCTCTTTACGAAGGAAACACAGTTACCGTCGAAGGCGGTACTGCTATGCCCGACGGAATGATTGCAGAAGGTACCGTTGTAACTCTTTCTCCCTCGGTTATCGACGGCAAAGTGTTTATGGGCTGGGAGAGCGAAGAGGTTACTGTGGGTGCTGACTACACTTTCGTGATGCCCGGCAACAATGTTTCGGTAACGGCTATGCATGAAGATGAGATTACTCCTTCTGCTGATTTCGCGGAGCCCAATCTTCTCTATTTCGATGGTCAGAGGTTGGCTCTCGGTAAATTGGAGGCCGATGGTGGTGCGGTTACTATGGGTAACGTTGTAGGTGCCAAGTTCGGCTCGTTGATCGGCTTCCTTATGAAAGCCAATAGCGATGACTGGGATGTTAGCGACATCGCGTTCAACCCGACCGACAAACCGGCATCGGCTTATGCAAACTACAGCGATATTACCTACATGTCCTCTCCGGAGAAGGATAATGCGACATGGGTGGAATTACCCGGTTTCCCTGTTTATACAACTGATACAGGCAATGAATATAACCGAGGTATCGACGGCTATTCTACGGCTAACCACACAACTGCTAATGTTGCCGCCGGTTTGGGTGACATCTGCAAGCTTATAGGCTTGACTTCTGTCGAGGCTGCCTATCTGGCCACTCAGGGTTCATTAGCGTCTTATGACAGCGGTTACCGCTTGCCGACGATGCAGGAATGGACGGAAGAATATCCTGCGGGCACTGTTTATCCTCTCGAAGATGGAGGCTCGGTATATAACATGCGCAACGAAGATAAAGGCTTCCTGTTGCCTATATTCGGTCAACGCAACGATTCTGGTAGGGTTGTAGGTGCAAGAAAAGGCGATGGCAACGGCGCTTTCATGTCGAGCAGGGTAGCACCCAAGGGAACCAGTCCGGTTAACGATAATTACAACAACTTCACTTTCGATCAGGGGTTCGAGATGAAATATGATGAAGATGGTAATCCTATAGGTTACGAATACTTTATGGAGACACGACCTATGAACCAGATACCATTTTCAGACGGCACTTTCGTAGATGGGTTTTCTGCTGCATTAAGTAAGGTCGGCAGTGTTGTTCGCTGTGTTGCGAATGACTAATTGAGAAATTGTTGTTTACAAAAGGGCTGTACATAACATGTGCGGCCTTTTTGCCCCCGAAATAAAAACCGGCGATCGTATACCTCTTTACTCAAAGTAAGTTATTACTATGAGATAGATGCATATAAATTGCCATAAATAATTATCTTTGCAATGTAAATAAAAAACCAACAGTGATGAAAAAACTTTTGTTATTAGCATTAGCAGTCTTTGCCTTTGCAGCATGCGGCAAGGACGATGAAAAAGGCGGCGATGATGGAATGTAC
>QMCD01001327.1_pt1 | contig 15212 bp, 14 predicted proteins | sample 1821841 | NCBI WGS metagenome assembly QMCD01 (sample SAMN01991225, study PRJNA193472) | Termite gut metagenome, whole genome shotgun sequencing project. | isolation source: worker | host: Macrotermes natalensis | reverse complement strand
TATTGCTAAATTTTGGAGGCTATTTTCACAAATGCTAAAACCAAATGATAGGCTGAAGAATATTTGTGTAATTAATTTTTAGAGATTATATAAGAGAATTTACGCACGTTAGAACAGTAAATGAGGAAATAAGGGAATGAGTAAATAAGAGAGCGTCCTGGCGAGGAACGAAGCCATCCAGGCAAACCATTTTTTAAAGAAGTCTAATAAACCACAAAGTAGCACGAAGGGTTTTACGAAGAACACAAAGGATTTTTACAAAGGTATTATTTAGTCGTTCACTTCGCTATAAGCAAATTTTCCCCCTTGTATTATTGACCCCTGAACTCACATTATCTTTATTGTTTTATTCCGACAGGCTCTGCCTGTTTTCTTCTTACAGGTAGAACCTGTTTAGATAGAACGGACGAGGCAAAGAGCCATCGTCCGAACATCGGTGTTTATTTTTGGTACAGCCTCAAGGGAACGGGGGATCCCTATCTTAATTTGGCATCAAAGTAAAACATTATAAAATATACACTTTATACCTCTTCTTCTTTCTTTTTCCCTCCTCCCCGTACATCGTGAATACGGCGGGCATTGAAATATACTGTCAGGAATGCCTCATCATCTACAAATCCTTCTACTAAGGCATCCATTGTTTTCAACTCCTGTCGAACTTGGGAGATTAGAGACACAAGGGAGGAGGTATTTTCCATACGGAAATCTACCGTAGCATCGCGGTGGGCATTCATACGAGCAAGTTTGTCAATGGATTTCTGCAAGTCGGCAAGCATTTTTTCGTCAATTTCGTAGGATTTAAGCTGGTCAATACGCATTTTGCACACTTCGACAATAGCCCGAGAGAGGTTGAGCAGATTGTTGAGAGATAGCAGATCAAGGGATGATCGCGAAAAGTCAGACTGTTCTTCTGCGACGGAATCTTTTTCCAGACGGGCAAAGGCTCGCAACTTGCGACCTGTAATAAAGAGCTTATCTTCCAGTTCCGTGCGTGCTGCCTCTTTGGCTGCCGTATGTCCTTCGGGAGCGTTTTCCTGCTGTTTGGCAGCTGCTTTGTCAATATCGCTGCACAAGGTTTTCAGTCTTGCGTAAGCCTCCGCCAGCAAGGCTTTGTCTGCCCATACCGGCTTGCTGTTTTCGAATACATCCAATACGGCTTTTGACATGTTGAAATAGTTACTTTGTGATTTGTTCATAACTGCAAAATTTTAAAAATTTAAAAAATATCTAAAAGTTAAAATATTCACAAAGATACATGCTTTATTTATAAATAACAACAATGAAATAAAAAATAATAACAATATATATAATGTCGGCTTCCGGACGCTTGGAGTTGGCTTCTAAGCATTCACACTTGACTCCTAAAGACTCGCAGTTGACTTCTAAGCGTTCGCACTTGCTTCCTAAAGACTCGCAGTCGACTTCTAAGCGTTCACACTTGATTCCTAAAGACTCGCAGTTGGCTTCTAAGCATTCGCACTTGATTCCTAAAGACTCGCAGTTGGCTTCTAAGCGTTCACACTTGACTCCTAAAGACTCGCAGTTGGCTTCTAAGCATTCGCACTTGACTCCTAAAGACACGCCGTTGGCTTCTAAAGATTCGCAGTTGGGGGGTCTATTCGGGACTATTCATTTTAACTTACGCAACTTCTCCTAATCAAACAAGTAAAGCCCGAACTCGCGTTATAATTGTCTTTTTATTGATTATTACGGATATCTTTTAATTCAGACTTTTTTCAGATTTGGATAGTACTTTTGCTTTAATATAAAATTTTTTGAGTTTAAAATAGTTATATTACTATCAAGGTTAAGGCAGATTTAATGAAAATATTAATAATCGAAGATGAACCATCTCTGCGGGAACTCATAAAGCAATCTTTGGAAAAAGAACGCTATATCGTTGAATGTGTATCAAATTATGATCAAGCTATTACAAGAATAGAAATGTATGATTATGATTGTATTCTGCTTGACATCATGCTCCCCGATGGCAATGGATTGTCATTGTTGGAAGAATTGAAAAGAATGCACAAAAAAGACAGTGTAATCATTATTTCCGCTAAAGATTCTTTGTATGATAAAGTTTCCGGTTTGGAATTGGGAGCTGATGATTATCTGGCAAAACCATTTCACATGGCAGAACTGGTAGCTCGAATAAAAAGCGTTATCCGGCGGAAACAAAATGACGGAGAAATTACAATTGAATTGGGAAACATGATAATCTTTCCCGAAGAATTTAAAGTAACAGTAGATGACAAAGAGCTGGAATTAAACAGGAAAGAATATGATATTCTCCTTTATTTTGCCAATAGATGCAACCGGCTTATCAATAAAAGCACAATGGCGGAATCGGTTTGGGGCGACCATATAGACCAACTCTATAATTTTGATTTTATCTATGCTCAGATTAAAAACCTGCGAAAAAAACTCAAAGAAGCCGGAGCAAATACGGAAATCAAGGCAGTTTATGGTATCGGGTACAAAATGATAGTTGAATAATACAAAATGAAGCTAATTTACCACATTATCATTCGTCTTTCTATTCTCCTTGGTGTTATCTTGCCCATTTGGGCAATATTCTTCTACATTGCGATGATTGACGAGGTTAACGATGAGATAGATGATTCGCTTGAAGATTATTCCGAACAAATCATAGTGCGATTTTTGGCAGGAGAGGAAATTCCTTCCAAAAGCAATAGTTCCAATAATCAATATTATTTGTCCGAAATAACACTCGAATATGCTCAAAGTAAACCGCATATCCGCTATATTGATTCCATGGTTTATATTCTTTCGGAGCAGGAAACCGAACCGACACGAATACTTGCTACCATTTTCAAGGATGAAAACGGAAAACACTATGAATTAGTTGTCTTAACGCCTACCATTGAGAAAAGGGACTTGAAAGAAGCTATTCTTTTTTGGATTATCTTTTTGTATATCGGCTTATTGCTTATTATTATTATCGTAAATATTTTGGTTCACAAACGAAGCAACCGACCATTATATAAACTCCTTGCATGGATGGAAAAATATAATGTGGGCGAAAATAACATGCCATTGCAAAACGATACGGACATTATCGAATTTAAAAAACTCAATGAAGCGGCAATACAGAATATGAAACGTGCCGAAGAAGTTTTTGAAGAACAAAAACAATTTATTGGAAATGCGTCCCATGAAATTCAAACACCTTTGGCAGTTTGCCGCAATCGTTTGGAAAATCTGATGGAAGATGATACCTTGACCGAAAATCAATTGGAAGAATTGAACAAGACCTATCAAACTTTAGATTATATTACAAAACTCAATAAAATATTACTTCTTCTTTCTAAAATTGAAAATAAGCACTTTATAGAAAAAAATGATGTTGATTTCAACACTGTTATCTATCAGTTTATTGAAGATTACAAAGAAGCATATTTACACAAGAATATCTCCGTAGAAATACTGGAAGATGGGATTTTTACAGTTAGGATGAGTGAGGTTTTGGCTTCTATTCTTATTAATAATCTTATAAAAAACAGTTATCTTCATAATATGGAAAATGGACAATTGTTTATTGAAATTGCTTCTTCCAAAATAGTTTTCAAAAATACAGGGCAAGAAATTCCACTTAATCCCAAACTCATTTTTGAACGCTTTTATCAAGGCAGTAAAAAAGAAGGTTCATTGGGACTGGGACTTGCATTGGTTAAGTCAATTTGTGATTTGGAAAAATTGAACATCCACTATTATCATAATGACAATTTTCATTGTTTTGAAATTTTCAAATAAAAAATATTTTTCTTTTTCTTCAATATTTCATATATTTTTCAGAATTGGGTTTTACTTTTGTCCCATAATTTAATTAAAACAAAAAAAGATGAATACAATTTTAATAATCCTTGCGTGCGTATTTTTTCCGCAAATGTCAACACCAATGCTGGGTGATGATAGACCGATAACTTTTGAACAATTACCGGTGCAATCACAACAGCTAATCAAAAGTCATTTTTCTGAATTGTCAATTGCTTTGGTAAAAATGGATTCCGATTTTTTGGAAAAATCATACGAGGTAATCTTTACCAATGGTAATAAAATCGAATTTGACGGTAGAGGGAATTGGAAAGAAATTGATTGCAAATGGACACAATGTCCGGACAAGCTTATTCCGGTTCAAATCAAGAACTATGTGAAACAGTATTATCCTAACAACAAGATTTGTCAAATAAAAAAGGAAACCTGGAATGGTTATGAGGTTGATTTATCAAATGGTCTAAGCCTGGAATTTAATTCAAGTTTCAAGTTAATTGAGATTGACGATTAAAAATGTTGAAGAAATAAATATAGTATTAATTTTATAAAAAATGTAATTATGCGAAAAACAGTAATTTTAGCAATTGTAACAGCGTTATTCGTGATGACCGGATGTGAAAAGCACAACAATAACAAAGTAGATCCGGTTTATAATAATGGCTTGGAAACAATTTATCCCAATGCAAGTCATGTAGAATGGGAATATGATGACGGTTATCGGACTGCCGAATTTCGGGATAATGGTATGGATGTCAAGGTATGGTTTGATGACAACGGAAACTGGCTGTGCATTGAAACAGATATGCCTTTTCGGAAACTCCCTCAAAACATACAGGATGCTTTCAACAATAGCGACTATTCCAATTGGAGGGTAGATGATATTGATTATATCCAAATTCAAGACCCTGCAACTCAGAAAATCACTTCTTATTATGAATTCGATGTCGAAAAAGGAGGAATGGACAGGGAATTTGTTATCTATCCGGATGGAAACATCGGTGATAAACCACATCGTTGGAATTTCTAATCTATGTAGGCTTGATTTAATTGCTTGTAGAAGTAAAAAGAGGATATTTGGTTTTCAAATACCCTCTTTTTTGTAAATAACGTAGTGTAAAAGTCATTTAATTCGTTACATGTTTACTTTTTTAGTGTCAACCTATTTCAGGATGAGACAGTCTATTATTTCAAAAATTGTTTTATGTTTTTGAAATATTTAAAGGGAGCATATTTAAATGGCAGATCTATCCATGTAGGCGTACTTACGATTGCTCGTCGGTTACTGAAAACAAAAAAACTTTCTTTGCCGTGATATTTTCCTGATCCGCTGTTTCCAACACCTCCAAATGGCAGATGATAATTGGCAATATGCATCAAAGTATCGTTGATACATCCACCTCCGGAAGTGGTTTTGTGCAAAATTTCTTTTACTTTGGCATTTTTTCCAAAATAATAAAATGCCAAAGGTTTCTCGTGTGAATTGATATGGTTAATAGCTTCATTTACATTTTCGAATGTCATTATCGGCAGAATCGGACCAAAGATTTCTTCCTGCATGATGGGATGTTCTGGCAGAATATCTTCAATTATAGTTGGAGCAATGTATTTTTGAGGCAAATCTACTGCTCCGCCATAGAGAATTTTCCCTTCACTCATTAATCGTATCAAGCGTTCCATAGCTTTCTCATTTACGATACGCGGATAATATTTGCTGTTTTTTAAATCTTTGCCGTACATCTTTTCTACTGCTTGTGCCATTTTTTGTACCAGAGCATCTTTTACGGAATGATGTACAAACAGATAATCGGGAGCAATACAGGTTTGTCCGGCATTGACGGTTTTTCCCCACATAATCCGTTTGGCAGCAATATTCAGATTGGCATCTTTTTCTACAATACAGGGACTTTTCCCTCCAAGTTCCAACACTACAGGCGTAAGATTTTCGCTTGCTGCTTTCATAACGATTTTACCTAAACTTGGACTGCCGGTAAAGAAAATGCTGTCAAAACGTTGCCCTAAAAGCATCATGTTAACATTTCGTCCACCTTGCGTGATATTAATATAATCGGACGGAAATGTATTTCTAATAATGTCTTCCATCACTTTGGCAATATTGGGACAATAGGGAGAGGGTTTTAATATAGCACAACATCCGGCAGAAATCGCACCGATTAACGGATTCATCAACAATTGAAAAGGATAATTCCATGGTGCAATGATCAATACTATTCCTAAAGGCTCATATAAAATACGGCTCTTTGAAGGCAATAAATGTATCGGTGTTGGTACTTTGGTTGGCTTAGACCATTTTTTTAGATGCCGGATATGATTATTTATTTCTTGAAGGACTATGCTTATTTCGGTGAGATAAGCCTCTTCGTACGATTTATTAAGGTCAGCCTTAAGGGCATCGGTTATTTGTTTTTCAAATTTGAAGATGGTATCTTTGAATTTCTTCAATTGGTTAATCCTAAAAGAAATATTTTTTGTTTGATGTGTGGAAAAAAAATTGCGCTGCCCGAAAAGAATAGTTTCTATTTCTGATAAAGTAGTTTCTTTCATGAGTTAACATTTTTCGGATGTCCGGTAAAATTATCCATCGTTTTGTATATGCCTAACCATTTTCCCACAATGGTATCAAACCAGGAAATAGGCAGCAAGCCTTCCAAAAACCGCACAAGGCGCATTGGGAATGGCATGCTTAATGAAATTCTATTTTTTTCTATCGCTTTAATAATTCTCTCGGCTACTCTATCGGGATTCAAAATAGGGATGATGGATTTTACTCCTGCAAACATTTTTGTATTAATATAATAAGGATTAACAGTGGTAACATGAACTTTTGTCTTCAGCTTTTTCATTTCCAGTCGCAAGCTGTCTGACCAGCCAATAACTGCCCATTTGCTGGCAGCATATACCGACATTTTGGGATTGGAAATTAATCCTGCCAGAGAAGCAATATTACAAATGTGTCCACTGTGTGCGGTCATCATCTCCGGCAAAAACTCTAATGTTACATACATAGAGGCTAATGCGTTAATATGTATCGTATTGGAAATATCAGCATAATTGTGTTCATGAAAATATTTTCCGACAACAATGCCGGCATTATTGATAAGGATATCCACTTTGCCTACTTCTATTTTTACACGGGCAGCAGCTTCAATAAGCTGGTCTATTTTTGATAAATCAATGCAATAAGTGGCAATTTTTCCCAACTTGGTAAACTCAGCAAAAGTTTCATCAATTTTTTGCTTATTGATATCCCAAATAATCAGTTCTGCTCCACGTTCCAACACCAAACGTCCCATAATTTTCCCGATGCCTGAAGCACCTCCGGTAATCAGAACCTTCTTGCCTTTAAAAATACTCATTGCTTTTATCTATTAATTACTATTATTATAACAAAAATAATGCAAGGATTTTACGAATGAATGAACTTAAAATTAAGAATCAATTTAAATGACTTAAAATCATACAAATATTAATTTGGCACGATATATGATTTTTGTTAAAAAAAGATAAAAACAAAAGTTTAACTGGTAAAAAATATACGTTATGAACACCGATAAGAGAAAAATTTTAAGCAAAATAAAAACTTATTACCATTTCAATAATGATGTTCAATTTGCAAACTTTTTGAATATCTCTGCACAGACATTATCCCAATGGAAGGAGAAAAATTATTTTGATTTGGAAGTGGTTTACAGTAAAATCAAAGGAATTAACCTTTATTGGCTAATCACAGGAAAAGGAAATATTGCCATTGATGAAGGGTATGCCAAACTTATCAGGACAATAAATGAAGATTCAGATTCTGATAAAATCCCAAATACACTTGCAAGAAAACAACATAAAGTTGTGAGATACCAATTGGAAGAAATTATGGATTTAACCTAATTAACGTGAGTTCGGGGTTTATTTATTTGATTTAGAGAAGTTACACAAGTTAAATGAAGTTATAAAGCTGAAAGTTTAAACACCATACTATTATATATATTATTATAACTTCTTAACTTCTCTAACTTCCATACTATTCCACCATTAAGCTATAAAGTATAAACAATTTCATTTGATCCCGAACTCACGTTAATTATTCTTTACAAGAATTTGATAATTGAACAATTGAAAAAAGTTGTACTTTTGCAAAAATCAGGTAGAACATTTTTGATGATGGTCTATTGATTCTAAAAGAATAATTAAGCATGAGAAAACAGTATATTTTTATAATTATTTTGTGTTTATTAGGCTCTGATTTTGTTTACTCTCAGGTTGACCGTCCTCGTCGTGTTGATATAGGCATCATTGCCGGACCTACTATTGACTGGGCGACTACAAATACACGAGGTTATTCTTCTGCCGGAGCGAAAATAGGTGGTGTTTATGGAATAAATGTTGATATTAATATGGTTCCGACATCTTCCAACTATTTCTTTTCTACAGGAATTAATGCCCGACATATCCGTTATGGGTTGAAATACAATGATAATTATGTATACACAAATCCCGATAACAACTATCAAGATGAGACCTTTTTCAATGCAAGCGTAAAATCAACATTCAATACAACTTATGTAACTATTCCAACTGCGATAAAACTAAAAACAAATTCTTTTGATGATTTTGTCTTTTGGGGACTTGTAGGATTGGAACATGCCATTGCCGTATCGTCCAAATCAAACGATGAAATAACGCTGGTAGATGGAAGCACTAAAAAACAAGACAAAGTAAATCATTACAAGCATACGGCTATTTTTAAAGAATCGTTATATGTTGTTTTTGGTGCGGAATATATTATTGAAGATAATACAAAGGTATTATTGGGATTGGGATATAATTTTGGATTTAATAATATGTTCCGGAAAAAATATGAAAACTCTATTTCCGGTTTTGCAGTAAACGCGCATACTCACCGCATAGAAATACAAGTTGGAGTTACTTTTTAAGAAGAGTATATATGAGGCCATGTAGTTCAGCTGAATAGAACGTCAGATTCCGGTTCTGAAAGTCGGGGGTTTGAATCCCTCCATGGTCACAAAAGAAAAAGAACGACTGTTTAAATAAAAAACAGTCGTTCTTTGCTTTTACAGATTTAATTGTTTTGTCCTTCTACCGTTTGATTAAATCAAAACTTTTTCAACGGAGCTTTTGCTAATGCACCTCTAAGTTCAACAGGCGCACCATTCAGTGCAACACATGCATCGCCAAGTTCAACAGGCGCACCGTCCAGTGCAACACATGCATCGCCAAGTTCAACAGGCGCACCGTCCAGTGCAACACATGCATCGCCAAGTTTAACAGGCGCACCGTCCAGTGCAACACATGCATCGCCAAGTTCAACAGGCGCACCGTTCAGTGCAACACATGCATCGCCGAGTTCAACAGGCGCATCGTCTACTGCAACACATGCACCGCCAACTTCAACTGATGTATCGGCAAGTCTGTTCTACAATATATTTACCGAAATGCCACCTTTAATCCAAATTCCGGGTTGAGGAATATTTCCCAAGTCAAAATATTTTGTATTAAATAGATTGCTTGCCTCTACAAAAACATTTACCTTGTTTAAAAGCAGACTTATTTTTAGATTGCATAGTAAATAAGGTTTATATCTTTGCTCTGTGTTAGATATGGCATCCAAGTATGTACCTGCTCTTTCCTGAAAATTGAATTGCCAATTTGCATGAATCTTCCAATATATTTTATGGTTAATATTTAACTTTATCTGATTGCGAAGATAATCCGTTGCATATAATGACAGATATCCTTGACTATTTTTAGAGACATACAAATAACTATATTGAATCCCTATCTGTGAGATGTATTTATTTTTAGGGAAATAAACAGCTAAAATATCCATTCCTGTTGCTTGTACATTCGTCATGTTTGTGCAGAACCAGTTTTCTTCCAAAGATAAACGTACCCAATCAATAATTTGAAAACCATATCGATAAAATACAGTAAGTCCGACTTTCCACTGTTGAGGATTCCAAGATGCTCCCAATTCTGCCACAATCGCTTTTTCGGGTTGAAGATTAGGATTACCGATTTGAGTTGCACTCGTATAATAAAGGTCAGTAAATGTAGGCAATCGATATACAGATTGTATAAAATAATTAAGTTCAAAATTCTTACGGAAATACCAGACCGTATTTGCTGCCAAATTCCAATTGAATTCATAATCTTTACACCAATTCCCTCGCATTCCCAGAGATGCTTTCCCGTTTTTCCATAAGAAATTCTGCTGTGCTTGAAATCCAATATGTTGGCGTTGACCTTTCTTGGTATAAAACAAAGAATCATTTTTATTGGAAACTAAAACAGGATTGTCCGTTAATTCACCCAAATTATTACTTCGGATATTTTCCTGTCTGTAATCCAATCCAATGGCAGTATTTCCCCATTTGTAATTACAGGCTCCCTGCAAATTTATTCCGCCTACAATTGTTTTGTGATAATTATGTCCGGTATACCAATCGGGTGCCTCATATCGAAATAATTCAAAACGGTCGTAATGTTCCCGAAAATACAAGTTCGAATTCAATCGCCACTTTCTTCGTATCAATGTATAATTTGTACTTGCAAACCATGTTTGAATATGCTCATATTGTTCTCTGTATTTTGCCGAATAAAAAGAATTTGCCCCGAATTGTTTGTTTTGATATCCTCCCTGAATATCAAAATGTCCTCTTTCTGAATCTTTATACAATATTCTAACAAAAGCATTTCCTTGCAGATAATCCGTATTAAGAGTAAATCCCTCACTTCGATTGATATCTCCACCTATTGTGAGATACCATTTTTTATGATGAATATGAACATTTCCTGACGCCCGGATAGAACCATACATTCCGGCATTTAGTGACAGATCAAAGATGCTTTCTTGAGGCGTTCGTGTGATAATGTTGATACATCCGGCAAAGGCAACCGTATTGTATGCCATTGTTCCAGGACCTTCCAGAACTTCTATCCGCTCAATGGCTTCAATAAGAATGGGAATGTGTAATGAAAAATGTCCTGTTTGAGGATCAGTGAGATTGATACCGTTTAACAGGACGATTGTTTGATCAAAGGTGCCTCCGCGTAAACTTACATCTGCTTGTATTCCATTATTTCCTCTTGTACGCAAATCAACACCTTGAACATATAGTAGCAAATCTTGCAGGGTATTAACCCCCGCCTGCTCTATCTCGTTACGGTTGATTATGGCAGTAATTTGTTGCGGTGCCATAAAAATGGATGTTCTACTTTCACCGATTACTACCTCATCCAGAAGAAATTCTTTTTCGCTCAATGAGTCACTATTTGTAACTTGAGCATTCAAAGAATTGGAACACAAACCTAAGAAGCTACATGAACCGGAAATAACACCCATCTTTATGACTTTGTTCAAACTGTTGAATACCGCATACGAATTACGGCTCCAACGGCAGAAGCAAAAGTCATGCGCTGGTTTTGTAATTTTCTTTGTCATGAACTTTTAAATTTGGTTAATAAATAAAAAAACCGCTTTTAGAGCGGTTAGAGGTACCAGACGGATTCGAACCGCCGTAGAAGGTTTTGCAGACCTCTGCCTAGCCCCTCGGCCATGGTACCATTTTGATGGTGCAAAAGTATAAAAAAAAGCAGTAGGTTTGCTGGTTAGGTAAAAAAAATACCAATTTAACGTGAGTTTGGGATTTACTTATTTGATTAATAGAAGTTACACAAGTGAAATGAAGTTACAGGAAGTTATAAAGTTGAAAACTGAAAGTTTAAACATTGTACCATTATATATTATAACTTCTTAACTTCTTTAACTTCCATATTATTTCACCATTAAGCGATAAACTATAAACAACTTCTTTTGATCCCGAACTCACGTTAAATTATATTTTTTTTAAGACATGTAACAAATTAGGTGACTTTTACACCAATAACGCAGTACTGCTTATCATCAGCCGGATAAAGAGTAAAATCTTAGTGATCGTGATCATGGTCGTGGTCGTGATCCCCTTCGTCATGACTTAGCACAATACTGCGGGCAATGTAGGATTCGTTTTTAGCGGCATCGGTGCAATAAACCATCAAATGATATTTCCCTGGTGTGGCACTTTCCGGAATCGCTATTTCATGATGATGGATTTTCGTGTTTTTATACTCCGATACATCCCATGATTTCTGGAAATAAAATGGCGTTGTTTCACCATCCGATTTCAAAGACTTTCCATGGTCATGCCCGTCAAATACATTATGTATTTCCACCTTATACGAATGCAGCATTTCATTATCCGACAAATCCATATCGAAATGAATATTGCCGCCAATTTCGAGCGTATCGCCTTCTTCCGGCTCTATCAGGTTAATAACGGGAACTTCTGTATCGCTTTCTTCTTTGCAAGCGATAAAAACTACGGAAATAATTGCTAAACTTACTGCTGAAAAAATCAGGCTCTTGGTTCTTGTTTTCATTTTAACTTTATTTTAAATGGAACTTTAATTAATAATTGGAAGTTGCGTCCCGGTTCCGGGATTTCTACTTTCCTGTAAAAACTTAAATGGTTATAATATTTGGTGTTCAATAAATTATTCAGAGAAAATTGAATGTCGATTGTTGTTTTGGCGACAGGAATACTGATGTTTCCCCCCAGATTTATCAGGTTGGTACCTTTGGTCGGGCTTTCGTTTTTCGCTACCCGATTTTGAGAAGCAATAGTGTGTAATTCTGCAAACAATTCAAATTTCCAGACTTTAAAAGTCACGGTATTACGCATGGATGCCGGGGGAGAAAAACTCAAAGGAGTTTGTTCGTCAATGTTATAAGTATAAACATATTCTCCTGAAAAAGAATAATGGAGCCATGAAAGAATATCCATATCGAAAGCCAATTCCGTTCCTGCAAAAATGGCTTGGGTTCCTATATATTGGTAAATCTGCCCTGCATGAGGAAGCACAGACCATTCTCCGGTCGGACTTAAATGAATATAATTGCTAAACCAACTTACAAAAGGCGTTAGGGAAAGCTGTATCTTTTTCCGTTCAAAAAGATAGGAGACATCCAACTGCCATCCTTTTTCGGAAGCAAGCGATGAATCCCCCTGTTCATGCCGGAATGTTCCATGATGTACGCCATTAGAAGCCAACTCATTTGCTCCCGGCAGGCGAAAGCTTCGTCCGATATTTACCTTCAATAAATGATTCGTTTTCATATTCCAGACCATTCCCAACGAGCCTGAAACATCACCAAAATTACGTTTAACAGGATAACTTCGCCATTGATACTGTGCAATCAATTCATCATCATATCCCATATTCCGCAAATGAGTTTCCAGATAAGGATCTTCGTAGGCATCTGCGTCAATCATGCCGAAATCGTAACGAAGACCGCCGTTAAGAGCAAATTTGGCTGACTTTTTCCATGAAGCAATCACAAAAATTCCCGTATTGAAACGATCATAGTTAGGGAGCAAGAAAGAATACCCTCCTATACGGTTTTGTTGATATTGGAAATCCCAGCCTGCTGTGTACTCCCATACCGTCGAAGAGAGAAACTTAAACTTTACCGAAGAACTGTATGTGTTTAATTTGAATAATAATTCCCTGTCAGGATTGGTTTCGGGAGGAGATTGTGAACTGTAATGGGTATGAAATTCACTTTGTTCTTCGCGATAATTATTTTGATAACCAATATCCCACGAAAACATCAATTTCTCCCAAGCATATTGCTGATGTGTACTTACTTTCAAATGATTGACGATACTATACGGCAATTCAATATTATAGCTTTTTCCGTCATCCTGTACCCTGGAAATATCGGGAATTCCGTGTGCTCCGGGGAAAAACCCAACTGTTTGATAGGCGTTGTTTATGGCATAATGGGAAAAATATTTTCCTTTCCTGTATTCGGTATAAAAATTCGCATTGCGTTCCATGCCTGCCGTATTTTTCAACTTGCGACCATAAACAGGAATTTTTTGCGTAAGATACACGATGGTATCGGTCGGGACACGATAATCTCCAAAATGTTGTTCACTGTAACGCAGCCTGACATACCATGCTCCTTTTTTCACTCCCAACAATAATGAGCCTCCGAGCGTACCGTTAACGGTTTTTCCCAATAACGCCACCTCACCGAAAAATTGATTCTCCAATGGAGGAAGAGCTTGTGAAATTTCTATTACTCCACCCATGGCATCGCTCCCATAAAGTAAAGAAGATGAACCCTTGTAAATACTAACTCGTTCTATATTAAAAGCATCAATTTCCAGACCGTGATCACTTCCCCATTGCTGACCTTCCTGTTTAATTCCGTTTTCCACTACCGTAATACGATTGAAACTCATTCCCCGTATCATCGGTTTTGAAAAGCCCGAACCAATATCCATGGATTGAACTCCCGGAATATATTCCAGTGCTTGCACCAAATTCCCGGTGAAATGCTCATTTAGAAACTTCTTTTCCGCCACATCTACAGGTAGAGATGAGGTTCGTTTAATCTCTTCTTCGTAAGAAGGTGCGTTTATAATCACGTCCGGCAATATTTTCACGTTCGAAGAATCTATTTGTTGAGCATATAACCCGAATCCGGCAAAACAGAAAACAACAATTGAGATAATCCTCGCATACATAAAGTATCTGCTTCTTAAAAATTTGACTCGATTATTAGCCTATCTAATTATCCAAACGCAAAGATATACTTTTTACCAAATGAAACATTGTTTCATTTGGTAAAAAGTTAGAAAATATAGATATATTATTTTTGTCTATTTTTGTATTCTTGAATAAATCATCATTATGAATGCAGCGGAATTACTCAAAAGCAAAGAATTAAAAAAAACGGCTCAGCGGATATTGCTGATTAATATATTGAAAAAGAAAGCTGTTGCTTTAACGGAAAATGATATTAAAGAAGGAATGGGAGATTTGTACGACCGTATAACTTTCTACCGGACTATCCAGACCTTGCTTGATGCGGAGATTATTCACCGCATTACCATTAATAGTAAGACTATCAAATACGCTTTGAACGAAGAATCTTCTCATAGAGAAAATCACAGCCATTTCTTTTGCGAAAAATGTCATGCCGTTACCTGTTTAGAGGATACAACGAAATTCGATTATCAACTGCCAAAAGGCTACACGGCACACGAATGCGAAATTTTAATAAAAGGAACCTGTACACGATGTGGAAAAGAGAATAGACCTCTTCGGAAAATAGTACAATAAAAAACAGCTATCATTGTAATATGTTTTACAATGATATAAAAGCCTTTAATCTGTCTCAGTTCAAGCGTCTGACCGGCGTAAAACGAGAAGTTTTTGAACAAATGTTATCAGTCTTGGAAGAATTTAAGTCCTGCTCAAGAAAACATCCAAGTCGGGGTACACCAGCCAAGCTAAGTCATGCAGATAAACTCTTACTGTTACTGATGTAT
>QMCD01005840.1_pt1 | contig 15220 bp, 16 predicted proteins | sample 1821841 | NCBI WGS metagenome assembly QMCD01 (sample SAMN01991225, study PRJNA193472) | Termite gut metagenome, whole genome shotgun sequencing project. | isolation source: worker | host: Macrotermes natalensis | reverse complement strand
GACCAGCTCCGGTAAATCGCCATTTAACCTTTCATGCTCAATCAGGCAGCGTTCGGCCCAGGTGTGGGTGAGGTGGAGGGTTTGTTCGGCGTTCTGGCGGGTGGTTTTGGCGGCGGTGGCGGCGTTGCCGTAGCCGATGGGGCAGTCAAAGGCCATGTGAATGTCGGAGCCGATTTGGTGCTGGGCTTGCATGGAGGATTCGGGGGTGATGGTGAGTTGGTCGCCATTGATGTGCGAGCGGAAAGTGGCGCCATCCGGGGTGATTTTGACGCCGGGGAGGCTCATGATTTGGAAGCCGCCGGAATCGGTGAAGGTGGGGCGGTGCCAGCCCATAAACTCCGCAAGGCCGCCGGCTTGTTGGATGAGTTCGGTGCCGGGTTGGAGGATCAGGTGATAGGTGTTAGATAAAATGGCTTGACCGCCGAGTTGAGAGACTTGGGCGGCGGTCAAGGCCTTGACCGCCGCCTTGGTGCCGGCCACGATAAAGGCTGGCGTGTGGATTAAACCGTGCGGGGTGGAAAGCACCCCGGTTCGCGCCAGCGAACCGGGTAGTTTGGTTCTAATTTCGAAGAAATTAGTTAGTGCCATGGGCAAGGGTTAGTCGGTGACTTCGACACCCATTGAGCGGGCGGTGCCGGCAACTACTTTGATGGCGCCTTCTATATCGATTGCGTTCAGTTGATCCATCTTGGCTTCGGCAATTTCTTGGAGTTGGGCTTTGGTAATTTTGCCAACTTTTTCGGTGTTGGGCTTGCCGCTGCCTTTTTCCAGCTTGATTTTTTCGCGGATTAGGTCGTCGACTGGCTGGCCCAGACTCTTCCAGGCGAACGTGCGGTCTTCGAATACTTGCAGATGCACGATGACGTTTTTGCCCATCAGGCCTTTGGTGGCTTCGTTGAATGGGTTAATGAACTCCATCATGTTTAGGCCCCACTGGCCTAGGGTTGAGCCGACTGGTGGTCCAGCGGTTGCCCGGCCGGCCGGGATGCGCAACTTTAAATTTCCGATTACTTTCTTTTTTTCTGCCATAAATAATTATCCTTCCTCGGTGCGTAACACTAATAATATATCAAAAAATGCACAAAATGTAAATAGCTAGATTTTCTTGACTTGTAGGGCGTCGAGTTCGATGGGGGTTTCGCGGCCAAACATGCTGACCATGACTTTGATTTTACCCTTGAGTTTGTCGATTTCGGAAACGGAGCCGTCGAAGCCTTTGAAGGGGCCGTCGATGATATTGACGATTTCGCCTTCGGAGAAATTGATGTCGTATTTGGGGTCGTCGATGCCCATGCGTTTCTTGATTTTGTTAATTTCTTTTTCGCTGACGGGGGTGGGTTTACCGTCCACGCCGATGAAGCCGGTGACGCCGGGGGTGTTGCGGATGATGTACCAGGTTTCGTCGGTGAGTTTCATTTCTACCAGGACGTAGCCTTGGAAGATTTTGCGGTCCACGATTTTGCGCTTGCCGTTTTTGATTTCGATTTGCTTTTCTTTTGGCACCATGGCGTCGAAAATCTTATCGGCGAATTCGATGGTGTTGGTGCGCTGGCGAATGCTGTCGGCCACCTTGTCTTCGTGCTCTGAATAGGTGCTGATTGCGTACCAGGCTCTTGTGTCATCATATCTTGTGTTTGCCATTTTGTTAGTTCCTTTCTTTCTGTTGTATTAGGCTCTTAATAGGTTTTTGAATATAAAATCGAACAGCATGTCTAGGAGCAGGACGAGTGCGGTGAAGGCCAGCACGTAGATCACCACTGCGAGAACCATTTTCCAGGTAGCTTTGCGGGTGGGGAAGTGGACTTGTTTGAGTTCTGCAAATGCGCCACGAAAGTAGCCGACTTTTTTGGTTTTTGGTGCCTTGGGGGCTTTTTCTATTTTCTCTGCTTTCACTTTTTCCGTTGTTTTTGCCATATGATTCGTACCCTCTTTCATGCTGCTTAAAAAATCTGCTTTAAGCAGATTGTCAAGTACTATTCTACACCTCGTAGAATTATATGTCAAGTTTTTAGCCAATTATGATGATGGCGGCGATCATGAGGGCAGTGGCGACGGCGTGGTGAGCGACGGATTTGCGGGTGAGTTTTTCGCGGCCGAATTTGGGGACGATGATAGTAAGGATGATGCCGCAGACAAAGGCGGTGATTAGTTCGGCGACGCCTTCCACTACGGAGAGCAGGGCCAGAGGAGCGACTAGTACTCCGAAGCGCCAGATAATCTCGGCGCAGGTGGTGCCGAGGTCGTCGAGTGCGGTCCAGAAGATCTTTTGGCCGAGTTTGCCGCGTTTGAGGTATTTGCGAAAGTCACGCCGCCAGCTTTTAATGCAGGCAAAGAGGACAAGGTTGCATAAAATGGTGCCAACTAGCAGCCAGAAAAAACTAGGGAGAGTTGAGGCAAGACCCGCGCCTTCGGCGGTAGGTGTGGCACCGCTGATGAATATCACATCGCTAATGACCCAGATGGTACAGGCCAGGAGGATGTTGCCGGCTGTTTTGAGGTTGAACTTGAGTTTTTTGGCGCCGGCGGCCGAGACGACCACTACGGATGCGAGCAGAATCAGCAGGAAGCCAGCGAATTCTGGCAGCGAGATTGATTGGCCGAGAAAAATCGTGGCGAAGCATAGTGAGATGATTGGCGAGAGCTGCATGAGCAGTGTGACGTCTGTGGTGTCGCTGCGACGGAGCGAAAACCAGTAGAAAATCGTGCCGATGACGTCGGCGGCGCCGGCCAGTATCAGGATCCAGGTATTGCCGGCACTGAAAATGTCGCCGCGAAGGAAGATCAGCAGACCAATGGCAATGGCAAGTTCGGTGAAGATGAATAGACCCTGGGAGGCCTTGGGGTTGAGGCGTTTGGAGTAGTGATCGACGAGGTAGTTATCGACAAAGTTGCCGAGGGCGTAGAGAACAGCGGCGGCGATAGGAATCCACAACCAGGGCATAGGGCGGGTTAAACCCTTTCGGCGAGGATCACGGTGCGGTGATCGTAGGTGTTGATTTCGCGGTCAAATTCGCCGGTGCAGGTCATGAGGGCCAGGAATTGGGACTGGCTGGCTAGGTCCTCGGGCGGGGTGAGGAGTTCGAACATGCTGATGGTCGAAAGCTGAACGGTGCGAATAGATTGGACCCGGTAGTTGATGATTTGACCGCTAGCCAGAGTGATGGTGATGGTGTCGGCTTCTTTGAGGTTCTCAAGTCCGGTGAAAACACCAGGGGTGTGACCGTCGAGGAAACTGACGCCGGGCTGGCCGGGTTGCGACGACAGATTGAACCAGCCGACGGTGTGCTCCGGAACGTCAACTTTGCGTTGATCCGTTACGCCGACTTCGGTGATTTTGGCGCGAATTTTGGCTGCTGGAATTGAGATGTAGCCGAGGGGGGTTGCGTTGTCTTTTGGCGCGTTGGTGGGGTCGGAGCTATTGGCTAGGCCGGCGGGGCTGGGTGGGGCCTTGGGGGGATTGACTTGCGCATCTGTGCTATTGATGTCCGGGCCAGCCAAAATGCCGGTGTTTGTGCCGGTTTGCCCGGTTGTGGTGTAGATGATTTCTTCGGCGTTGGTGGGGTCGGTCAGGACGTTGCCAGACAGGCAATAATAGGCGACCGTGACGGCGGCCAGCATAACTAGGGCTTTCATGGCTTTCCATTGGATTCCCGAAACCGAGAATATGTCGCGTTTAATTTCAAGCATTTTTCCTCCTTTGCCTTTCCTGAGTCTATATTAGCACGAGGGGGATGGGGGTGTCAATAGGAAAGCACAAGGGAAATGGGGTCGCTGCAGCTCGCATATCTTTTTTCCTCAGTTTGTCGCCTTACGCCACATATTCCTCACGAGGGACGTCGTTCGGCCAACCCGTCGTCACGGGTGGCCGCCGACTCGCTCTCGGCCCGTTGGCCTGCGAGATGCCCTCGTGAGGAATATGTGGCTTCGGCGAACATAAATGACAGTGCGACCTCGCAGCAGTCGCAGCTCGTTTTTGCTTTACTCTGCATATCCCCAGGTTTGGCCGGTGGGAGAGTCTTTGACGGCGATGCCGAGTTTGGTGAGGGCGGCGCGGAGCCGATCTGATTCGGGCCAGTTTTTGGCGGCGCGGGCGACTTGGCGTTCGGATAGGAGTGATTTGGCTTCTGGGCTGATGTCGGGGGTGGTGCCGAGGAGGTCGAGCCCGAGCGCGCCGTCCAAAAACTGGAGAAGACCATCGCCGGGGGTGAAGGATTCGGGGAGTTCGTCGACCGCGGCTAGGGCTTCGGGGGTGTTGAGGTTGGAACCGAGGGCGGCGATGGTCTTCCTCTGCGCCGCGGACTCGATTTCCGCATCAGTTGCTCCGCCCTGCCACCTGCGGGCTGCCAGATTGCGCCAGTTCAAGCGTCTTTGCCGGGCGCCGGCCAAGCCGTCAAAAGTGAAATTGCGCTCGCTGCGAAAATGTCCCTGCAGTGTCCACATTTTGTAGTCTAGGGGGCGAAAACCTCGCGCAGCCAGGTCAGCCAGGGTATAGATATTGCCCAGGCTTTTGCTGATTTTTTCGCCGTCTATCATGATGTGGTCGCAGTGCAGCCAGTAGTTGGCGAGCTTGGCGCCGTTGGCGGCTTCGCTTTCGGCGATTTCGTTGGTGTGGTGGACGGGGATGTGGTCGATGCCGCCGGTGTGGATGTCAATTGTTGTGCCGAGTTCGGCTTTGATGATGGCGGAGCATTCCATGTGCCAGCCGGGATAACCCATAGTACGTGCTTTGGAATTGTCCCAACCGCGAACAGCGTCGCCCGCNCCCGTCGCCACGGGGCGGTCGCGCTTTTCTCTCGGGCTGCCGCCCTCCGAGACATCGCTCTGGGATAATTCCAAAGCTCCTATATCGGCACGCTCATCAAGCAAATCCTCTGGCGTTTCCCACTGCATGTCGTGTTTTTGGCCGGGCAGGACGAATTTCCAAAGGGCGAAATCGCTAATGTTGCGTTTGCCGGAGTTGAATGCCACACGGGCGCCGGCGCGAAGTTCGGCCAGGTCGAGCCGAGCAAAGTCTGCATAGCGGGGAAACTTGGCGGTGTCGTAATATATGCCATCGTCCAGTTGGTAAGTGTAGCCTTTGTCTTTCAGGGCGCGGATCAAGTTCAAGTCTTCTTCGATATATTCCGAGGCGCGGGCGACCTTGGTCGGCTCGACCATATTCAGACTGTGAAAATCTGCCAAAAATAGGTCGGTAAAATGCTCCGCAACCTGCCAGACGGTCTTGCCGGACAGTCGGGCGCCTTTTTCCATCTTATCCTCGCCATCGTCGGCGTCCGAAGTCAAGTGGCCGACGTCGGTGATATTCATGATGCGTTTGACCTCGTAGCCGAGCAGCGCCAGGGTCCGCACCAAGGTGTCCCAATATATATATGCCGTCATATTGCCGATGTGCGGCGCGGAATACACTGTGGGGCCGCAGGTATAAACTGTCACTTCTTCTGGATTGATTGGCTTGAAGTCCTCGACCCGCCTGGTTAGCGTATTATATAGCTGCAATTTTTGTACAAAATTTTCCATAATTACCTCTGTTATTTTTTAAACGACTTCCGGAAGTCTATGGATCGTTTTCTTGGACTTCGCCAGTGCTTTCTACGCGCTCCAGGGCCTCGGCCGCAACGTGAATCAGCTCGGCGACGACCTTGTCGTATTCATCATAAACCCGAAATCCGGCCGCGTAGGCGTGGCCGCCGCCGCCAAAGAACCCAGCGATTTCCGCCGCAACAGGCGAATATGTGCGCAGCTTTCCAGTCAGCCGTCCGTCGGGGTAGGTCTTGATGGCGCAGCAGACGTCCACGTCTTCGACTAGTCGCATTTCTTCCAAAATCAGCACGTTAGGATTGTATTCGTCGCTATACTCGCGGATTTCTTCCCAAGGGATGTGGACCAGGGCGACCTTGCCGCCAACGTGGTATTCGATTCGCTCAATCAGCCGGCCCTTATAGCCCAAAATCCGCTGCGATTTACGACTCAGCTCCCGCCGGGCCGTTTCTATTTCCGATACGCTGGCTCCGGCGTCGGTCAACTTGGCGACCATACGGAAAGTTTCGGACGTCACGTTTTGCACGGTCAGCCCCAGGGTATCGGAAAGGATCCCGCCCATCAGGCTCCGGGCGAGTTCGGCATTGATGTCTAGCTCTTGCTCGTAAATCAGGCTGGCTAGTAATTCGGCGGTTGAGGATAGGTTCTCGGCAATTAATTGATGTTCAAAGGTCAGGTCGGCTTCGTATTCGGCATGGTGATCAATGACCAGCACCGGGTGGTGTTCCAAGAAGTGCTTGGCTGCTGCGTCTTCTAGGGTTTTGGAGAGCAGCAGGGAAGACGCGGTGTCCACGATAATTGCTGCTTCCGCGCCGTAGTCAAACTCTTGGTCCACTCTGTCCCAACCGTGGAAATAACGCAGGTATTTAGGGATGTCCACTGGGCAGTGTAATGATGCAGTTTTGCCCATGTTGGCGATGATGTCCTCAAGTGCCAGGGCCGAGCCGAGGCTGTCGCCGTCTGGATTTTCGGCCTGAATCACCACAAAAGAGCTATACTTTTCCAAAAACTGCTTGAAGATCGCGCCGTTGCCTTTTGTCATGGTTTAATTATATCACATCTCCGTGCGGCCGCTGAGGGCGTGGTTCAGGGTGATTTGGTCGGCGTATTCCAGATCCACGCCCACTGGTATGCCTCGGGCCAGGCGACTAACCTTGACCTGATCTACGTATTTTTCGCAAACCTGTTTTTGCAAAAAGATGGCGGTGGATTCGCCCTCCACGCTAGCGTTTGTAGCGATGATTATCTCTGCTACATGGTCGTCGGCGATGCGCTGCATCAGTTCACTGATGTGCAGTTTTTCCGGCGTCATGCCGTCCAGCGGAGAGATGGCGCCGCCCAGCACGTGGTAGGTGCCGGTGTAGCCGCGGGTTCGCTCCACAGCCAAGATGTCCAGCGGCTCTTCCACCACCAAGACGGTGGTTTTGTCGCGAGCGGGGTCGGCATACAGCGGCGAGACTTCTTCCGTTGCGTCAATCAGGGCAAAGGTAATGGGGCAGTTCTTGACGGAGCTGTGCAAAATGGCCAGGGTAGCGGCTAGGTCGCCAGCCACTGTTGGATCGGAGCGCAACAAAAAGTAGCCGTAGCGTTCGGCGGTGCGTGGTCCCACGCCGGGCAGTCGTCCGAGTGCTTCAATTGTGTCGCGTAAGCCTTGTGGTAACATTTGACAATATCATTCCTACTTGTTGTGTTATGGTCCATTCTGCATTCTTCCACATCCACCGTCATTTCTCGGTACACTCCTCACGGCCGTCGTCACGGCGTTCGTCGCTGATACTCTAGCCGTCCTCGAGAATCACCTCGAAATGAGGTGGATGTGTGAATGAATAGTATCTACATGCCCAGGTTGCCGAGTCCGCCCATCAGGGGTTTCATTTTTTCAGATGCGATTTCTTGGGCTTTGGCATAGCCGTCTTGCACGGCGGATTCGATCCAGCGTTCTAGTTCGTGGATGTCGTCTAGGTCCACGCGTTCCGGGTCAATCTTGACGCTTTTTAGTTTGAGTTCTCCGTTCACTTGTACTACGACGGCGCCGCCGCCGGCTTCGACTTCTACGATTTCTTTGCTGAGTTCTTTTTGTGCTTTGCGCAACTGGTTTAACATTTTTAGCTGATCAAACGCCATTTTTTTCTCCTCTACTTATTTAACAGTACTATTATATCATAGTTGCGAGTATCGCTCGTTCGCATTCTGTCCCACCTGCACTTTTTCTCATCAGTCCATCGCTGATGTTGTAATTTACCACAACATTCAGCGATGGCGATTTCAGAACCCAGTCGCAGCTACGCTGCTCCATGAACCTGAAATCGCCCGTGACTGTTGGTGAAAATTACAACGCTCGGACACGATTCGGAAAAGTGCAGGTGGGCCAGCCGTGGCACCGATTCGCACTTTTTATGATCCAGCTCTCAATACTCTATTCTCAAGGCGATGAGAGGTGAATCGGCGAATCCGAGAGGAGTAACTTCTCCTTGCAGCTTCGCCTTGAGAATAGATGTATAAGAGATGAGGAAAAGTGCGGCCACAGCAAGTTTTATTAATCCGCCGAATTCCTGTAAATATATAACCTATCCCCATCATTGGACCGGCTGGACGTGACGATCCGAGCGAGCTGCAGGTTCTCGGGCCGTCTGAAATCCTCCGCGTAAAGACTGGGCGAAAGCAAAATCGTATCGCCAGCGAAGCCACTCGGCACTTCGGTATCCACAGTAAAGCCGTCCAACGCCCCGGCCGCCCGATAGAACCGCTGCTCAACCGACCCTTCCGGCACCAGCACCAAGCTACCAGCCGCAGCGTTATCTTTGAGCAGGGCCAGGTCGTGGCTATAATGGTCGGCGATTTGCGGTACAAACACCCCGCCGTAGGCAAAATACTGCACATTGCCGACAACCACCGCGATGAGCAGCGCTGCGACTGGCAATAATCCCAAAACTCGCGCATAGGGGTTGAGCGGGAAAGTGCCATACCATTTTCTCAATATAAAATCAATTCCTCCGGCCACCAAAATCGCTGCTGGCAGAACAATCAACCCTAACCCGGCCGGCGCCAGAGCCATTACCAGACCTACAAACAGCAGCCACAGGTACAAAAAGTAGTTTTTGGCCGAATGGCGCTCTTTGAATAGGCCTACAAAGCCCAGTCCCGATAAGATAAACATCGGCAGCCCGAACCCCGGCGTGACGATTGGCGAATCCAACGCCGTCTGAAAAGAGAATAGCTGGCGAAACGACAGTCGCAGATTGCCCGGAATCGCCGAAAAGGCAACTCGCATGTCGGTACCCGGGCCGAACAGTAGTGCTACGGCGTTGTAGTTAAAATGAAAAATCGTCGAGATAATCAGGGGCAACGACACAACAACCGCCGCTCCCAAGGCAACCCAGTGCCAAAACTGCGGCAATTGCTTGAACAGGAAACGCAGATGCGGGTGCACGGCGACCGTGACGACCATCGCTGCGACCGCATACACCATATATGGTGTATATAAGGATAGTGCTAGTGCCATATATAGCGCTACGTCATATATATCCAGTGATCGCTTGTTGCTCATAGCTTTGAATCCCAGCCAGAGAATCAGGGCTGGCCAAAAGACATACATAATATCAGCCGTGCCGTGCCCGGCGACTGTCAGGAAAACGCCGGCCGAGAGTATCAATCCACTGGCGATGGCGGCAACGTTCTTTTTGAACCAGTGCGAGAGGAGCAGGACTATTAGCAATCCACTGATCAGGGCTAAAACTATTGATGGCAGTTTAATGCTCAGCACCGACATGCCAAACAGGTGAATGCTGGCTTTCTGCAGGAGCAGGTAGGGCATGTTCAAGACGTTTCCGGGCGTAAAGCTGCCGATTTTTAGCTCGTACGCGGCGGTCGCGCTTTCCATCTCGGCTGTCGATAGCCCGCCAGGAGTAAATAGTGGCAATAGGGCTGTCAGGCCTACGAAAACTAGGGCTAGGGCGGCGTAGGCCAGCACGTATCGCCACTTGTATAGAAATGTTTGCGCAATCACGGTCTGATTTTTCATATGCTTAGTGTATTATATCACAAGTTTTGTTTTTGCGATGGACACGCTGACCCGCATGCACTTTTTTCTTCATCCCTGCATACGTCCGTCCCGAGACGAAGCTGCAAGAGGAAGTTTCCTCTCTTTCTCTCTTCTTTAGAAGAGAGAAATTCACTCCTCATCGTCTCGGGACGGAGTATCGCAGGACTGAAATCAAAAAAGTGCATGTGGGTCAGCTCTTGACCATCCCTTCATCGCCTCGCGTCATAAGCTTCTCGCGGGGAGATTGTGGCTGGCGGCGATCGAAATAGCTTGTACGCCAAAAACGCAATCACACTGAATTGCAGAATGACTAGCCAAATCCATATTTCTTGAATGGCATAGTATGTCTCACTGTCCAAGAAAATCCCGATGTTTGCCGCTAGTCCGGTAATTTGCAAAACTAACGCCACAACCACCGCCCAACGTTCCCGCAAGATAAAGGCGAATACTACGGCAAAAATCTCTGCTGTAAAGAAATATCTTTCGTGCATATGTGGCAAAAAGAATGGCGCGGCGGTAAGGAGCAATAGGGGTAAAATATACCGCTCTTTTTGATTAGTTTTCTTGCCAAATAGTGCGAAACCTATCGCGATACAGATCAGAACCACAAGGCCGAAGGTCAAGAGTGTTTGCGCAAAATGACTGTTTTCCTTGGCGTTAATCAGACTCAAGTAATTCACCGCGTGCAATGATAGGTCGCTGTACTGGCCAGCTTGATTAGTATAGACTGTCACCATCTGCCAAAATGACCCGCCCAACATGGCTGTCGCGATGCCCTGCGGCAAAAATACCAGCGCGGATGCAATCGGCGCGAAAATCTTCCGGTTCTTACGCAAGCTCTGGCGCCAGTCGGTCGAGCGCTCCAATTTGTTGTGCGTAAGCCACCAATAGCCCAAAAACGGCAAGAAGAAAACTGCTTGCAGCTTGAACGCCAGAGCAATTCCGAACATGGTCCAACCCAACCACGGTCGGCCACGGGTGATTGTCCACCATGAACATAGCAAGAAGAAGGTAAAAATCATATCGCATTGGCCCAAAAATGCGCCGTTAAACAATAGCGTGGGGATAAATAGTAGCAAGACAGCCAGCTTGGACCATTCTGGGCGGCCAAGTCTCGCGCCATTCTTCCGCGCAAGTGTGCGCACAATGTGATAGACCAGGCCGATCAGGGCAAAGTCAAAAATGAATGTCAGCAGTTTGATTCCAGCTACGGGCGATATGGGCAGGCGGGTCAATAGCCACATCAGGAAGATATATATAAAGTTATAATCGCTAGGAACGGTTAGAATCCCCGAGATGTCGCTATCTTTGAGGTGCTCGTACCAGGGCAACAAAAAAGTCTCCATGTCGTATCTGACTTCGTATAGCATTAACGCGCGCAACCAAACCGCCGCGATAATCAGCACCGCTATGCCTATCTTCATCAACGTTTTTTTGGATACTAACACCTTCGCTATTCTTCCTCCTCCGCTACTGCTGTTAATTATATCATACAAAGTAGTCTAGGTTGAGATAGAGAAAAATCGTGCCGACGGCGTTGGTGATCATGCCGATGGCGAAGAGCGGCACGGACAACAGGGCGGCGTGGTTGTCGTCTTTTTGGTCTTGGAGCAAAAGACCCAGGAACAACACTGGTAGGATATCAACCGTGTAGCGATGGCCAAAATGCCAACCGCCCATGGTTTTGTGCAGGCAAAGCAGAACCAAGTGGGCAGCGAGCGAAGCAAAGATAGCGGCAAAAATAATCAGTTGTCGCCTTTTAATCTTTTTCCACTGCACAAGTCGGCGAATCAGCGTAAAAAGATACGTGATGACGATGGGACTAACCAGCCAAAAAGCCGTGCCATCAAACTGGTAGAACCGCAGCTGGCCATCGACGATTTGCGGCAAGCGCCAGAGGTTAGCCAAGTTATCGGCAAGATAGACCGGGCTGAACTGCCCATGCTCGGCATCCACAAACTCCGGCAGGTAGTTATGCCCAAATTCAAAAATGCTGCGAAAACGCAGGAAGTTCAGTAGCATATAGAATGCGCCCAACAAGACGGCGGGCGCGGCGGCAATCGCCAGTTTTTTGAGATTAACTAGAATCGTGTGCCGTTTATCATATAGTAGGTATAGTAAAAGCGGAAGATAGATCACGCTCAGCGGCCGACAGCCCAGCGCGCAGCAAAACAAGAACAGCGAGAGTGCCGGTTTGCTGTCTTTTTTGGCGGCATAGTAAAAAGCAGCGAGGGTCAAGGCGAATGCGAACACCTGGGCCATAAACCAAACGCCGCCCCGCATAGAAACGAACAGGAAATTGCTGCCGACGCAGAGGAATAGGCTGTAGAATAGCGCTTTGTTTTTCTTCTGGCCCAAAGCAATAGCTAATTTGTATGCAAAAATGCACGCAATAACCGCCGCGGCCAGCACGATAAGATGGTCTGGGGTCTGCGACCCAAAAATCGCCACAAACGGCAACATAACTATGGACGGAAAGGGCGGGAAGCTCACAAAATACTGGTTCTGAAATGTGGCAATCTCTAGGTGTTCATAGTTTTGCCCTAAGTCCAAACGGCCCTGCAGCCAGGATTCGGCCTGCAGGGAATAGGAATTGTATATATTGGGCTGGAATGGAGACTCGCCAGCAAAAGCCATGAGCAGTAGGTTTACGCAAATTATGGACAGCGCAATTATCGCATAGTGTAATGCCTTTTCTTTGTTTACGGCGATATTTGCGATTTTTAGTTTGCTCAGTTCCCGCCCCCTTCGCCGTGAGTAGTATCCAACGACATAAATCGTAGCCGTTCCGGATGGAAGTAGAGCTCGACCTTTCCGGTGGGTCCGTTGCGGTGCTTAGCGATAATCAAGTCCGTGATATGCTGTCGCTCCGTTTCCGGGTTGTAGTAATCCTCGCGATAGATAAACATTACGATGTCGGCGTCTTGCTCAATGGATCCGGATTCGCGCAAGTCGGAAAGCTGAGGAATCTGCGGCACCCGAGACTCCACCGAGCGGGAAAGCTGGCTACAGGCAATTACCGGCACATTCAGCTCGCGGGCAATCAATTTCAACCCACGGGAGATTTCTGAGACTTCCTGCACTCGGTTGCCATCGGATCTGGCGCTGCCGCTGCCCTGCATCAATTGCAAGTAATCAACAATAATCAGCCCGAGCTCGCCGTCGTGCGCCGCTCGCCGGGCTTTGGTGCGCATCTCCATAACGGTCAGTCCAGGCGTATCGTCGATAAACAACGGGATCTCCGAAAGCTCACCCATGGCATCGCTAATTTTGCCGAAGTCTTCATCGCTCAAATTGCCAGTGCGGATATTCCAAGAATCAACCTCTGCGGCGTCCGCTAGCATACGGTCAACTAGCTGCTCCTTGCTCATCTCTAGCTCAAACAACAACACCGCTTTTTTGTTGATAGTGGCTGCATTGTATGCAAGGTTCGTCACCAGTGTAGTTTTGCCCATCGCCGGCCGAGCAGCCAAAATAACTAGGTCTGATTTTTGCAAGCCAGCAGTTTTGTTGTCAAGGTCGCGGAAACCAGTTTTCAGGCCACGCAGGCTGCCACGATTTTCGTGTAGGTTTTCCAGGCGATCAAAGCTTTCGTCCAGAATCGAGCTTAGACTAATCAGATCGGTCTTGAGCGACTGATCGGAAACGCTGAATAACTCTGCTTCCGCTTTGCCCAGCGCCTCAGCAACTTCATCGCTTTCTTGGTAGCCAAGTTCTGAAATTGCGGTGCTGGCTTTGATTAGTCTGCGCCGCACAGCGCATTTGGCCACAATCTCGGCATAGGCCTTGGAATGAGCAGAGGAGGGAACGTAGTTGGTGAGTTCCGTTAGATACGGCGCTCCGCCCACGCTGGCCAGGTCTTTACTCTTCGTCAATTCATCAGTTACCGTCAGGAGATCTACCGGTTTATGGTGTTCATACAGCTTGACCATGGCAGCGAAAACCATTCGGTTAGCCTGGTCGTAAAAGTCTTGGATTTTAACAATCTCGGTGGCGGCAAAACTTCTTCGTCAATCAGGATTGCGCCCAGCAGGCTTTTTTCAGCATCCAGATTTTGCGGCGGAATACGACCAGCCGCATCTTTTTCACTAACGCTTGAACTAGTTTTTGCGGCTTTAGCCATTCTCCACCACCTCGCCACCGCCCATTACAGCAGCTACCTTGGCCATAACCTCGTCCTCAATCCGTGGTTTACTGTCGATTATATTTACTGCCGTTTCTGCAAAAGCCGGCTGCGAAGCGGAAAGCTCCTCGCGCACTAGGTCCAAAAAACGGTTTGTGTTTAACTTCTTTTTGTAGAACGGGTACCTGGTATAGATTTTTAGACAGTCCTCCGCTACTTCGTGCTCACATTTACTTAGAATAGCGTAGTACGGCACACTCTTGCTCTTGATGCCAGCCAAAAACTGATCCCAGTCAAAGCCAGGCGGATTGGCTGAGTCGTTTGTCTGTGACCTTTTTTTCATCATTAACCCGCCAGCGCCGCTAATAATTTTACTTCAGGATAGTTCGACCTGCCGACCTCGGTCAATTTATCTGCTAGCTGATACAGCTTGGCGGCTTTTTCGCCACCGCTAGCGCCGGTTTTTAGAATCACCCGAATCAACTGCCCAGCAACAACCTCCGGCGTCAAGCCAGACTTGAAGAACTCTTCGGCTTGCCCTATGGCTTCGGTATTATTGCCGCCAACGTAGGCCTGTAGAAGCTTTTTAACCATGTCTACGTTTGCCAGGCCCAGATAGCTTTCCAGTTTTTCCCGAGTGATGGTGGTGTTCCCGCCGCTAGCTTCTGCCTCGGCCAGATTCTGCACTTGGTCGAGTAGGGTAATACTGTCACGCACGCTGCCGCCTCCGCGTTCGGCGATTAGCGCTAAAGCTGCTTCATCAATCGATATTTTTTCAGATTTAGCAATCATTTTTAGATGTGCGGCCACTGTTTCGGGCGCCACAAGGTGGAAAACGAATTTCTGAGCCCGACTTAGAACCGTGACGGGGACTTTGTGAGCATCGGTTGTAGCGAGAATAAATACAATGTGTTCGGGCGGCTCTTCTAGTGTTTTGAGCATAGCGTTGAAAGCCGAATTGCTGAGCATGTGAACTTCGTCAATGATATAGACCTTCTTTTTGCCGCGAGTTGGCGCAATTGCCACCTTGTCGGTTAGCTCGCGCATCTCGTCCACTTTGGAGTTACTGGCCGCATCGACTTCAATAATGTCCAGGTGGGAATCTTCACCACTGTATTCAAAGCTGTTGATTTCGTGGGCCAGGATGCGCGCAATAGATGTCTTGCCGACGCCTCGTGGTCCCGAAAAAAGGTAGGCGTGGGCAATTTGCCCAGTTTTTAGGGCTTGTTCCAAGATGTCGGTAATGTGTTTCTGCCCGATCACATCACTTAATTTACGACTGCGATACTTGCGGTATAGCGCCTGACTCATTTTTTACCTCACTATTTTCCTATATTATATCACACGGGCGAGGGAGTGTTGTTGTATTATTTACAACGGGTACTACGCTTTTTTCCTATCCCTCATACGTTTCTGTCACATCCACCTCATTTCGAGGTGATTCTCGAGGACGGCGAGAGTATCGGCGACGAACGCCGGCCGGGGTCCCCGCACTACTTGGGCCGAGCGTAGCGAGG
>QMCD01001324.1_pt1 | contig 15222 bp, 11 predicted proteins | sample 1821841 | NCBI WGS metagenome assembly QMCD01 (sample SAMN01991225, study PRJNA193472) | Termite gut metagenome, whole genome shotgun sequencing project. | isolation source: worker | host: Macrotermes natalensis | reverse complement strand
GACATGAATGTCGATCTTGCGAAGCTCAAAGAATTGAAGACAAATCTCAACGCACAGGAGCTCGGTGACGACAGAAAACCGGCGGTGTCGCGTGTGCTGGAGAAACGCGGTGTTGAGCCTGTTTTTGATACGGAAGAAGTGCAAAAAATGGTTGCCGACGGTGTGACGAAGCTGACGAACATGCAGTGCTCCGACGGCGGCTGGGGCTGGTTCGGCGGCAGCGGTGAACGCAGCTCAGCCCATCTGACCGCGCTGGTCGTGCATGGTCTGCAACTCGCGCAACAAAATGGGGTGGAAATTGATAAAGATGTTTTGCAGCGCGGTTGGTCGTGGCTTTCCAATTATCAAAAAGAGCAAGTTGACTGGCTGAATAATGCTGATTTGGACGAGGAAACACGCAAGATCATAAACAAACGTGAAGGCATCACTTTGAAGTGGAAGGAATATGCTGATAACCTTGATGCTTTCGTACTGATGGTTCTGTGGGAAAACGCAGCGAATGGTCTTCCTTATGAGTTTGATGACTACGAGTTTGCTGTGAACACTCGTGCCATGCACCATCTCCTGAAACGAGATTGTGCACAACTTTCGCCCTACGGAATTGCCATGCTCGGCATTTTTGAAACAAGTCCAGCCGGGTATCCTGAAGACGCGGAAGATTGCGTGAAAATGCTGGAACAGTATCTCGTGCAGGACGACGAAAACCAGACGGCGTGGCTGAATCTCGGCGGTAGCGGCAACTGGTTCTGGTGGTGCTGGCACGGCAGCGAGTTCGAGACGCAGGCGTATTATTTGAAACTGCTCATGCGCACCGACCCGAAAACAGACGTGGCGCCGAAGCTCGTGAAGTATTTGCTGAATAATCGCCGCCATGCCTCGTACTGGAATTCGACCCGCGACACGGCCATTGTTATCGAAGCCTTCGCCGAGTTTTTGAAGGCCACCGGCGAAAGCAAGCCCGCCATGACCGTCGAGGTGCTCGTGGACGGCGCGGTGAAAAAGACCGTCGAAATCACGCCCGAAAATCTGTTCACTATCGACAACACGTTCGTTCTTGAAGGTGACGAAGTCGCCTCCGGCAAGCACAAAATCGAGTTACGAAAACGAGAAGAAGGGCCGTTGTACGTAAACGCTTACCTCGAAAATTTCACGCTCGAAGACCCGATTGAAAAAGCCGGTCTCGAAGTGAAAATCGAGCGGAAAATTTACAAACTCGTGCGTGATGAAAATGCAAAAACGCAGACCGCCGGTGCTCGCGGACAGGTGGTTGACCTGAAAACCGAAAAATACAAACGTGTTCCCACCGATTCCTTCCAGTCCGGCGATCTCGTCGAAGTCGAACTCGTCATCGAGAGCAAAAACGATTACGAATCGATTCTCATCGAGGACATGAAGGCCGCCGGGCTGGAGCCGGTCGATGTGCGAAGTGGTTACACGGACAATGAACTAGGTGCCTACGTCGAATTCCGAGATGAACGGGTGGCGATGTTCGTGTACCGCTTGCCGCAGGGCAGGCATTCGGTGACGTACAGGTTGCGAGCGGAAACACCGGGCGCGTTTTCGGCCTTGCCCGCCAAAATTTCGGCCATGTATGCCCCGGAACTCAAGGGAAATTCAGACGAAAATAAAGTGAATGTTACAGAATTGACGACCGGGCATTGACTCGGAAACGTCCTATGAATAACCGCGAACAAAAATTTTCACTGCGTCGCTTTCAGCAAGTCGCCGTCGGCATGATCGATTTTGACTGTGACGATTTGGCCGACCATTGACTCGCAAACAGGCCTGGCCAGGCGGACTTCCATGTATCGGTCGCAGGTTCCGCCGTGCGGCGTTTCCAAGAGTACGGGCAAGTTCATGCCGACGAGGGAGGCGGCATACTTGTCACGCAGCCGTTGCGCGACGGCCAGGAGACGCTCCGCACGTTGATGCTGAACGGGCGGCGGGATTCGATCCGGCAATTTGGCCGCTTCCGTGCCGCCACGCGGACTGTAACGAAAAACGTGGACCTTGGAAAAGCCGAGCCGTTCGACCGTATTACAGGTTTCCTCGAACTGCTCGTCCGTTTCGCCGGGAAAGCCGACAATGACATCGGTGGTCAGCGCAAGCCTGTTAAACCGGGCCGAAATTTCCTCGCAGCGTTGCACAAAAGGCTCACGCAGCCAACGCCGCCTCATTCGACGCAGTACGTCATCACTGCCGCTCTGCATGGACAAATGAAGATGCGGGCAGATGATGTCTGGGTGTGCGATCATCAAGTCGATCAGCGTATCGGAAACTTCAATGGCCTCAAGGCTGGACAGACGCAGTCGCAAGGGCAGGTCGAGTCGCACCAAAGAGTGAACGAGCGCAGCCAGCGTGGGACGATTGGCAAACGGAAGGTCGATTCCGTAATGGCCAAGATGAATGCCAGTCAGCACGATTTCCCGGTAGCCGTTTTGCGAAAGCGTTTTGATTTCCTCAAGCACTTCGTCGATGGGCCTGCTGCGGAGTTCCGGCCTGACCGTAGGAATGATGCAATAGGAGCACCCCACGCGGCAGCCGTCCTGCACTTTGACGTAGGCCCTGTGCCGCTCGCCGAACCGACGAATGCCACGGGGCGGACTGGATAGCCCAAGTTCCGCAAGAAATGCCGGGAGCATTTTTTTGTCGGCGATGACTTTAGTCACGCCGGCGAGTCCGGCCAGCGTCACCGCATCGCGTGACGCGGAGCACCCCATGACAACGATTTTGGCCCCATGATTTTCCTTGGCCAACTTGCGGACGATTTTTCGGCTTTTGAAATCGCTTTCCGCCGTAACCGTACAGGTATTGACCACAACAAGGTCAGCCAAGTCTCCGCCGGTCGCTTCGATATAACCGAGCCTTCGCAGTCCTTCCCGCAGCCATTCCGTTTCATATTGATTGACTTTGCAGCCCAGCGTGGCCAGTTTATAGTACATGCACAGATTCTACAGGGCAGCCTTAACAGAGCAACCCCGGTATGACAGAGAAGAGGGGGCATCCCCGGCCTATCCGTTTTGGCCGAGAAGCCTATAATGGGCTTGCTCCTTCGCTCCCCGTCTGCGAAACTAAAGAAAAGATACACGTTGCTCGTGTGGCGGCATAGGCGGAAGGAAACGCGGCGGACGCACACGCTCCGTCAATGCGGCGACCGGTCGCCCCCTTTCCGGTTTTTTGTCACTTTTTCATTGCCCGATATATGTCCTCACCCACCGAAATGATTCTCATTCCTGATTCCGGCTCAAAAAACGTTCAGATTCTTGCGAGGCGATTTCGTGAGTGCGGCGTGTACTCGAAAATTGTTCCGCCCGGCATTTCCGCCGACAAGATCGCAGAACTGGCCCCGAAAGGCATCGTGCTGGAGAGCGATACGGTGCTTGCCGATGCGGGCATTCCCGTTCTGAAAATCGATTCACACTTTGACAAGTCAACGCTCGAAAATTTTGCGCTGAAGACTTGCGGTTGTCGCGGCGACTGGAGCATGAAAAAGTATGCCCGGTTTGCCGTCGAAAAGTTTCACAATGTCATCGGTGACGGCCAAGTCATCTGTGCCCTGTCCGGTGGCGTGGATTCCGCCGTTGTGGCCGCGATTCTGGCCAAAGCGGTCGGGCGGCAAACGAAATGTATTTTGGTGGATACCGGCCTGATGCGGAAAAACGAAATCGCCCAGGTCATGGCTGCCTTCACAGGCCATTTTGACGTTGAGTTCAAAATGATCGACGCTTCCGACGGATTTCTTCAGCGTTTGGCCGGTATCGAAGAGCCGCAGGATAAACGCAAAGTCATCGGCCACTATTTTATCGATGTCTTCGCCGAGGCGGCCAAAGCATTCGGCAATGCGAAATTTCTCGCTCAAGGGACCATTTATCCCGACATCATTGAAAGCGGGACGACCCTTGACGACATCGGGAGCGGAGGGGCGAAAAAGCAGGCGGCGTCGATCAAGCTGCATCACAATGTCGGCGGTTTGCCGGAAAAGCTGGGCTTCGAGCTGGTCGAACCTCTGCGTGAACTGTTCAAGGACGAAGTGCGGCAACTCGGAATTGAGCTGGGCTTGCCGGAGGATTTTGTCTGGCGGCATCCGTTCCCCGGCCCCGGCTTGGCCGTGCGATGCTTGGGCGAAGTGACCCGCGAAAAACTGGCCCGGCTGCGCGAAGCCGACGCCATCGTGGTTGAAGAAATACGCAACGCGGACTTTTACCGCCAAACCGCACAGGCCTTTGCGATCTTGCTGCCGGTCAAAAGTGTGGGCGTCAAGGATGAACAAAGGACTTATGAAGACGCCGTGGCGGTGCGCTGTGTTTCGACCGACGACTTTATGACCGCTGATTGGACGCCCCTGCCCGATGAATTGTTGCGGAAAATCTCGGCCCGCATCATCAACGAAGTCGACGGCGTGAATCGTGTCGTATACGACATAAGCTCCAAGCCGCCCGCCACGATTGAGTGGGAATGATTCTTGTTCAAAGATCGTTTGCGCGAAAAGCGTTGCGAAAATGTGCGATACTCGGTACGCCGTTGCTTGGCCAGAGCACGGTGATAATGTCGAAACGTACCGGCACATTTTGTAACCGGCACAGCGAAATGAAACGGCCTGCCGCAGCGATCTGACGCCGCTGTTTTCCGCCGTTGACGGCGATGTCCGGCGTGCCGAACTCGTCACTTTGCCGCGTTTTGACTTCGACAAATACGAGCGTTGCGCCTTCCCGAGCAATGATGTCCAGTTCGCCGTCCTGAAAGCGGACGTTTTGGTGCAGGACGGTCATGCCGTTGTTTTCCAGCCACCGGCGGGCAGCCTCCTCACCTGACCGGGCAAGCCGGTCTTTCGGTTTGTCCGATTTACTGTGCAAAACCGACGGCAATCGCATCCAGCGGCAACGATCCAGCGGGTCACGAGAAAGTTGCGAGCGAATTTGTTCAAAAAAACGAAATACCGTTCGGATAGTCATATTGGAACACGAGAATGAGGCGTGCATTACGGGTCGATGCCATCCGCAATTCGCGTTTCTCGCTCCTTGATTGTGTTGCGGAGGCGGGAAGATACCGCTTTTGCCGGAGGCTCAGAAAAAATGCGGCTTGTGGCTCGAATTTGGAGCGGCGGAACCTTGAGCACCGTTTTTTGCCGCTCCAATTCTTTTTTCAGACGTTCGATATCGGCGGCATATTGCGCATCGCCGTAAACATTTTTCAGTTCCAGCGGGTCGGCCTGACCGTCCAACAACTCCCATTCGTCAATGTCGTCGTAGAAATGGATCAACTTGAATCGACCATCATAGATGCCCTCATGTTTTTTGACCATGTGAACGGCGGGGTACTCATAGAAATGGTAGTACAATGATGTACGCCAATCGTCAGGCTTTTCGCCTTTCAAAATGGGAACCAGAGATCGGCCTTGCATATCGTCGGGAACCGCGACCCCGGCTAGGTCGAGAAAGGTTTCGGCAAAATCAACGTTGGAAACGAGGTCGTCGTTGACGCTGCCCGCCTTGACCTTGCCCGGCCAGCGAACGAGCAACGGCGTCTTGAACGATTCATTGTACATAAAACGTTTGTCAAACCAGCCGTGCTCGCCAAGATAAAATCCTTGATCGGAGGCATACACGACAACCGTGTTTTCGGCCAGACCGTTTTCTTCAAGGAATGCCAACATTTTGCCGATGTTGTCGTCCACACAGGCCACCACGCTCGAATAATCTTTCATGTAACACTGATATTTCCAGCGTTTCAGGGCGACCGGATCATTCTTGACTTTCTCGAACTCTGCCTGGCGACCATCAAACATGGCATGCCACTCGGCTTTTTGCTCGTCGGTCATACGTTGCCAAACGCCGGGAACCCGCAATTTCAAATCAAGCGGCGTCATCGTTTCCGCAATGGTCATGTCTTGTTCCAACACCGCGCGGGTACGACCGGAATAATCGTCGTCAAATGTTTCGGGATACGGAAATTCACGATTTTTATACTTTTCATAATACTCGTGGTACGGGTCCCACTCACGATGCGGAGCCTTGTGCTGCGTCATAAGCAAAAATGGCTTTGACTTGTCACGGTTTTTGAGCCAATCCAAGGAAAGCTCGGTGATGATTTCCGTGGTGCGGCCTACGTGCTCCACTTTTTCGCCGTTCCGAATCATCGGAGGATTATAGTAGGGTCCCTGCCCGATGAGCACTTCGCTGTAATCAAAACCGGTGACTTCACAGGCCAGATGCCATTTTCCGACAATCGCCGTCTGATATCCGGCGTTTTGCAGCAACTTAGGAAAGGTTTGCTGCGTATTATCAAAACGACAATTATTGTCCAGAAAGCCGTTGACATGCGAATACTTGCCGGTCTGAATCACCGCTCTGCTGGGGCCGCAGATTGAATTGGTGACACAACAGTTGGTGAAACGCATACCTTCGGCGGCGAGCCGATCCATGTTCGGCGTCTCATTCCGATTGGAGCCGTAAGCTCCCATCGCTTGATAGGCATGGTCGTCGGTGAAGATGAACAATATGTTCGGCCTGGACTCTCCCGCGAAAACCGCATTTTCCGAAAGGAACAATAACGCCGATAAGCAAACGAACAAGGCCACAGACGTTGCGTACTTTTTCATGATAAATACAGATATGTTGCAAGAAACATTCATCCCCGTGGAGAACGCTACAGCGATTCTCCATTTGTGTACAGCGGTAAGGGACTGTTCGGAGCAACCAACGGAAGGCACGGATGCCTGAACATCGTTCGATTTTTTTGCCGAAGGTAATAATACTTTCACGGAACATACGATACGTCAGGCTCAATCGACTCACAGAACCGGGCAACGAGATCGGCAGCGTAATCAAGGTCGCGCAGCGATACCATTTCCACCGGCGTGTGCATGTAACGGTTCGGCGTGCTAATCAGGGCTGTGGCCACGCCGCTGCGGTTCACTTGAATTGATGCCGCGTCCGTGCCCGTGATTTTTCCCTCCGCAATAATCTGTACGGGAATTTCAAACTGCTTGGCCACCGTGACAAGGTTATTGACGAGCTTCGTGGTCAAGTTGGGACCGCGAGACAATACGGGGCCAGACCCCAGCTTCACATCGCCCGTGCGTTTCTTTTCCACCGTCGGATAGTCTGAAGCATGGGTCACATCGGTCGCAATGCCGATGTGCGGATCAATGCCAAAAGCACTGGTACGCGAGCCTCGCAAACCAACTTCCTCTTGAACCGTGGACACCGCAAACACGCCGACCTTGAGCTTGGCACGATCAATTCGCCGCAACGCTTCCATGACAATCCACACGCCCGCCTTGTCGTCGGTGGCCTGGGTGGCAATCAAATCGTTGAGCAATTCGCGGTATTCGAGTTCCACGGTGACCGGATCGCCGATGGCCACGACACTTTCCGTTTCGGCCTTGTCTTTGGCTCCGATGTCAATCCAAAGATCGGTGATCTTCGGCGTCTTTTTGCGTTCATCCTCTTCCAACAGGTGGATCGGCTTTTTTCCGATCACGCCGTCCACAGGGCCGCCGGCCGTCCAAATTTTCACCCGCACGCCAACAAGATTCTGCAAATCCCAGCCGCCGACGGTCACAATATAAATGTAACCTTGATCGTCGATGTAATTGACCATCATGCCGATCTGGTCGCAGTGCCCTGCCAGCATGACTCGCAACGGCGCATCGGGGTTCCGGGCCGCGACGACATTGCCATGCACATCGGTACGAATCGTGTCGGCGAAGGATCGGGCATACTGGCGCACAATTTCCTGCGCAGGCTCTTCAAAGCCAGTACAGGAAGGCGTGGTAAAAATGGTTTTGAGAAATTCTTTGGATTCAGGATTCATGGAAAAGCGAATAGTGGAGGGTGAATGGTAAATCGTGAGGTGATTTGCTTTTATTCCGCCTGTGGAAACGCCTTACGTGCCCGCTTTTGCCGGTATTCTTCAGGAATCGGCTCGCCGGGCTTCCATGCGTCCATGACATTTCCTGAGGCTTCGCCGTCTTCGTTTTGGCCCATTTGCTGTTTTATTTTCTTTACCATATTTTTAACGTACTCCGGTGGATTGTCGACGATGTTTTCCAGCTTGGCCCACTGCTCGTCAGTCAGCACGTCGAACATCTTTGTCTTGACTTGGACACACAAAAAATTTCCCTGCAATTTCATTTCCTCTGCCAATTTTTTGAATGCCGGGTCCGTGGCATAGAGTCGCCTCGCGGTCTCTTGCAGATTCTCCGAGAGCTGATCCAGAGACTTGAGCTTGCCTTCTTTTACCATAGTATCAAAGACCATGTTTTCCATTTTTAGCCTCGCATCAATCAATCGCTCCGCCGCTCTTTCAAATTCCGGTGCAAGCTCTTTTCGGATTTCCTCCATTTTCTTCTTTTGCTCTTCGTTCAAATTGAGGGCATAGAAGGCATCGGGCGAGACAAGAGGCCATTCTTCCATGGTCGCAAGCTGGAATTCTTGGACGTTACGTTTTTGCTCGTCGGTCAACACGCGGTCCACTTCGGTAATGACATTCTCCCTCGATGCCAAATGGAGTTTGGCTTCCGTTGCCAAATACCGCTTTACGGCTGTCGGGTCGGAGTGTTCGCCGTAAATTTTGCCGCTCTGTATAAGCCTGTCCATTTCCTCCATTTCGGCGGCCACTTCCGGCGTGGGATTGGTACGCACGGAGTGACCGGCGACTTGAATTTGTTGATACTGCTCCTCGGAAATATTCCACGCCGCCCGCACATCCTGATCGTTCACCAAGTCCGCAGCGAGGAGATTTGCGCCCTCGCCGGACCAGAGTGATAACATTGCTGTTTTTTGGAGATTTTTTTGCCATTCCTGAAATGCGTCTGTGTAGTGCGCCAGTAATTTGTCCTGCTGGGTGAATTGTGCGTAACACAAAGGCAGCGAGGAGGCGGCCAGAATGCAAGCGAATAAGACAAAATTTCGCATAGGAGAAATGGGTTCGTTGGGTAAATCCTGCAACCTGCGATTGCAGCTTGTAGAGAATGCTTCATCACTCTGCCTGTGGAAACGCCTTGCGTGCCCGCTTTTGCCGGTATTCTTCAGGAATCGGCTCGCCGGGCTTCCATGCGTTCATAAAGTCCGAAGGCGATTTGGCATCCAGCGACAAGCCTTGCTTGTCCTTCATTTTTTTCAGAAAGTTGGTCACGTATTCCGGCGGATTGTCAACCAATTGTTCCAGCTTGGCCATCTGCTCGTCCGTCAGAATGTCATAAATCTTGAATTTGAGTCGGGCCGTGAACGCCTCGCCCTTTTTCTGAAATAATTCGTTTTGGCGGCGAACATTTTCGTCTGTTTTGCCAAGTTCCTCCACCTTCTTGGCCACCGCCATGACTTTTTCCTGCAAATCTTTGAGGTCTTTGATTTCAACACCGTCTTTCTCCATCTGTTCATACATTTTATCGAGCAGGCCGAACTGCGTCTCCATCGCTTCGTCCATCAACTGCATGAAATCGGCCTCAAACTCCTTTTTCACCCCATCAAGCTGCTGTTTCTGTTCGTCTGAAAGACCGAGTGCCTCAAACGCCTTCGGCATGGTGATGGGCATGCCCGACATGGAAGCGAGCTGGAATTCCAGCAACTTTTGGTTCTGTTCTTCGGTCATCACCTTTCCTATTTCCGCCGGAATAACCTCCATGCTCAGACCGATGAGCTTTTCTTGCACGGCGGCAAAACCGTCCAGTTGTTCCTGTGTGGCATTTTCCATGTAAATGTCGGCAGGATTGACGTACTTTTGCATTTCGCCGGCCAAGGCCGGAAAATCGGGATGATTCATAAATAGCATCGGATTGGTCACCGTGGCTTTGATCTGCTGATGTTGTTCGTCGGTGATTCCCCACGCTTCTCGAATTTCCGGCTCATCGGCAAGTTGGAAGGCCATCAGCGCACCCGCGTTGCCCTCCCACATGGCACGGGACACTGCTCGGCCACCGGCCTGCTGCGAAATGCGTCCCATCGGCGAACGCATGATTCTCATAAAGTCAATTTGCGGGGGCTGGGCGAAAACGTCGGTGGTTGTCGCGTTGAGTGCGGCCATGATGAATAACACGGCGCAAGCGAAGTGAAGAATGGGTTTCATGGGAATGATGGTGGGTTGAGGAGAAGTAAGCGAAGAGTTATTCCTCTCCGCATAAAATTTGAGCCGATGGTTGCAACTCGACTCTCGCGGCCCCGACTGGCTGAGATTATACAAAATAATCCCTACTTGTCAAATATACATTGGAGCGTCTTATGATGACACAGGCCTTCCGGTCATGCCATTCCCGTCTCACGAAGGACCGCTTCCTGACGGACGCACAAAACGTCTAAACCCGGCAAAAAGCCGGTCGACCTTGAAGGAGTCGACTCCGTGATTTATAATCAGGCCTGCATTGGTATGAAGCCTTTTACCAGATAAAAATATGGAATTGCACATCAGTCGTTTAATGAGTGACAGCGGAGTCAAGTTTGGTACCAGCGGGGCGCGCGGCCTCGTCGTGGACATGAGTGACTTGGTGTGCTTCGCCTATACCCTTGCGTTTGTCCAGTACACCCTGCTCGCCGTTGCTCAAGGTCAAAAAAAGCAAAGCTTTGACCGTGTGGCCGTGGGCTATGATTTGAGAAACAGTTCGCCCAGAATGGCCAGTGCTGTCCGTCGTGCCATTGAACATGCCGGATTGCAGGCGGTGGATTGCGGTGCTGTTCCATCGCCTGCCCTAGCCCAATTTGGGTTCTCCGAAGGCATTCCTTCTATCATGGTCACCGGAAGCCACCTTTCCGAAGATCGAAACGGCCTGAAGTTCGCGTTGCCCGACGGCGAACTTCTGAAAGCGGACGAAAATGGGATTCGTGAACAAAGTGTGGTCATTCCCGACGAGCTTTTTGATCCCAACGGCATGTTGTTGGCAAACACTCAGCCGGAAAAGCCCCAAAAGTCAAGCGAATCAGGGGAAAGCCAAGCGAAACAACGGTACATAGAGCGTTTTGTTTGCGCCTTGCCACCCCAGTTTTTGTCCGGTTTTCGTATCGGATTCTACGAGCATTCCGCCGTAGGCCGCGATTTGCTCCCCGATCTCTATACCGCCCTCGGAGCCACGGTGACCCGCCTTGGTCGCAGCGATACTTTCATTGCCGTGGACACGGAGGCGGTGCGGGAAGAAGACTTGGCCTTGGCCAGACACTGGGCTTTCGCCGATGCCAAGACGGAAAGGCCGCCGTTCGACGCCATTTTTTCGACAGACGGTGACAGTGACAGGCCGTTGGTGTTCGACGAGCACGGTCAGTGGATTCGCGGCGATGTGGCAGGTATCATCGCAGCCCGGTTCTTGCTGGCCGACTGTGTGGTCACGCCCATCAGTTCAAGTTCTGCTTTGGAACAAAGCGGCTGGTTTCCGAAAACGATCCGCACAAAGATCGGTTCGCCCTACGTGATCGAAGCCATGCAGGAAGCCGTGAAGCAGGGAGCACGGCGGGTCGTCGGCTATGAAGCCAATGGCGGTTTTCTGACGGCAAGCCCGATGGTGCTGGAGTTTGACGATTTTGACCGAACCTTGGATGCGCTCCCGACCCGCGATCCGGCCATCGTTCATATCGCCTGCCTCTGCTATGCCCGAATGGTTGGGGTGCCGCTGTCGGAGATGGTCCGTTTTTTGCCCCGCCGTATTGTGATGAGTGATCGATTGCAAAATTTCCCCACTGAAATTTCTCAACGTAAAATTGAGGAGCTGCAAGTCGGAGGCGTGGAAACGGTTCAGCTCGTTTTTGCTGGATTCGGCGAACTTCAGACGATTGATACCACGGACGGAATTCGGATGACGTTTGGCGAGCAAGAAATCGTACACCTTCGTGCTTCCGGCAACGCCCCGGAGCTGCGGTGCTATACGGAAGCCGACACGCGCGACCGGGCAGCGCAATTGCTTTGTCAGACGATGGCCATTTTGGACTCGTGGCGACGACGCGACCAGTTGGACACCTACCCCTATCGGCAGTGACGATCTGGGCTGGGTCGCGTATTGGGAAGTCCCCCGGAGGTGAACCTTTTTTTTAGAAAACTTTCCACTATAATGCGCCTGCGTGGGTCTTTTCGTCGCCTCAACCCGTTTTTCTGTCTTTCTACTCTATGCCCTTGACCATTGCCATCGGTAGCGACCATCACGGAGTCGCGGTTCGGACAAAGTTGACCGATTTTCTGCGACAAGCCGGACATGAAGTTTTGGAATTTGGCCCATCAATCGATGACAGAGCACCTGTGGATTACCCGGATGTTGCCGCCGCTGTGGCGGATAAAATCAGTCGCCACGAAGCGGATCGTGGCATCCTGATTTGCGGGACGGGCATTGGCATGTGCATCACGGCCAACAAATTCGCCGGTGTCCGGGCCGCTCCGGTCATTGACGAGCTTTCGGCGGAATTGAGTCGTCGCCATAATGATCTGAACGTGCTGTGCGTGTCGGGCGACATGCTGGGGGAGGACGGCATTCACCGCATCGTCGCTATTTGGCTCGACACGCCGTTTGACGGCGGGCGGCATGAAAAACGCATTGAAAAAATTGATGAGATCGAAAAGCGTCTCGGTCTTGAAGTCCGTTGATGCCAAAGAGCCGCGGGTTCCGGCGAGCGCGCCTTCACTTGCGGATTGAACACCGGAAACATGCTGCAAAAAATTCTTGAAAAACGTGGCCGACGCAAGGAATCATTGATTCCGATTCTCCAGGATGTTCAGAAGGAATATCGTTATCTGCCCCGGAAGATACTGCGGGAAATCTGCCGCGAAACGGAAATCACGCCCTCCGACATCGTCGGCGTTTCGACGTTTTACGATCAATTTCGTCACGAACCCACCGGCGAACACACGATTTGCGTCTGCACCGGCACAGCCTGTCATGTTAAGGGGGCGGGTCGTGTCCTTGAGGCGTTTCACCAGCAGCTCGGCATTCCCGCAAACGAAGACACGGACAAGGCCGGACAATTTACCATTCAAAAAGTCGCCTGCCTTGGCTGCTGTACGCTGGCCCCAGTCGTACAAATCGACGGCGTCACCTACGGCCATCTGACCGCCGCCTCCGTGCCGGACGTGCTGGAGGATTTCAAGCTCAACAGCGGTCGTAACAAAAAAGACGAAAAAAAACGAATTGACTCGTCAGGCACGGAAATTGCCGCAGTCAGAGTAGGACTCGGCTCCTGCTGCCAAGCCCAGGGAAGCAAGCTGGTACATGACGAAGTGCTGAAAATCATTCACGAACTCGACCTCGACATTCGCGTCGAACCGGTGGGTTGCGTCGGCATGTGCCATCAGACGCCGCTTCTGGAAGCTGTTTCAAAAAAAGGCCTGTCCACCTTTTATTCCAAAGTCAAGCCGGAAGATGTTCGTTCCATTCTGTTGCGGAATTATAAGCCGAAGAATCTCTTTCTACGATTCGAGCACCGGCTTGCGAAACTTTTGGAAAATTTTTGGAGCGATGAATTTCCCGATCCGGCCAAGCGGAGACTGATACAAATCGACGCCGGCCCCGCCCAGTCTTTTCTGGGCGGCCAAAAGCATTTCGCTATGGAGCACTGCGGTGAAATCAATCCGAACGAATTGGATGATTATTGTAACCGCGGCGGTTTCGAGGCGTTGCAAAATGTTCTGACGGAAAATATCCCGTCCGAAAGAATGATTGAGATCATGGAAATCGCCGGAATCCGTGGCCGCGGCGGCGCAGGTTTTCCCACGTTCCGAAAATGGCAGGCGATGTCGGCGGCATCGTCTTGCGATGCCGACCGCTACGTCGTTTGTAACGGCGACGAGGGCGATCCGGGCGCATTCATGGACCGAATGCTCTTGGAATCGTTTCCGTTTCGTGTCATCGAAGGCATGACCATCGGGGCCAAGGCCGTGGGATCGCAACGCGGTTTCTTCTATATTCGTGCGGAATATCCGCTGGCCGTCGAACGGGTCAAAAATGCTCTGGCCGTTTGTTACAGGAACAATCTGCTGGGCGAGAATATTCTGGGCACGGACTTTTCATTCGATTTGGAAGTGCGGGAAGGGGCCGGAGCTTTCGTTTGTGGCGAAGAGACCGCCCTTTTGGAATCGATGGAGGGACGACGTGGAATGCCCCGTTTACGTCCGCCGTATCCCGCCAAATCCGGTTTGTTTGGAAGACCGACGCTGATTAACAATGTCGAAACTTGGACGCTTGTGCCCTTTGTGTTCAAAAAGGAAGCGAAAAACGGGGTCGAGACGTTCGCGTCTTGCGGCACGGAAAAAAGTAGGGGGACGAAGGTTTTCGCGCTGGCCGGCAAAGTTCGTCGCGGCGGTCTGATCGAAGTGCCGATGGGCGTAACAATACGGCGGATCGTCGAAGAAATCGGCGGCGGCGTGGCGGACGGCAAAAGTTTCAAGGCCGTGCAAGTCGGCGGCCCCTCCGGCGGCTGCGTTCCCGCCGGACTGATTGATACGCCCGTCGATTTTGAATCACTGTCCCGCGTCGGGGCGATCATGGGGTCCGGCGGCCTCGTCGTACTGGACGAGGACGACTGCATGGTCGATATTGCACGATATTTTTTGACGTTCACCCAAGAGCAGAGTTGCGGTAAATGTACGTTTTGCCGAGTGGGAACGCGCAGGATGCTCGACATCCTGGAGCGTCTTTGCCGGGGCGAGGGCCGGGAAAACGATATTGAATCGCTCGAAACCTTGTCCGAACAGGTCCGGTCCGGGAGCCTTTGCGGGCTGGGCAAGACGGCCCCGAACCCGGTGCAGTCGACGCTGAAGTATTTCCGCGACGAATACGAAGCCCACTTGCTGGGCCGCTGTCCGGCGGGAAAGTGTTCCGCGCTGATTGAGTACGGAATCAACGAAAAGTGCAACGGCTGTTCGATCTGTGCGAGGTCTTGTCCCGTGGAGGCCATCCCCGTTACGCCGTACAGAAAGCATGACATCGACCGAAATTTATGCACGAAATGCGACGCCTGCCGCGAAGCCTGCCCGCGCGGGGCGGTGGAAAAAGTGAGCTGGAGTACCGGCTAAAATGCAAAATGCCTAGAGCCTATTTCATAACCGTCTGAGGGCGATCATGGTATAGGCGAGTTGTAAATATGCGTCAAACATCGTAATTTTATGGTCGTAACGAACCACCAAACGCCGAAAATCCTACTGTATTTCCGAAATACAGCAAGAAATCGTTCGTTCGATTTTCCAACGCCGTTTATAACGCCGAAGTTCACGGCCATCCTGAAGCGGCGGTCGCTTGCGATTGCTCCGATGCGG
>QMCD01002292.1_pt1 | contig 15225 bp, 14 predicted proteins | sample 1821841 | NCBI WGS metagenome assembly QMCD01 (sample SAMN01991225, study PRJNA193472) | Termite gut metagenome, whole genome shotgun sequencing project. | isolation source: worker | host: Macrotermes natalensis | reverse complement strand
TAATCTTCCCGCTCGACCCGGCACAGGACGAGGTTGTCGCGGCGGTGGAAGGGTTGTTTTAACAGCTGCGGGCCGAGAGCCAAGCATAAAAACTGCGGCCGCGCTCTACGCGCGGCCGCTCCTAACCATTACTACTAAAACTAACCATGAAACTAACTATAAAAACCAACCACTGGTTATTTATTTACTTGCCTATCAAATTCTTATAAACGACCGACTCCATAAGTTCATCCTTGCGGTGGCGGGATAGCGGCAGTTCGTGCTTGCCGACGAAAATGCGGCCGCCGCTTATCATGTCGATTTTGTGGATGTTCGCCAGAAACGATTTGTGGATCCTGAAAAACGCATCGCCTGGCAGCATCTTCTCGAGCGAGGCCATGGTCTGGTGGGCTATGAGTTGCCTGTCCGCAAGTACGAACTTGACGTAATTTTCCATGCTCTCGACAAACAGTATGTCCTGCCAGACGATCTTCTGAAAGCCGTCGTTCTGCTTGACATACAGGTAGGGGTTCGGATTTTCCGACCCCGGGTTCTGGTGGGCCTCCCTCTCCTGGAACGTTTGCTGCGCCTTCAGGGCCGCCTGATAGAAACGCTGGAACGTGATCGGCTTCAGCAGGTAGTCGACCACCTGCAATCGGTAGCCCTCAAGCGCGTATTCGGAATAGGCCGTCGTGAGGATGGTCAGGGGTGGCTTCGCGATAGTCTCCAACATCTCCAGCCCCGTGAGGTAGGGCATATTCACGTCGAGGAACAGCAGGTCGACGGGCTTGGCCCCGAGGAACGCCACCGCCTCCATCGCCGATGCGCAAGTCCCTGCGACGGCAAGGAAATCGACCTTCTCGATCATATCGACCATGCCACCGCGCGCTATCGGCTCGTCGTCGACGACCAGGCAGCTCAGCGTGTTTGCCGCTTTCAGTGTGTCTGCCATATCTTACTGTAACGTGATTGTCAGCGTTGTTTTGTATACGGTGTCGGATTTTTCCACGAGAAGTTCGTACTTGCCATAGTAGAGGATATCGAGCCGTTTGCGCACGTTTTCGAGGCCCAGACCCGATGCGTTCTTCTTGCGCGGGGCAAATTCGCTCCTCGAATTTTCGACCACGAATCGGAGTGTGCTGCCCTTCTGATCGAGGGCTATCGACACATACCCGAGCCTTGAGGGCAGGCGCGAAACGTGCTTGAAGGCGTTCTCCACGAACGGGATGAGCAGCAGTGGGCTGATCTCGACCGCTCCGTCCTCGACGTTCCATGTGCAATCGACCTTCAGTTCCGCACCCCACCTCACGGTCTCCACATCGACGATATCCTTAAGATAATCGACCTCCTTGGCAAGCGATACCGTCTCGCGATTGGCCTCGTAGAGTTGGTAGCGCAGCACGTCGGAGTAGCGCATCAGCAGGTCGTCGGCCTTGTCGGTATCCTTTTTCATCAGGATATGGATGTGGTTCAGGACGTTGAACATCAGGTGGGGGTTGATCTGCGAGCGCAGCAGGCGCAGTTCGTCCTCAAGGTGGGCCTGCTTTAATCGGGCGTGTTCCTGAGACATCCTGTAATGTTCGTTGATAAACCTTAGCGAACAGAATGCCACGTTGGTCATGAATGCGGTGAGCAGGCTTCCAAGGTAGGTGGCGTAGAATGGTCGACTGTCATACCAGTCGGAGATCAACTTGGAACGCGGAAATATGCCATTGTTCTCCAGCCACCTCATCGAGGTGTCACCGAAAGCCCATAAAAATGCGAGCACCAGTGTCATTATGGTCATCCAGAAGGCAAACACTTTCATGTTCCCGGTTCTCAATGCCTTAGGCAATACGCGCGCGCTCAAAAAGGTAACGACCGGATAGCAGATGATAAATGTATAGACCATGATAACCATGACTTCCCAGAAGGGGATCGTCCATATCAGTTGGATTAACATCGTACATGCCAATATCGTCCATAGCCCGACGACGTACCATTTGTAATTCTTCAAAACGACATCTTTTATGATTTATCCAACATTGTCATTTTACTTTTGAACTGCGATCTTATCAATATCTTGTGGACGGGCTTTACGGGAAGAAAATAAAGCCTGCCCCAAAAATTGTGGTATTTCACGACGGTGGTCAAATATATTTTCGACTCTTCCCTGTCGATCAGAACAGACGTCCGGAAGATCAGGTGTTTGTCGTCCTCGCCCATTACTATTTCATTCCCGTTGCGGGCCAGAACCGTAAAGATAGCGAGTTGCGACCCCACCGGATAGTAATCCAGTTCCGGACTTCCCTGTCCCGCCGCCGCCAAACCGAACATGCCTACGATGCCATCCCTGACTTTCAGCAGAAATGCACCGATCCCCGACATTCGGAACAGTTCCCAGGCGATCATATCCACTTCCAGCCCGGTCGACCGGTCGGCGACAAACGAATCGGCATAGTCGTAATGCCCGAACCCCTCCAATATGATGGACTTCGGGGGGATCTCTTTCGAGGATGTAACTTTTCTGAGTCTATTTCCCATTTTTATCCTGAGCGTTTAATTTATGGTGCAAAGGTAGCGGGTTTTTCCCGAAGAAATACCGTAAGACGATGCCACTTGTCAACGATATCGTGCCATTGGTCAAACATATTTTGCGGTGCTGTGGTTCGTGCAGACATTTGCACCAAAATCAATTCAAACAACACTAATGCTTTAATTGAAATGAAGAAACTGAAAATCGTTTTTGCAGCCGCACTCGCAGCTTTGACCGTCGGCGCAGTACAGCTCAACGCACAGGACAAGCCGGCAACCCTCGGGGTGAGGGCCGGTGCAAACCTCTCATCGTTCGGCGGCGACCCGAAAGACGCGAAGTATACCTTTAAGTACCGGGTGGGTATCACCGCCGACATCGCCCTCGGCGACAACCTCTACCTCCTCACCGGGCTCGACCTTCAGACCAAGGGCGCGAAGTTCAAGGGCGCGGAGAGTGCGAAGTTGAAGTACAACCCCATGTACTTGCAACTTCCGGCGACCATCGGTTATAAGCTGGAAATTGGTGCCGATACGAGGCTCGTGTTCAACGTCGGCCCCTACATCGCCTTAGGGCTCGGCGGCAAGTCTAAGGGGGGCGGCGAAGAAAGCGAGAAACTGTTCAAGGACAAAGTCCTCAAGCGCCTCGACTATGGCGCAACGGGCGGTGTCGGCATTGAGTTCGGCATGCTCTCCGTGAGCGCGGGTTACGATCTGGGACTCGGGAATGTCAGCGACGTGAAAGGCTTCAAGGTGAATAACAGGAACGCTTATCTTATCGTGGGCGTAAAATTCTAAGCCGCGATGTGTAACGCGACGGGAGGCCGAATGTTCGGTCTCCCTGTCAAATATATAAACTACTAATTAAGATGAGAATAATAACGATTATATGCGTCGCGGCCGGTATCATTTTCTGCTCGGCGGCCGACGCGCAAATATCCTTCAAAACGGAATACATCGGCGGTTCGCACTATATGCGCAAATACTGGCCCGACGACATTGAAGACGAGGTTCCGGCCGAAAAGGTCGGCAACAGCAAAGGTTCCGCGATTGTATACTCGGGCAGCGCCAGTATCCCGTTCTATATGAAAATGAACGAGAACGACCGCCCGACGGCGTGGGGCATCGGCCTTGGCGGTTCCTATGCAAATCTGAACAACAGGAACTTCACCAGCGACATGGTAGACGAGATACTGAACCTGAACGTGGGCCTGTTCCACATCCGGCCGATCGGCGAAAGGTGGTCGATGATGGCAAGTCTCGGGGCTGGCGTTTTCGCACCCTTCGACAAGTTCTCGAAGATCAGGTGGGAACACGTCCTCGGCAGCGGAGGCCTTATGTTCGTCTGGCACCTGCGGCCAAATCTCGATCTGGGCGGCGGTGTAGCTGTGAACAACAGTCTGGGCTATCCGATGGTATTCCCGGCCCTCATGGTCAACTGGCGGTTGGATGGCAGGTTCAAAGTAAACGTCGCGATGATGGACGGCGTCGAGGTTTCGGGAGGGTACGAGTTCACCGACTGGTTCAAACTCTCGCTGGCCTTCGAGATGAACGGACAGATGGCTCTCGTGAAAAAGGACGGAAAGAGGATGATGTTTTCCCACCAGTATATGGTCGTGGGGCTCAAGCCGCAGGTTAAATTAGGCAAGAGCGGGCTGTCGCTATTCGTCATGGGTGGTATGAGCGTCCACCGTCCCGCCGAATACAGCGAATTGACCCTGAAGGCCATGTTCGTGGGAACGGATTTCAGCTATTATTTCCGCGGTGCGCCATACGCTTCGGCCGGCATCCAGTTCGGGTTCTAAGAAAGCGATCACGCCGCGATGAAAAAAACACTGTCCGCCATAGCATATCGAAGCGTATACGGTGCGCTGTACTGTGTGAGCCTCCTGCCGATGCAGGTGCTCTACGGACTGTCGGCCGTGATGTATGTGCTTGCCTATCGGGTTGTCGGCTATCGCAGGGCGGTGGTTATCCAGGCGTTTCCCGAGAAGAATTACTCGGAGGTGCGCACCGTGGTGAGGCGGTTCTACGTCGGGTTCACCGACTGGTTCGCCGAGATGGTCAAAAGCATCTCCATCCGGCCCTGCGCGCTCGATGCCAAACTGACGTTCATCGGGTTGGAGTGCCTGGCGGGGTTCGTTGCCGAGGGGAAGGATGTGATCGCCTGCATGGGCCACTGCGCGAATTGGGAGGTGCTGAATTTCATGCCGCGCAAACTCGACTGCGATATGCACGCCGTGTACAAGCCTCTGAAATCGGCGGCGGCGAACCGGCTGATGATCCGTCTGCGTTCGCGCTTCGGGATGCGGCTGATCGAAGACCGCTCCGTCGTCCGGCACCTGCTCATGAAGAACACTCCGCCGGCGGTCTATCTCTTCCTCGCCGACCAGCGCCCCCGGATCAGGGAGGAGAAATACCGCTTCGACCTGCTCAATCAGCACGCCTACCATTTCTCGGGCATGGAAAAACTGGCGCGCGCCACCGGCTCGGCCGTAGTTTACCTTTACATCCTGCCCGATGACAGAAAGGGGCATTATCTGGTCGTCTGCTCTTCGTTGTGTGCCGATGCCGCGGCTACCGGCGAGGGCGAGATCACACGGCGCTATATCGAAAAACTCACCGCGAACATCGAGGAGGCCCCACATGCCTGGCTATGGAGCCATAAGCGGTGGAAATAAGAGGTTGTTTGGATTTTAGCAAGAATAATAAATTCCTTTAGCCCGGCAAATCGTACCTTTGCCGATATGGATTTTCAGGAAAGGAGCCGCGCGGAGTACCGTTCGCGGATAAATCGCGTGATGGACTATATCGACCGTTGTAGAAAGATACACGCAGCTGTGTCATTCCGACAGGACGAAGGGACGAGGTATCTGACAACATACCTCGTCCCTTCACTCTGTGAATAATATAGCCGCTACCTGAACGATATCCCCACCGACAGTCCCAGCATATTCATCTTATTGCCCTTCTCCCGGAATTTTCCCTTGATATTCCCATTGAAGGTGTTGGCGTAGCGGGCATAGAAGTTCACCGAGTCGAAGAAGTGGGTGTACTCCAGTCCGAAGACGAGGCTCGACACGCCGTTCAATTTGTAGCGGAAATTCAGCCTGCCCGACATGAAACCGAGCATTTCATCGCCGCCGTAATCGTAATCGTTGTCGTTTATACCCCATTTATAATTCGTCCGGTACTGCATGTTGGAACCCTCTTCCTTGAGTATAACCTCATAGCTTCGGGGTGACATCGACATAGTGCCCACACCCAGATAGGGCATGAACCAGAGCCGTTCGGCGACGCGGAACTCACCGAGCAGTCCCGCCCCGAGCCTGAAACTCGCACTCGTCCTGTCGTTGCCCGACTCGGAGATCATATCGCGAATGTAATAGCGTGTGCCCGAATGTGGCATCGGCAGCAGGCCGACGTCGGACATCTTCATCTTGGGGGCGGGCATAAGGTTCAGCCCAAGTTCTGCGTAGATGTTGAGCCACGAGACCGTGGCCGGATTGCAGTGAAGCACACCCCTGAACTCGGTGACCGAAGTGCGCGGCAGGGCGTCGTTAACATACCCCACATTGCTCCAATTGTTGAGGCCGACGTGCTGTACGACCTGCAAATCCAACCAAAAACTCTTGTCGCGGACTTCGTAATTCTGGGCCGAAAGCGGCTGCGCGGCGGCAAGTGCCGCTATTATAAAGAGTATATATTTTTTCATGGCTTAAAAGAATTCGATAGTAGGTGTGTCATAAGAGAATTTAAGTTCCGTCCCCAGATAGTACTCCACGCGGAAGGAGTGCGGCCCCGGATCGGGCGCCACTAACAGTACGAAACCCTCGTCGACGTCGGACGGGAGGTAGTCGCGGTCGATCTCCTTGAAGAATTTGGATACATAGCTCCCCGGCGCGATCTTTTCGTTGAACTGCGTGAGGCACACCACGGCCTTCGAATAGCGGTCGGCGATCGTGCCATAGGTTGCGTGCCCCTCGCGGATCGGGCCGCTGATGAACTTGTCGTTCTCGGTCGGGGTGTTGTCCGTGACCCATCTGACCCCCACCATGTAGGCGTCCTTTTTCACACGCTCGCCGGTCTGTACCGGGAACTCGCCTGAATTGTCGATGTTCACGGCCTCGATGCCGGCAAGTGTGACCGGTATCACCGGCTCACTGTTCCATTCGCCGTCGCTCTTCGCACACCCGGCGGCAATCACGGCAAAAGCCGCAAGAATAACCATTTTTCTCATAAACATATCGGATTATATTGTTTATATACCGGGCAGCTTTATACCCCCGGCGGGTTGTACTAATCAGATACAAACCGGGATGTTTATGTTGCACACGGTTTAACTTTTTTAGGGAGAAATGTTTTTTAAAAGAACTTTTCAAATTTTCCGCCGCCATTTCGAAATTATTACTACATTTGCAACTGCACAGGTTCCCCGGAATGCGGCCCGATGGCCGTGGGGATTAAATGGGAATGCCGTGAAAGCCGGCAACAGTTCCCGCTGCTGTGAGTTCCCGCCCCGCGATGGGGGTACAAAAGGTTTCGACATTCTAATGCCACTGTCTTTCGGGACGGGAAGGCGTCGAAACAGGAACGAGTCAGAAGACCTGCCTGTGACGGTTCGCGGAATTTGCCCCGCGGAGAATGGGGCGCATACACGTTATTTATGGGTTTATACAGGTGTAAATATTTGGCTCTGTGCGTGCTGTTGGCGGCGGCGCTCTGCTCGTGCATGGAATACGGGCCGCGCGACAAAGAGGAGTTCGAACCCTCGGCGGGGCGCGGGCTGTTTATTGTCAACGAGGGGAATTTTACTTACGGCAACGCCACGCTCTCGTTCTACGATCCCGCCACGGGGATCGTTGAGAACGATGTGTTCTCCCGTGCGAACGGCATGGCATTGGGCGACGTGGCCCAGTCGATGACCATGTACGAGGGCCGCGGGTGGGTGGTGGTGAACAACTCGGGCATTGTATTCGCAATAGATCCCGATACTTACCGGGTGACCGGCACCATCGACGGCCTCACCTCGCCGCGCCATATCCATTTCGTGAACGATACTAAGGCATACGTGACCGACCTCTACTCGCAACGCATAGCGGTCGTCGACCCGCAAAGCTACACGATCACCGGATATATCGACACGGAGGGCCACCGCTCGACAGAACAAATGGTGCAGTGGGGGCGTTGGGTCTTTACGAACTGCTGGTCGTATGACAATACCGTCCTCGTGATCGACAGCGAGGAAGACCGTGTGGTGGCCGGAATCGAGGTCGGGATCCAACCCACGTCACTCGCCATAGACCGCAACGGCAAACTGTGGACGATAACCAACGGCGGGTATGAGGGCAGTCCTTATGGCACCGAAACTCCTGCGCTATATCGTATCGACGCCGAGACATTCGCTGTCGAGCAGGTGTTCAGGTTCGCACCGGGCGACCATCCGGCGTGCCTCTGCATCGACGGCGAGGACGGCACGCTATACTTTATAAACGACGCGGTGTGGCGCATGGACGTTGCCGACACGCAACTTCCGGCACAGCCATTTATCGAGTCGCGCGGCACGATATATTACGGTATTGCCGTCGACCCCCTCACTTCGGAGGTCTACCTCGCCGACGCGGTAGACTACCAGCAACCCGGCATCGTGTACCGGTACAACCCCGACGGATCGGCCGTCGACAACTTTCGCGTCGGCGTGACACCCGGGGCGTTCTGTTTCAAATGAGAAAATTCAGGATCATACTGTTGTGTTTGTCCGCCCTGATCCCGTTGTCGGCGGCGGGGCAGGAGCCGCCTGTGTGGGAATTGGATATCGAAGAGGTCGTTGTGAGATCGCGCAGGGCGTTGACCCGCGTCGGGGCGCAGCGGACGGCGATAGACAGCGTGGCGATGCGCGAGGACATCAGCCGGAGCATGGCCGACGTGCTGGCACGCAGTACGGGCATTTTTATCAAATCTTACGGCCGTGCGACGCTCGCGACGGCATCTATACGGGGCACGGCGGCCTCGCATACCCAGGTGACGTGGAACGAGATGAAGATCAATTCGCCGATGCTGGGACAGGTCGATTTTTCGCTGATCCCCTCATATTTCGTCGACGATGCGGCGCTGTACCACGGCGGTAGTTCGGTGGGGGTTACGGGCGGCGGTCTGGGTGGTGCGGTGGCGCTCGGGACAAAACCTCCGGCCGACGGGGGATTCGGCGCGACTTACGTTCAGGGGATCGGAAGCTTCGGAACATGGGACGAGTACCTGCGCCTTTCCTATGGCGGGGCGCGCTGGCGGGGATCGCTGCGGGTCTTCCACGGCGCGTCGGAGAACGAATTCGAATACACCAACTATAACAAGCAGACTTTCATATACGACGATGAGCATAATATTGTCAACTCGTACTATCCCCGCGAGAAGAACCGCAACGGCGGCTTCCGCGACTTCCACATCATGCCGGAACTCTATTACGATACCCGCGGCGGCGACCATTTTTCGCTCGTGGGGTGGTATATGGACTCCGACCGCGGCATCCCGTTCCTGAACACCGATTACAAGGACGATACGCAGCACCGCTTCCGGCAGCGGGAGAAGACCGCGCGCCTCGTGGCGGGGTGGGAGAGGATGGGCGGCCACCACCGCCTCTCGGCGAAAGCAGGCTATACCTACACCGATTTCAATTACACCTACCGCACCGAGGTCGAGCAGGGCGGCGGCCTGCGGACGATGATCGACTCGCGCAACTTCGTCAACACGTTCTTCGGCCGCGCGGGGGGCGAGTATTACCTTGGGGAGAAGTGGCTGCTTAGCGCCGACGTGGCCGTGCATCAGCATATCGCCGACTGCCGCGACCGTGTAGTGCGCGTCGCCGAGCAGAACCGGGTTATAGGATATAAGGAATCGCGTTTCGACTTCTCTGCGTTCGCGTCGGTTCGCTGGCGGCCTATCGGGGGGCTTGGACTGGCGATTAACCTGCGCGAGGAACTGTATGGCAATGAATGGTCGCCCGCGATACCGGCCCTGTTGGCCGAATACAGCCTGTGGGCGCGGTGGGGCGTGGTGCTCAAGGCGTCGGCGGCGCGCAACTACCGCTACCCGACGCTCAACGATCGCTATTTCATGCCCGGCGGCAATCCCGACCTGCGCCCCGAAAAGGGGGTGACTTTCGATGCGGGGTTCGAGTTCGGCAGGGAGTTCGGACGGGTGAAATTTTCCGGCGAGGCGACATTCTATGATTCGCGCATCGACGACTGGATACTCTGGATGCCGCAATTCGCGTCGAGTTCGGCGGTTTGGACGCCGGTGAATATCAAGCAGGTACACAGCTACGGCGTGGAACTGAAGGGCACGCTCGGCACGGATTTATGGAAAGGCTGGCGGCTGACTTTAGACGGTAATTACACGCTCGCGAAGGCCATAAACCGCGGCGACAAGCACTCCGGCGGCGACCGCTCGGTGGGTCGGCAGTTGCCCTATATGCCCGTGCATTCGGCCAATGTTACGGGACGTTTAGCATGGCGCGGCTGGACTTTCGCCTATATGTTCGGCCATTACAGCCGCCGCTTCACCTCGACCGACAACTCCGACTATATCGGCGCGTACTATATGAGCGACATATCGTTCGAAAAGGCGTTCACCCCCGCGTGGGGACGAGTGTCGCTGAAATTGGCGGTCAACAACCTGTTCGACGAGGAATACGAAATGCTCGTCTCGCGCCCCATGCCGGGACGTAATTTCGGACTATATATATCTGTGACACCGAACTTTAAAAAGAAATAGATATGAAACGGTTATTGTTTTTATTTGTGGCGGTGGTACTCTTCGCCTGCAACGACAGCCAGACGATCGAAGGGTCAGATACTGATACGGATGTCGAACTGCCCTACCGCGTGCTGGAATATCGGCCCGCCCCCGGTCAGTTTATCAACGATACGAAGGTCGCGGGCTTCGACGGCAGCGAAACGACCCCGGCGGCAGCGGTCGAGTATGCCCGGCGGAGGCTTGCGCATGGCATGTTCGTCTCATTGGGCGGCTTTGGCGGCTATATCGTCGTTGGGTTCGATGAGAGTATCGAGAACAACGGCGCGGACGGCGACTTCACGATCGAGGGTAATCAGCATGCAGGTAGTTCGGAGCCGGGCGTTGTGTGGGTTATGCAGGACGCAAATGGCGACGGTAAGCCCAACGAAACATGGTATGAATTGCGCGGCAGCGAGACGGGCGCGGAGGGTACGATTCAGAATTACTCGGTGACATATTTCAGGCCCTCGGTGGCGAAAAGCGCGACCACGTGGGAAGACAATCTGGAGCAGACGGGTTCGATAAAATGGCTCGAAGCTTTTCACCCGCAGGATTACTACTATCCGGCATGGATAGAGGAGGATTCCTATACTCTGAGCGGTACGCGGCTCATGGCGCACAACTATTTGGACGAGGGTCGCAAAGAGTGGGTCAATCCCCCTTATGATCGGGGTTATGCCGATAATCTGGGCGACGACCGCCTCACGGGAACCGACGCGCGGAAAGTCCGTTTCAAGATATCAAACGCTATGCTTCCGGAAGGTATGCCCGCACTGCCGCGCATCGACTTCATAAAAGTACAATGCGCCGTAAACGCCGAAAGCGGATGGACGGGGGAGCTTTCTACCGAAGTCGTTTCTTTTGAGGATATTTGATCGCGATGTTTATGATATAGCCGCCATTTTAGTGCGCTTCGAGCCAGTTCGTGCCAATCCCGTAATCGACGGATAGCTCGATCGAAAGTTTGGCGGCGTGCTCCATTGCGTCGAGAATAATGGCCGTGACCTCATCCTGCTCGGGTTTGTACATATCGACCACCAGTTCGTCATGCACCTGAAGGATCATCCGCGAGCGGAGACCGCGGCGGCGCAGTTCCTCCCATGCGCGTATCATCGCGATCTTCATCACGTCGGCCGCACTGCCCTGAATGGGAGCGTTTATGGCGTTGCGTTCGGCGAGGCCACGCACCGTGGCGTTGCTCGATTTTATGTCGGGCAGGTGGCGTTTGCGCCCGAATATCGTCGAGACCCAGCCCTGTTCGCGCGCCTGCTCGATCACACGCTCCATGTATTGGCGCACGCCGGGGTAGGAGCGGAAATAGCCGTCGATGATCTCCTTGGCCTCCGTGCGCGGTATGCCGAGACGCTGGCTCAGTCCGAACGCAGAGATGCCGTAGATGATGCCGAAGTTGGCGGTTTTGGCTTTGCGCCGTTGGTCGGGGGTGACCTCGGCGATCGGCACGCCGAAGATCAGGGCCGCCGTCGCGCTGTGTATATCCTCGCCGTTGCGGAACGCGTCCAACAGGTTGCGGTCGCCGCTCAGATGGGCCATCAGGCGCAGTTCGACCTGCGAATAGTCGGCCGAGAGCAACAAATGGTCGTCGTCGGCCGGGACGAACGCCCGGCGTATCTCGCGACCTTGGGTATCGCGGATCGGTATGTTTTGCAGGTTGGGATTCGATGAACTTAGCCTTCCGGTAGCTGTAACAGTCTGATTGAACGACGTATGCACCCGTCCCGTGCGTGGGTTTACGAGTGCGGGCAGGGCTTCGATATAGGTCGAAAGCAACTTGCGGATGCCGCGGTATTCAAGTATCGCGCCGATGATGGGATGGCCGTCGGCAAGCGACTGAAGGTACTCCTCGTCGGTGCGGTACTGCTTCGTTTTGGTCATCTTGGGCTTTGGGTCGATGCGCATCCGGCCGAAAAGTGCCTCGCCCAACTGACGCGCCGAATTGACGTTCAGTTCGGGGTCTCCGGCCATTTCGCGGATCCTGCTTTCGAGTTCGGCGAGTTGCCCGGTGAGTTCGCTGCCCGCCTCGCGAAGTATCGCCGTGTCTATGCGCACGCCCACGGTCTCCATGTCGGCCAGAACGCGGATGAGCGGTTCCTCGACGTCGCGGTAGAGTTCGCCGAGGCCCTGTCCGACGACCTGTGGCCACAGCAACTCTTTGAGCCTCAGCGTCACGTCGGCATCTTCGGCGGCGTATTCCGCTACTTTTTCAATGGGTACCATGTCCATCGTGACCTGTCGCGCGCCGCGGCCTATAAGCGATTCGATCTCAATGGGCGCATAATTGAGGTATGTACGGGCGAGGTAGTTCATCCCGTGGCGCGACTCGGGGTCGAGCAGGTAGTGGAGCAGCATCGTGTCATAAAAGAAACCGCCAACGCCGATCCCTGCCGCCGCAAGTACCTCGATGTCGAATTTGAGGTTCTGTCCAGTTTTGGCGATCCGCTCGTTCCCGAACACTGGCCGCAGTATCTCTGCGTACTCCGCAGTGTTGGTGCGGTCGAACGGGATATACCAAGCCTCGTGTGGCTCGACCGCGACGGAAATTCCCACAAGGCGCGAGGTCTGCGGGTCGAATCCCGTAGTTTCGGTGTCGAAGCAAAATTCATCCACAGCCGCAAGCCGCGCGGCCAATTCACGCAGTTCGGCGGCATTCCTTATTATGTGGTATTTGTGGGGAGTGGTTTCCGCGGTCTCGAAGTTTTCGGTTACGAAGAGGTCGCCCTGTTCCCCGGCTTGTTGGGGCGCAGCAAAGAGGTCACCCTGTCCGTCTGCCTGATGCGGCGAGGTTACGGCTGAGAACAGGTTGGCAGGCTGTTGCGGCACCGTAGCCGGATTTGGGGGTGCAGCAGGAGGCTTTGCCGTACCCGTCAATCCCATTTCGCGGATAAACATATTGAACCCCAGTCGGTGGAAGATCTCGTACAGCGCCTCCGGGTCGGGGTCTTCGAGGATCAGTTTATCGGGTTCGAAGGGAATGGGAGCGTCGATGTCGATCGCCGCCAGACGCTTCGAGAGCAGCATCTGATCTTTATATGCGATGATGTTCTCCTTCTGTTTGCCTTTCAGTTCGTCGGCGCGTGCGAGTATCTGCTCGACCGTGCCGAACTCCCCAACTAACTTAGCCGCAGTCTTCTCGCCGATGCCAGGCACACCCGGAATATTATCCGAAGCGTCTCCCCACAGCGCGAGTATGTCGACCACCAGCCGCGGGTCGTCGATGCCGTATTTTGCCCGGATCTCCTCCGCGCCCACGATCTCAATCCCCTCGCCAGCCGAGCGCTGCTTGTATATGCGTGCGCAGTCATTCACCAACTGCCCGAAATCCTTGTCCGGGGTGACCATATAGACCTCGAAACCCTCGCAGCACGCCTTTGCCGACAGCGTTCCGATCACATCGTCAGCCTCCCAGCCGCACATCTCCAAGATCGGAATGCGCATCGCAGTAAGTACCTCTTTTATATACGGCACCGAGGCGTGTATATCCTCCGGGGTATCCTGACGGTTGGCTTTGTAATCCGGATACATCTCGTGCCGGAACGTTGCCCCTTTCGAGTCGAACGCAACTCCCAGGTAATGTGGCTGCTCGCGCCGGATGATCTCCAGGATGAACTTCACAAAACCGAAAACAGGCGACGTGTTCACCCCGTCCGGACTGCGCATCGGGCGGCTCATAAACGCATAGTAGAACCTGTATATCAACGCGTATGCGTCTACGAGGAATAATTTCTTCATGGCCTTCAGGGATATGGTCGGCAAAACGAGCTTTAAGAGAGCAGTTCCTTGACTTTGGCCGAGATATCTTTGCCGTCGGCGCGCCCGGCGAGCTGTTTCGAGGCAATGCCCATCACGCGCCCCATTTCCTGCATCGACTTCGCACCCATTTCGGCGATTATCGCGCGGACGGCGGCGGTCAGTTCGGCGTCGTCCATCCGGCGCGGAAGGTACTCGCGGAGCACCTCGACCTGTGCCATTTCGTACTCATACAGATCGTTACGTCCCTGCTGGCGGTATATCTCCGCCGAATCGGCGCCTTGTTTTGCAAGTTTGCTGATAATTTTGATCACATCGGCGTCGGGCAGCACGTCGATGTTCGCACCGGCCGTTTTGGCTTCGATGATATATTTCTTCACGTTGCGCAGCGTGTCGCGCCTCACGTCTTCCTTCGCCTTCATAGCATCCATAATGCCTTGGCTGACCACCTTTTCGAGTTCCATAGTATCGTTATGATTTTAAGCCAAAGGTACGGAATAAAACGTAAAAAACCGCCGGGGGATGTGCATAAATAAAGCATAAGCGGAACCTCAGCCAGAGTTCCGCTTACGCTCTCTCATGTGAAGATCGCCTGATCTATTTCAGTTTGGCATGGAGTTCGGCGCCCGGTCTGAACTTGCATACCGACTTGGGGGCGATTTTAATGGATGCGCCCGTGCGGGGATTGCGTCCAGTGCGTCCTGGTTTTTTGGCAACCGAGAAAGACCCGAAACCGACCAGAGAGATCTTGTCGCCTTCCGCAAGTGCTTTGCCCGTGACCTTGATAAACGCGTCGAGAGCTTTCTTCGCGTCCACTTTGGTGATGTTAGCCTCTTCGGCAATTGCGACGATTAGTTGAGCTTTGTTCATAGTGAATTGAGTTTTAGGGATTAAGGAAATATGTTAAGGTGCACGTGTCACAAGTCCGATTCGTACAAATATAAAAAATTAATACGTTTTTCGAACAAATAGGGATAATTTTTTATCGAAATGACCTAAACCGAGATTCTTATACTACGAACCACCGAATTAATTTTGGCTGATCCGGCTCGATTTTGTGTTTTAATTTTTGTAAACCGCGGAATTCGTTATACTTTTGCACCCGGAGAGATGGCAGAGTGGTCGATTGCGGCGGTCTTGAAAACCGTTGAGGTGAGAGCCTCCGGGGGTTCGAATCCC
>QMCD01001322.1_pt1 | contig 15226 bp, 5 predicted proteins | sample 1821841 | NCBI WGS metagenome assembly QMCD01 (sample SAMN01991225, study PRJNA193472) | Termite gut metagenome, whole genome shotgun sequencing project. | isolation source: worker | host: Macrotermes natalensis | reverse complement strand
CTTATATTCTTCCGCCCGGTTTGTATTTGCTTCGCCCTGATACCAGACAAAACCTTTTATCCTGTAGTTTGTGAGCGGGGCTATCATTCCGTTGTATAATCCCATCGGTTTGTATTGGAAGAAAGTTTGTGAACCCGCGGGCGGCATTTCCGCGCCTATCCGGTATTTCCAGTCTCCGGTGAGGTCTATTTCAGTGTTGCCCGCAATTATTTTATAAGGCTTTTCCTCCACAAAGCCACCTCTTCCGGCATTGCTTATCACCCGCACTGCAATGTTATTCTTTCCTTCCCGCAGCACTCCCGCCGGAATAGTGTAGATGCGTGGAGGATACTGATAGGAAATTGTACCGACAAATGTACCGTTGACAAATGCTGAGTCGGCGCCCACAATACAACCTAAACGTAATATGCCTGTTTTGCCGGCCATAGACGCAGGAGCATCGAACTCCTTGCGGAGCCATAGGGAACCATTGATTTGTCCCACCCCTTTATCCGCCCAATAACCCGGCAGGGATATAGAAGACCAGTCCGAAATATCAGTATTGTCTTTGTTCCATCTGTTTATCCCTATGTCTTTCAGGCTGAGGCTTGTATGCCATTCGCTGTTTTTTTCTGATTCCAGTTCGCGTATGCTGTCGATATAAGCCGGATCTGCACAGATGCGGGCTGCTTGCAGATAATGCGGATAATTCTTCAATCCGGCTGTACTGATCCATGCTTCGGCGGGAGAGCCGCCGATACCTGTATTGATTATTCCTACAGGGACTTTGTACTTATCATATAAGTCCTTTGCAAAAAAGTAAGCGACAGCGGAGAAATCAAGTATATTTGAAGGAGTTACCGATTTCCACTCTCCACCCTGTAAGTCCGATTCTTCCTTCTGGAAATTATATCGCATCGGTACCCTGAATTGTCTTATATGAGAGTTACTTGCTTCTTTTACTTCATCTGCATACAAATCGAGAGTGCGGCGTATAGGCAATTCCATGTTCGACTGTCCCGAACAGAGCCATACATCACCTATCAGAACATCTTTTATTGTGATTTCATTGATATTTATCGTATATGGTCCTCCGGCAGTTTGTGCAGGTAATACAATTCTCCAGTCACCTTTTTTATCGGCTTTTGTCCGGTATGTTTTATCCATGAATTTTATAGTGACAGATTCTTTCGGAGAGGCCCATCCCCACAGTTGCAGGGGAGTATCCCGCTGCAAAATCATCCCGTCGCTTATCAGGCGCGGCAGTTTTATTGCGGATTGGACGGCTGATACCGATACTGCTAATATCAATAGGAATATTGTCCTGTATAATGATGTATTAATAGATCTCATTTTTGTAATATCTTTATTTTAAATCGCTTTGTGGCGCGCCTAAATAGCTCGGTTTCAGACATCCCGTATCCAGCATTATTTTTTGAAAAACGATACCCGGTTCAAGAGGACGGATACGGATCGTGTGAATACCTTCTTTATCAATATTATGGATGGTAGAAGTTTCTATGATCTGTTCGGCCTGCCATTGTCCCAGTTCGCCTTTATAATGTCCGTTTATATTTACTATTTGTTCCTCCCCGCCATTTAAGGAGACTGCATAGCGTAATCCTTTATTGGCATTGAAATTCAATGTCGGGGATGTAAGGACTATCAATCTGGCTTTTCCTTTTGTTTTCAGATCGGCTTTATATTCCAAATAAACGTCTTTACCGGGGTTTTCGGTAACAGGCGTAGTTGTTACACCCGATACGGTTTTTCCTAAATCGGGAATAATAACCCATGACACTTTAGCCCCGTTGTTGGCTGTTGTGTGGTTTTCGGCTTCGATCGATACATAGCCTTCCGCTTCGGCGAATATCTTTTCTTTATGTATCATTGTTTGTATAATGTATTCTACTTTTGGCATCACTCTCTTTTCAGGTTGCTGCCAACTGGTATAACCGATACGTATCTGGTCCATCATATGCGACCATTTTCCTCCGGCTATGTCATTATTATAATGCATTGTGAGTATGGAATCCCTTGCGAAACACTCTTTTGCTTTATCCGCCCAATAGTTTGCCTGTATATCCATTTTAGCAGCATAGTGTCTGTTCCTGGCCACCGCATAGTACATTTCGTACAGATTGGAGCAAGCGTTTACCGGGAACAAAACCAACTGGTCGAAGGCATCCTTATATTCATTTGGCATCAGATAATATAGGCGCATGGCATCCACTACCAGATTACGATAATCGCTTACGACCGTTTCGAATTCGTTGTAATTTTCGAGACTGTATGTATTCTCATTCAGCAGTTCGGGTGTAACCCTGCGGTTATATTTCGTATAAAGATTTATCAGACGGGCAGACTCTTTTGCATATTTTTCCCCGAATTGCCGGGCGCACCATTCTTCGGTATGAAGCAGCAGGTTATCCGCATTAAATCTATCGGGATTCCAGGCCATATCGAGGAAAAAAGAGATGGGATACTCCATCGGTTTCAGGTCGCCGACATTCACCACCCATATTTTATCCACTCCGTATTGGTATGTGAGGTTCATCTGTTCCCAAATGCGTTGTACCTGACTGACATTTATCCATTTGTAATTACGCGGGCCTCCTACATAGTCGAAATGGTAATACATTCCGTATCCTCCTTTACGTGGTTTTGCATTAAGGTTGGGAAGTTTGCGGACATTGCCCCAATTGTCGTCGCAAAGCAGCAATGTAATGTTGTCAGGCACACGCATGCCCTTGTCATAATAATCCTGAACCTCTTTATACAAAGCCCATACCTGAGGGGTTTCCTCTGCCTTTTTACCTGTAACTTCTGATATTATCTTGCGCTGGTCTTTTACGATTTTTTGCAGTAATGCGATATCGCTCTCCTCGCTCATAGGTTCATCTCCATCGCCACGCATACCTACTGTTACTACCGTTTCGTAGTTCTTCATCCGTTCCATTCCTCCTTTCCAGAAGTTCTGCAGGGCCTTCGGGTTCTTACTATAGTTCCAAGCGCCTTCGCCATAACGTTTCCACTCAGAGTGAGCGCGCCCCATCGGCTCGTGGTGCGATGTATTTATCACGATGCCATATTCGTCCGCCAATTGTCCGTTGAGAGGGTCATCATCGAAAAACGCATTTCCCCACATAGCCGGCCAGAGAAAGTTCCCTTTAAGACGTAAAATTAATTCGAACATGTGTTTATACATCTTCGAGTTGACACCTCCGAATTTCTCGATACACCAACTCTGAAATGCGGGCGCTTCGTCATTGATGAAAATACCCCGGTATTTTACAGCCGGTTCGCCGTCGGTATATTTTCCCGGCTTTATATACAAATTTGTCTGGTGTTCGACAGGGACGTCCGCCCACCAATACCAGGGCGATACGCCGATTTGTGCTGAAAGTTCATAAATACCGTAGATTGTTCCCCGCTTATCACTTCCGGCAATAATCAATGCTTTTTGTATATCTCCGGTCGGATTATCGATAGTTTGTATCACATACTTTTCATTTTTTCCTGCCAGTTCGTTCTTATCTATCTTGCCGTCTCTGGCCAACTTGTCGATGATGGCCGATTTTCCTGCCGTTCCGATAATAATCGCCGTTTTGCCGGAAACAGACGGGAGATTCCCGGAAACTTTCCTGAAGTCATCTTTCAGGTCGCCGACCGCACGGATCACACCCGCATAGTCGTTAATATCGGAAATTACCTGGACAGGCTTGCCGCTTTCGACCAGAGAAAGATATTCTTGCCCGGCAGAGGAAAACACAAATCTTTCCACACCGAAAGGGTTCACAATATCCTTTGCCTGCAATTTTCTGTCATCGACAGGAGTAGTGTCATTATAAACATAACAACCGATTATTGTACCTGTAAATCCGCCTGCCGACTGTGTACTGAGATTTTTTGCGTCAACATCTTCTGCTATCGTTTTCCAGCTTTCTCCATCATCAAATGAATAGAGGAACGAATATTTATCTTTTTTGCCTTCTACCTTCAGGGTTACCGCTTTTCTTGCTGTACCGTCTGGAGTTTCAGTTTTCGCTATGGTTTTCACATCCCCTTCAGCACGTTTCAATACAAGATAATACTTGCCGTTCCCGTCAGTGGTTTTTCCGAAAACAAAATTATGTTTCTCCCGCTGATAACAAACCAGGCCTGCAATATCCCCTTCATTATCCGGTAAATAATCCATTTTTATCTGTGCCGAAAAAGTTAAATGCTGTTGGCGGATACCTGTAAAAGCCGGTTGATTCGGTTCATAGATCGTGCTTCCGGTAGAACTGAGTGTAAGCATTCCGTTAGCGGTTTTCCACCATTTATCTTCAGGCGGAGTACGCAGCATCAAATAGCGGTCACCGAGTTTTTCGTCATCGAAGTCATCTTTCCATGTAAAATTACCTTTATAACTTTCCGCATTCGGCTCGAGATTCGCCTTGTTTACAATGTAAGGAATTTCCTCGTTCGCTTTCAAAATCACCGGATATCCGTCAACCCATGTCACAGGCAGCATAAATGTTTCTCTACCTGTATTGTAATAATTGCCTTCGTATGGGCGGCAGGCGAGAAAAACAGCGTACCAGTCGCCTTCTGCTGTTTGTATAAGGTCGGCGTGCCCGGCGGAAGTTACCGGATTTTTCCGGTTCTCCGGTAGGTTGCGTTGGGTGAGAACCGGATTGTTTTTCCAGGGGATATAAGGGCCAAAAATGTTTTCGGAGCGGAAAACGACCTCTGAATGCTGAGCACTGGTACCTCCTTCGGCACATAGGAGATAATAATAACCGTTGATCTTGTATAAATGCGGCGCTTCTATCCATACCGGATGTTTGGCTTTATCCGTACCTCCGTCTACAATCATTTTCTTCTCTCCGAAAATAGAGTCGCCCTCAACACTAAACTGCCGCAGCCAAATAGACCTGTGCCCGTCCCATTCGGGTTTTCCGTCCGGTTCATCGTTATGTACGATATACGCCTTTCCGTCTTCATCGAAAAAAATATCGGGATCGATACCGCCAAAATGTAGGGGAACCGGTTCACTCCAGTTATTTTCTTTCGGGTTCTTGGTTTTCACGATAAAATTGCCGATTCCGTCAGTACAGGTAGTAATGAGATAAAAAGTATCATTGTATTTGTTGTAGCGGATTGTAGGAGCATAGATTCCTCCACTGAGCCGGATTCCGGCTTTAAGTTGCAACTGCGAAGGACGATTCAGCACATTGCCGATCTGCACCCAGTTTACCAGGTCGGTACTGTGAAATATCGGGATACCCGGATAGTATGAAAACGTTGAGGTTACCAGATAGTAATCCGAACCCTTGCGACAGATACTCGGATCGGGATAAAAACCGCTGAGAACCGGATTGAAATACTGGTTCCGGTCGTTTATAGCCTGTGCGAAACAGGCATCCTGTCCCTTGTATTGAAAATAGTGAAAATCTGCTGTCTGGCTATTTCCGGTGCGGGAAAAGGCTATAGTCAGTATCAGCATTGCCAAACAGGTGTACAAGTCTTTTGTTCTCATATATAAATTACATTACTTATAATTATACAGTTCTACATGAAGGGCGCTAAAATTGTCAAGCATCGGGACGAACATGCTGCTTTTATTTATATCGGTTTCCTGGCTCTGAAGGAGCTGCTTCATGTTTTCTTTTCCGGCCTACCGACTGCTTATAATTACAGAACCACTATCAAGCCTTTCGCTCCTTGCTGTTAATTTCATCTCACCTTTTTTTCCTTTCTTTCCTCGCATAATTACCAGTGCAAGCCCCCCAAAAGCGCTGCGCTCTTTTGACGCAAATGAAATCATATCAGCAGGATTTCCATTGTCGGTAGCAACAATTTCTCCGGTTCCCGAAATTTCAAACCATATTTTATTGTCAGCGTTTGGAACAAGATTTCCGTCGCTGTCTAAAATTCTTACCGTAACAAACGAAATATCTTTACCATCGGCATCAATTACATTTCTGTCTGCAGAAAGCGCTATTTTTACAGGTATACCTGTGGTTTTCACTTCATGAATAGCCCATTGCTTACCGTCTTTGTAAGCGACAGCTTTCAATATGCCAGGCTCATAAACAACACTATCCCAACGCAATCGGTATTCAAACTTATCTTTTTTCTTCTTTCCCAGCGATTTTCCGTTCAGAAAAAGCTCGGCTTCGTCGCCCGAGGTGAAAATATGAACAGGCGTTATCTGCCCTGTCCTGCTTTCCCAATTCCAATGCGGTAAAATGTGAACTATCGGTAACTCGGGACGCCAACGCGATTGATAGAGATAAAATCTATCTTTTTTAAAACCTGCCAAATCAATTATTCCGCAATAGGAGCTACGTGAGGAATAATAAGGTGTTGGTTCACCTAAATGGTCCCAACCTGTCCAGACAAACTCGCCTGCTACAAACGGATGATTGTCTTGCATAGCAAAAACCTTGTCGGCTGATGAACCAAAAGGAGAGGTATAAAGTTCATAAGCACTTACTTGCCTCAGTGTGTCATTACCACCCGAATCTTCGCTTACAGGCGCGCTATTTCCTGCGAATACCGGGAAAAAATATGTACCGCGCGAACTGAGTGCCGAGGCTGTTTCACTACTGACAATCATTTTGTCGGGAAATTTCTGATGAAAAGCACGATAAAGCGGTGGTGTTTTTATCCCCTTCAGATGAGAATATGCCGCCGCATCTCGTATCCCTTCGCCTTGATAGTTAAGTGAAATAATATCCATCGTTTGCGGGAAAGGCATATCAGGTTTGGCAAAATTCATCGAAGCGGTTGTTGGTCGTGTACTATCTTCGTCTTTTACAAGAGCCGCTAATTTCCATGCGACAGCCGCACCCGGTTCGTCTGTGTACTGTTCTCCCACCTCATTGCCAAAACTCCATGCAATAATGGAAGGGTGATTTTTATCTCTGCGAATAAAAGCGCGGATGTCCGCTTCATACCAGTCGGGGAAAATAAGGTGGAAGTCAAGTGGGTTTTTACCTTTTTCCCAACAATCGAAAATTTCATCAATTACCAAAAAACCCATTCTATCTGTTAGTTCAAGCAATTCGGGCGCAGGAGGATTATGGGCCAAACGAATAGCATTGCATCCTAATTCGCGTAACATTTCCAACTGTCGTTCAGCTGCCCGAAGATTGAACGCTGCGCCTAAAGCACCCAAATCGTGGTGCTGATTTACACCTTGGATGCGAATTTTTTCACCATTTATCAAAAGCCCTTTTTCGGCATCGAACTTAATATCCCGGATGCCGAATCTTGTCTCGTATGTATCAATTAATTTATTGTTTATGAATAATCGGTTTATAGCCAGATACATATTTTGCTCCTGTTGTGAATATACCCCCCAAAGCAAAGGATTCTTGATATTTACGGTATTTCTGATTTTCGATTTTTCTCTTGCCTCTATGACGATATTTTGCTTCGGAAAAGTTGCAACTTTATTTCCTGATATTTTCAAGTCATTGTCCAACCGATAAATATCGGTCAGAATTTCGACGTCTTGATTTTTTGTTGAGTTATTGTCTATATCAATGGAAATAGTTATTGTAGCGGATTTCTCCGAAATATTTTCGGTCTTGATGAATGTTCCCCAATGTGCTACATGAACAGGGCTTGTCTTCACGAGCCAAACATTGCGATAGATGCCTGCACCCGGATACCATCGTGAAGAATTTGTAGGATTATCCAGCCGGATGGCTAACTGATTATCTCCCTCAAAATTCACAAAAGGTGTGAGATTAAGGCGAAAAGAATTGTAACCGTAAGGCCAGCCTCCAACCAGATTTCCATTGAGCCAAACCATCGCGTAAGACATTGCTCCGTCAATGTCAAGGTAAATCTCCTTGCCTGAATCACTTTTCGGAATATCAATTTTCCGCCGATACCAAGCGACACCCTGAACCGGTAATCTTCCCATTCCACCTCCGACAATAGCATTTTCTTCGGTGTAAAAAGGTTTGTCAATTGCCCAATCGTGTGGCAAATCAATATATTGCCAGTCACTATCATTAAAATCGTTTTTAACGAATGGGAAATCTTTGCCCGGATTACCGTCGGGACGCTCATAATGTTTATTTTTGTCTTTTATAAATTCGTTTGCTGTTGGCAAGATATACATTTTCAATGATTTATTCGAAGCGTTTCCATGATTTTGCAAAGTGGCGCGAGTATCGGCATCCTTAACATCGTTTTTGTCAAAAACAGCCGGGCGCTCATCATAAATCAAGCTGTCGGGATTGTTTTCATAACGAAAGAAACGCCAACCTTCATTAATGTCGATCTTCTCCCTGTTTTGCCCGAAGGCAAAGGAAACAGAACAAATTAAAATTAAAACGAATACGAATTTTTTTCTCATTATCTTTTGTATTGTAAGTGATTACAGATATTTATCGTTTATTAATGCATCTTGTCTTATCATACACTATTTGTCATATTTTACCAAATGTCGAGTGCCATTCGCTTCTTTTGTCCGGTTTACGGTGATTTTCCTACTGATCCTGAAATAATCAAAATCTGCATATCCTCCGGTATTTTTTGCTGCGTAATTGTATAATCCGAAACGATAGCCCATAAAATGGTCCAATGTGTAACTCATCTTCAAAGGTTTTCCTGCCGAGAACCACTTCTCCCCGTCAAGACTGTAATAAAAATATGCCAAATCGGTTTTCTCCCTGAAATCACAATCTACTTTAAAGTAAACTATTTTTTCCCCGAAGGGGATTTCTTCCTGCTCTACCGGTTTGCCCGACGAGGTATTGTTCATATATATAGATTTCCGGCTACCGCTCACCTTTATTCCTATTTGCCCGTAATGGCTTTGCAAAAGGCACAAACCGGCAAAGTCACCGTCTTGCATTCCTGAAACATCCATTTTGATCGTTCCCGAACAAACGGGGCCAATGGTGCGCTGTGTCAGTGTGTTTCGTGCTAATTCGAGATTATTGTCGAGGCGTCCTGTCGTCAGGCGCAAATAACCGTTTTCCACTTTCCACAATGTATTGTCCGGGTTGTGATTCCACTGCCATACAAGTGGTAAGGCCCGGTCGCCTTCTTTCCTGTCAAATTCGTCCGAATTCACAATCCCGGGTATTAACCCTTTATTACCGGGTAAGCCGGACTCTTCAGAGGCCGTATCACCGATGCCGATTTTTGGAAATCCGCCTTCCCAATTCATCGGAAGAAGATAGGGGATTCGCCCTACGGCTCCGTAATCGCGGAAAAGGTAAGCAAACCATTCCCCACCAGGCGTTTCGATAATACCGCCCTGCGCTATCCCTGAATTTTGGAAAGCCAGGCGGCCCTCCCATTTTCCATTCAGGCTGTCTGCCCGGTGAACAACTTCCGTCCGCATCCCGCCGCGAGGCCATGTTATATTGAAAAGATAGTATTTTCCGCCGTGCCTGAAAAGTTGCGAACCTTCTGCCCCCAAAGCGATATCGTCGCCTGCCGGCGCGCTCGCATTTTCGATCAAAACACGGTTTGTGCCGGGCTTTATTCCCGAAAAATCGGGTTCGAGTTCAGTAATGGATAATTTTCCATTTCCGTAAATCATATAAACCTTACCATCATCGTCAAACCAAAGCGTGTGATCGTGCAGGGAAGGTGTAAACGTCCGTGTTTCCCACGGGCCGTTTTCAATATCGTCAGTGATATAAATATAAGTTTTGTTGGTAGTCTGTGAAAAAGTGGTAATGTAAAATTTCCCGTTGTGATAACGGATGCAACTTGCCCATGAACCGCGCCCGTAAGCGTTTTTGCCGTTGGTAAGATTCATCGCGTCGATATTGGCTAAGGTATCATAAGCGTAATTTACTATTTCCCAATCAATCAAATCACTCGATTTCATTATCGGAACACCCGGTGCCATGTGCATCGTTGTGCTGCTCATATAGTAAGTGTCGCCGACACGTACCATCGACATATCGGGAACATCGGCAAAGATAAGCGGATTCTTTGCAGACTGAGCATTGAGAAGTATTGCTATAAAGAAAAACAGTATGATAAAGTAATTTCTTTTCATATTTATGTCCTTCAATAAAAGGGCTGCCCGAGAACAGCCCTTCAATGAGATGTAAAAGTGTTCTACTGATAATTAATTATACCCCGGATTTTGAAAAGCTTTCTTATAAGCCTCGTCACCATCCATATTATCAAGCTGGCTCGTCGGGATAGGACGTAAATACAGATATTTCTCTATGGTACGGTTCACTGTTATGGGAGCTGCGTCTCCGGCTGTTGCACAGATCTGGTAACTGCCCGCATACTCTTCCCATTTTTGGGTACGTGCCAGATCGTGCCAGCGGTAACCTTCTCCATAATATTCACGGGAACGCTCATCTAAAATATAATTAATATTAATAGTAGCTGGCGTAGCAGCGACTAAAGCGGCACTGTAATCATCTGTTTTGGTGATATTGTCGGCGACGCTGAACTTCCACTTTCCTGCGCGGGCGCGAATCACATTAATCAAACCTCTGGCGCTACCATCGCAGGTACTTAATCCTTTCGTTGTGGCTCCCTTTACGGCTGCTTCGGCCGCGATAAAGTAAAATTCTGAAAATTTCAGGATATTGAACGGACGCGTGCTTGCAGCTTTGTCATCATTGTAGTCTGTCCCTTTGCGGGCAATGCCCAGTTTCCAAAGTCCCGGAAATACGGTGCGGGAAATTTTACCCAGAGGCATTACAAAATCGGCTCTGCCCGGCAAAATACCAAGCCCGGAATTACTTTTATAAACCGAGTTGCTATAATCTATACCTCCCGGATCGGAAGTAAGGAAGGAAACAGCCGGTTCGCCGGGTGTTATAGGCATATAGTTGGCATTATAGAGTACCGACGGCGCACTGCTACCAGCAAGATTCCATGTGCCACGATATACAGTAGCGAAAGTTCCGTCGAAACGTGAATCGTTTGTTTTGTCGGCAAATGTGGTATTAAAAATATTGATGGGAGTAGCCATACGGCTCCACATACGACTGAACGATTGCCCGGCCTGCGCACTGCGGAAAAATGTACCTGTTCCGCTCCATGAGCCGGTGGTCTTACTACTCTGAACATTTTGGAAATACCAGGTTACCATCCATACGGCCTGATTTTGTGCTTCATTGGTGTTGTTCGGGCTTCCATCCCATCCAATAACATTTCCTTCGTTGTACTGGGCGCTGTTTTCCGTATGGTCCGCATAAAGCATGATTTCCTTATTCCGGTCGTTAGTAAACACATGTACGTCGTAGTAAGTAGGCTGTAATTGATAATAACCCGGATTGTTAATGGCTGTAGCCGATATATCATAGGCCTGCTGGATATACCAGGCCGCATTGTGCCCGCTAGGATCGGTACGTTCGCACATAGGAAAAGTAGGGATATTATTTGGGTTTTCGAGCCACCAGCCATAAGTCAGATAGGCTTTTGCCAAAATGAGCCGGGCTGTATTTTTCGTAACTGTTCCGGTCAGGCGAGGAGTTTCAGGTAAATTCGCCACTGCGGACAATAAGTCGGGGAATATAGCGCGGGTATATACTTCCGGTACCGTGTTTCGGGTAGAAACACGTGATGGCGTGGTGTTGAACATTAACTCGCCACTGCCTAAATCCAAAGGTACACCGCCAAAGGTTTGTACCATTTGGAAATAGTAGAAAGCCCTGAAAAAAGAGGCTTCGGCAATAAGTGCCGGCGGCATATTCGCTTCCGTTCCATTAGTAATAATGGCACTGGCATTATTGATAGCCGCGTATGCCACGTTCCAGATCACGTCGAAACGGCTGGTTGAAGCATCTGGAACTGCTCCGGTAGTCAAATCCGCATTCTTGAAGTTCTGGTCTGCCTGAGAACCGTAAGTATATTCGTCCGTTCCCGTTTCACAGGCATTGTAGTAATAGGGTTGCCCATAGACCCGGCGCAGAGTCCCGTAAAGCCCCGTCAATCCACCCTCAATGCCTTTTTCAGTTTTGTAAAAGCTTGGTTCGTATATATTCCGGGGTTGCTCATCCAAAATATCGGAACAGGAAGCCATTACCAAGAACAATGCTACCGCGCCTGTTCTCAAAATATTTTTATATAAGTTACGTTTCATATTCTTGAATGTTAAAATGTTAAGTTGATACCAAACAGATAGTTCCGCGTATTAGGCGTACTATAACCTACGATAGGCAAGCGATCCTGCAATTGAGTAGTGACAGCCTGATTTTCGTTTCCTCTTGAGTTTGTTTCAGGATCCAGTCCTGTTTCATCATGATAAGGTGAAAATAATACAAAAGGATTTTGTACGGTAGCATAGATCCTCAATTTATCAATACCGGCATCCTTCAGCCATTTTTGTCGGAAGTTGTAACCCAGTGTGATTACACGTACCTTCATATAAGACGCGTCGAACAAAGCCATGCTATTGGCATATTTGGCATTATCATTTGAAGTAATACCACCTGGTCTCGGATATTTGGCTCCGGTGTTTTCAGGTGTCCAATAATCCACATTTACATTTCCATGGCGCCCGTTCAGCATGTTAAGATAGCTTGTGCCTCCATAGAGAGTGGAAATCAATTTTCCTCCGTTCTGGAAACTGCCTACTACAGTCAGGTCCAAATCCTTATAAGCTACGCGGGTATTGAAACCTCCCTGCCAAGAAGGGTCCAGGTGTATAATCTGACGGTCGTCAGCTCCGATTTGTCTTACAGGCTTGCCATCGGCGTCATATCCGCCGGTATATTTTACTTTGATCATACCTACGTTACCACCCGGTTCAAGTATTTGCAAATAAGGGTCGCCTTCCTGCCAAAGACCGATTTGTTCGTAGTCGTAAACTACATTGATAGGATGTCCTTTAAACCACCAGTTACCTTCATTTTTATCTTCTCCCGAATTGAGTTTCAGTAGTTCATTCTTGTTGGTGTACCAATTGATACCGGCTTCCCATGTCCAGCCATTGAGATTATCAAGAATCTTACCGTTGAGAGAAATTTCCCAGCCTTTATTGGACGTTTCTCCGATATTTGCCATATAAGATCCTACTCCGGAGGTACTTGGTAAGTTGACGCGTAACAGAATATCTTTGGTGTGCTGTGTATAATATTCGACAGTACCGCTCAGGCGGTCATGGAACAATGAAAAGTCCAAGCCGTAATTATATGTTGTAGTGTATTCCCAACCCAGTTTTTCATTGGGTAGCTCGGACAAGTAGTAACCGGTTGAATAATCTTCGCCGAAATTATAATAGCGTGTATCTAAAAGTCCAAGTGTCTTGTAGGGATCTACCGCCTGATTAGAAGTTTCACCGTAGCCTGCGCGCAGCTTCAATTGATTTATCCATTTCAGATCTTCCATGAATGCTTCACGATTGATGTTCCAACCGACCGAAACAGCCGGATATGTATGCCATTGGTATCCCGGAGCCAATCTGGAGGATGCGTCCGCGCGCACTGTAGCTGAAAGCATGTAACGGTTATCGTATGAATACATTACACGGCCCATCCATGACATCAGGCCGGATACTTGATATGACTGCCCGCCTTTGGGCAACAATATTTCGCCTGTGGCTTTCGAGAGATCATAGTATTGAAAATGATTTGCCGGCAGATCACGCGCTGAAACTTCCGAACGATTATAATGAGTTTGTTCGGAAGAATAAAGCCCTACCGCGTTTATCTGATGTTTTTCGGCGAATGTGCGGTCGTAGGTCAATAAATTTTCAACCGCCCAGTTGGTTCTCAATGAATTATTAATTGACGCCGAGGATGGTGCATTCGGATCGGATGCGCTGGTAACGCCTATTCCTGTAAAACCTCCGCCTGTTCCGAAACGAACGTTTAAGCCGAGGTTGATGCGGTATTTCAAACCTTGTATCCAAGGAGCACTCACTTCCGCGTAAATGTTATTGTAAGAAGCCAGCGATTTGGAATCGCTCATCCATAAGTCTTTTGCTTCTTTTAAAGTTTCCTTTGTCCATATCCGGTAATTATCGGTAGCACTGGATTGCACTGAACGTTTTAAATTACCGTCTGAATCGTAAGGATTAGCTAACGGTGAACTTGCAAGCGCGTCGCCCGTATTGATCTGAGTTCCCGAAGTGAGTCCGTAGCTTGAATTTGAGGATAATCCGAACCGGATATATTTACCGAAATTCTGGTCTACCGAGGCGCGGAGCGAGATACGGCTGTATTGCTGGGTAGGTATCACTGCCTGATCGAGATAGTAGCCAAGTCCAAAAGCATAGCTGCCATCCTCACTACCTTTTGTCATGCTAATATCGTGGTTGACTATCGTACCGGGTCTGTAAAGCATATCCTGCCAATCGGTATTTATGTCGTTCGATTCATCCGGAGAATTCGTGAATGGAGAATCGGGTTTTCCTAATTCCTTAATAGTTCTTGCTGCTTCTTCACGCAGCTTGGCGAATTGCTGGCCGTTCATCATCGGATAATGAATAGCGCTTTTTGTACCATAATAAGCATTGTAGCTTACCTGTGCTTTTTGCCCGGTATAGCCGCGGTTGGTACTGATTAGTATTACACCGTTGGCACCGCGTGACCCGTAGATGGCGGTAGCCGAAGCGTCTTTCAATATGTCAACACTCTTGATGCTGTTCGGGTCGACGTCGTTGATGGAACCGGAAAAAGGGATTCCGTCAAGCACGATCAGAGGGGCATTGTCGGCACTCAGTGAACGTGTACCGCGAATCCGGATTTGCATTTCCGCCCCTGGTTTAGATGAAGTTTGAGTCATTTCCACGCCGGCGATACGTCCCTGCAAAGCGGTCGATACATTCGTTGCCGCCACTTCGCGTACTATATCGCCCCGCATGGAAGCTACCGAACCTGTTACTGCTTCTTTCCGTTGAGTGCCATAGCCTATCACCACTACCTCTTCGAGCATCTTGTTGTCCTCTTCGAGTATTACATCTATACGATTCCTGCCAGAAACATTTATCGTCTGCATTACAAATCCGATAAACGAAAAAGTAAGTTTACCTTGGGGGGATACTGAAATGGAAAATTTACCATCAGTATCGGTTATAGTACCATTAGTGGTACCCGATTCTACTACACTGACCCCGATAATGGGTTCTCCCGTATCAGATGGGGGTTCTGCTGTTGGCGTGACCTCCGTTGAGTCGCTGGTTGGCGCTGGCTCAGTGGTTACAATTGGCTCAGGTTCGCCCTCAGCAGCCATTGCAGTTGATAGCGGCAATAGCGACAAGCACATTACTAGCACCAGTAGAATTGTAGTGATTTTTTTCAGCATCGTA
>QMCD01001321.1_pt1 | contig 15231 bp, 11 predicted proteins | sample 1821841 | NCBI WGS metagenome assembly QMCD01 (sample SAMN01991225, study PRJNA193472) | Termite gut metagenome, whole genome shotgun sequencing project. | isolation source: worker | host: Macrotermes natalensis | reverse complement strand
AGGCGCAATATTGGTGGCCATACCTACCGCAATACCCGACGAGCCGTTAACAAGCAGCAACGGGATGCGCGTAGGCAGCACCGTAGGCTCCTGAATGGTGTCGTCGAAGTTGTTCGTGAAGTCCACCGTCCGCTTGTCTATGTCGGCCATCACCTCGTCGGCGATCTTGCGCATTCTGGCCTCCGTGTAACGCATGGCCGCGGGGCTGTCGCCGTCCATCGAGCCGAAGTTACCCTGCCCGTCCACTAACGGATAACGCATGCTCCACGACTGTGCGAGGCGCACCATAGCGTCGTATATCGAACTGTCGCCGTGGGGGTGGAACTTACCCATCACATCGCCCACGATACGGGCGCTCTTACGGTGGGGCTTGTCCGAGTAGAGGTTCAGCTCGTTGCTCATGCCGAAAAGTATGCGGCGGTGAACAGGCTTCATGCCGTCGCGCACATCGGGCAGCGCGCGCGATACAATGACCGACATCGAATAGTCGATGTAGGCGGTCTTCATCTCCTCCTCTATATTTATCTTAATAATCCTGCCCTCCTGCTGTACAGGAAGAGATTCCTGCTCGGGTGTCGGTTTTGTTTCCTCTGACATAAAGTCCGTTTATAAATATCTGTTGCGAATAATCGTGTAAAGATACGTTTTTTTTATAATCCAACCAAATTTAGGGTTTGTTTAAATTTTATTGATAATTTATATTACGGATCATTTTGTTAGCGACTTTTTGACTGTCGAACAGACTCTTAGCGATTCCCAACCAACACCTGCCCTAACAAACTGTTAGCTGAATTTAAAAAAGGTGTGGGTAACGACTTCTTATTTCCATTCAGTGCGGTGCATTGCTATCAAACAACCCTGTTGGGGCAAATATATATATTCTCAAGGCCACATCCACTACGACGGGGAGCTTGTTTGCAAGTGCTTTCGGAACGACACAGAGGGCTTTTACTGCTCCACACCTTTGTCTGTTTGTGAATTCATTCCCTGTTTCCCAATTGGTTGCGCAAATTATTTTCACAAAAACAGAGGCGAGAGACCACGCCTTGGTTTGTTAAATTTACGCAAGGCGGAAGCTACAAGGCTCCTTTTTCAATAAACAAATCGATTATGTCGGGATGGTCGGCAAAACTCTTTTTCGCCAGTGCGAGCGGCGTTACATATTCTTCGATTAGAAATCGCTGTGTGCGTGGTGTCGGCTTGAGCGTAATCCCCCGTTCTATGAGTTCGCGCATAATCTCCGGAGCAGCCGGCTTCCCCCAGAAGGGTTCGGATGCTACAAAAGCGGCGTCTCCTGTGTCGTTCGCCAAATCAGCCCCGGCCAATATCTTACGGCGAAGTTCGGGAGATATTTTGAAATAGCGGTAATTTGTAAAAATACAGAGATCCTTCGAAAGGTCATAACCGCAGTCAAGCAATAACTCGACCAGCTTGTCTATCTTGCATTTCCCTGATTCATCGTGAAAATTTCCACAGGCAATGGCGGTCAAATAGCTATGTGAAAACTCTTTTGCGCAATCGTTAAAATAATAATCGTTTCTGTAAAAATAATTTTCCAACTTGCCAAGCAGATATGCAAGAATCTCTTTATGCCCATAAATAGCTGCCTCGATAACGGGAAAGCGATCACTTTGCATATCATATTTACGCGTCGTATGAAGCAGTGTAATATCGGCTCCATCCTCAACCACCGACTTCACCTTATCGAAATCGCCGTTCCTGACTGCTTTGAGAAAAGCCGTTTGTTGTCCGAGAATCGCAGGGTCGTAAATAGCCTTCACCTCTTTGCCGGTTTGCGGAAAACCTTTGATCAGTTCGTCGATTTCATCCTTATCTCTGAACGGCATAAACCCTTCTCCCACTTTTTTTGCCATGTATTTCAAGGCGCTTTCGATCGCCTTCTCGTGTGTCGGAAGAACTTTACGCCCGACCGTCGTTTGTCCGCTCTTCATGAAAGGCGTTCGATCATATTGAATGTCAATGGCTTTCTCACCACTGCCAACCTTTACGAATAAACGTTCTTCTATGATCTGTGAGCGCTCTTCGCGGCGTGCCCACAAAACAATGTCGAGTTCCTTGATTGTGCTTGTCTCTGTCATTTTGGTCTTTTAGTTTTTCTTTATGCCATTTCGTGGCAGTTAATAGCTGTAATTTGCTTTTCAGGTTTTTCTCACTGCCAAAGGTACGAAATGTTTATGAAACCGCCCGACTATCGCGGTTTAATCTATTAAAATGTGACATGTGGAGTTAGTGTAACTATGCATCATGTTGAGCACAGCCGCAGGCAAAGCCGAAGCATCTCGACATCAAGCAGTTTAGGTTCTTCGACTCCGACTAACGCCTCCGCTCAGAATGACACCACAGGTTAGGCTCCACACATAATAAATGCGCCTCGAATAATTTCGAGGCGCATTTATTATGATACGAAAGACGAATTACAGGTAGGGGTTTGCAAGCTCGAACTTGCCGTTGTATTGGGCAGAGAGCGTACCGCCCGAATGAACTATATCGAACTTTATGACATAGCCGTCGGCATGATTTCCGGTAACGGTCATCGTACCGCTTTTGATCGTTTCATAGGAGGTTGCGACCGTGCCGGGACTATCAGGAACAGCTCTGCCGAATCCCAACTGGGAATATGAACTGATAATCGTATTCATGGCCGGACTGAAACTGTTGTCGGTAAAAGTAAATGTCACATTCGGCAGGTCGAGAAACGCATTACCCGAGTTGCTGCCCAGATCCGCAGCCGAAATACACATATCCAAAGTCAATGTGACGCCCAAAGCAGTGCCGCCCTGTTCGTATTCCGTGAATTGGAATATATAATTTTCCGTACCGTATCCATAGTACTCATCGCCATACCATTCGGTTACTTTGCCGGAAACCAACCGTGTACTGTCGCCTATATCCGCAGAGGTGGTGAATTCGGGGCCGTCGACCCATTCGCTCCACTGTCCACCCTCTATCTTGGAGCGCACTTTCCATGTATATCGGGTCTCGGGAGTCAGCCCGACGGCATTGTAACCGATACTGGCAACCTCTATAGCCGCACCGTCGTTTATCACCACTTCGTGAATGGCTCCTACATCGGCATGCTCCCAAGAGAGTATCGCCGACTTGTCGGTTACTCCGGTGACTTTAAGGTTTGTGGGAGGAGTTCCGGACACAGCTTCCGCGAGTGTTCTGAAACCGGAGTCTGCACTCCATTCGCTGACTATATCGCCTTTGACTGCCTGCACCTTCCAAGTGTAATCGGTCGCAGCCGTGAGGCCTTCGGCGAGGTAAGATGCAGCGACGACTTCGATAGGAGTCCCTTCATTGACAGACAGATTGTACTTTTCAGCACCTGTAACTGCCGTCCATGCAAGTGCGGCAGTAGTAGCCGTAACAGTACCTACTGTAAGGCCGGCAGGAGCAGGCAGATCCTCCTTAACACTCTCCTTGAGCGTCGTGAAACCGGAGCCGGCAGCCCATTCGCTGACGATATCGCCTTTGACGGCCTGCACTTTCCAAGTGTAAGCGGTCTCGGCCGTCAGGCCTTCGGCAAGATAAGATACTGCGGTAACTTCGATGGGGGTTTCGTCGTCAATAGAGAGATTGTACTTTTCGGCACCTGCGACAGCCTCCCATGAAAGTTCGGCAGTAGTAGTCGTAACGGTACCTACCGTAAGGCCGGCAGGAGCAGGCAGATCGTCCGTAACACTCACCTTGAGCGTCGTGAAGCCGGAACCTGCACTCCATTCGCTGACGATATCGCCTTTGACTGCCTGTACCTTCCAAGTGTAAGCAGTCTCGGCCGTCAGGCCTTCGGCGAGGTAAGATGGTGAGATAACTACGACCGGAGTCCCGTCGTCGATAGAGAGATTGTACTTTTCGGCACCGGTGACTGCCGTCCACAACAGTTCGGCACTCGTCGCAGTGAGGGTTTCTACTTTAAGCCCTGATGGGGTGGGCAATGTTTCCGGTTCGACAGGATCGGTGCTGCACGAAACCATAAGGCCAGCCATAAGAGCGCAAATGCCGACAATCTGAAAGATCTTCTTCATAGTAATTAATTTTAGTTAGACAGGTTGCGATAATCATATAACGCAAAATAAGGCAAACTAAAACCAATACCACATAACAAATGTCATGTTTATGGAGAATCTTACACTATTTGATAGTTTTTTTAAGCCGGTAGAGATATTCCGGCGCGACACCCAGATATGAAGCGATTATCTTCAGAGGTACGCGGTTTATGATTTCGGGCCTGTTTTTCATCATCGACAGGAAACGCTCCTTTGCCCGTCCGTTGATCACCGAGATTTTGGTTTCGTTGAAATACAGCTGCCCCATGGAGAGCGAGATTATCCACTTGGCAAATTCGTGCGATGAGTCGATAAGGGCATCGACATCTTTTTTGGATGCTCTGTAAACAGTGCTTTCACCACACGATTCGAGCAGGAAAAACGACGGCTTGCGCATGTGGAACGAATGATAGGAGATCATCACTGTTCCGGGCAGTGCGAAACCGTAAGTTTTCTCGACATCGCCGTCGAAATAGCAGAACCGAATGATGCCGCTCTTCTGGACATAGAGGTTATTGTCTATCTTGCCGTATGGTATGAGCGCCTCTTTATCCTTGAGGCGCACTTCTGACAAGGTGTTCAGGAAGCGGTCGAGCACCTCGTCCGGCATCTTGTACATACATTCGTCGTAGAGCAGTTGTTTCAGTTCTTCCATTATTAGAGCCTGTTTAAAATTTATTCAAACAGACTCTTACAAATTTACGTCAAACTTTCGACAGCAACAAATTCCAACCGCATAAAAATGCCACCTTCGATAAAGTTTTGTAATCTTGGAATGTTCTTGACAACTACTAGGGTGTGTTAGCATAACCCTGCACACCCTAACTCTTCTCGTCCATCTTGCGCAGTATGCGTTCGAGTATAAGGCCGCCGAGCATTCCGAGACCGGCGAAGACGAAGAGCAGTGCGGACATCAGCATACCTATGGCATCGGCGTGCATGTTATCCGCATCGCAGACTATAATATAAGTAGTCAGAAATCCGAACCCTATGCCGATAAGCAGGCCTGCAACCCTGACCCACGAATAGGAATATGGGCTGTGCTTTTTCGGCGGCACCACACTGTCGGGATGCACATTCATCTTCTCGACCATCAGCAGCCGCTCCTTACGGTGGACAAGCGTCCGGATGATAACGTAAAAGAAATAGAACACTACAAAAGTTGCGAGTACCGGCCCGTTGGCTATATCATCTACCACGCCAAACATTCCATGAAAAAAGTTCATAATTTATTATTTTAAAAGTTAAACATATTTTCGGCGGCAATTCATCCCCGTTTCGTCTTTATGACGCATCTGCACCTGAATGGTTACAGCCGCATATGTAAATTTTCGAAATAAAAGTTGTAACTTTCCGCATGGGTTTGCGTCAAAACGGCAAATGGAGGAGCACAGGGAGAACGAACATATCGAAAAGGTACGCGGCGGCGATACGGAGGCATTCGCCTACTTTATCGACCGTTACGGCGACCGTGTGTTCGCCCTCGTTGCGGGTATAGTGCAAAGCAGGGAAGATGCCGAGGAGATAGTGTCGGACATATTCCTCAAGGCGTGGTCGCAGATTCGCAAATTCCGCGGCGAAAGCAGGTTTTCCACATGGCTCTACCGCATAGCCTACAACACGGCGATATCATCCTCTCGGCGCAGACGGCACACCACCGTAAGCATCGACGAGGAGCGGTTAGAGACGGAAGAGGACGGCGATGACGAAGCACTGTTCCGCGAGGCGGAACTCGGCAGACTGGAGGCGGCAATGGAACAGCTCATTCCCGACGAACGAGCCATACTCGACATGTTCTACATCGGAAAGTTGCCGATAGACGAAATTGCTATGATAACCTCGCTCTCTGCAAGCAATGTGAAAGTAAAACTGCACCGCATACGGCGACGGCTCGCAAATCAATTGAAAATGAAAGGATAATTATATGGAAAACAATAACGACATACTTGTGCAGAGACTGCACTCCATTTGTCAGCCGTCGCTGCCCGACAGGATGGCCGGCAATATAATGGAGCGAATACGCCGACGCGAACGACGGCGCAGGGTATACATCATATCAATATCCTCGGCAGCATTTGCCGTCGTCATGGTAGGTGTTATCTGTGGATTGATATATCTGAAACCGGAACTCCAATCCACTTACGAAGACTTTTTCATGCCCGTCGGCGACGGGTTCCGCAGCATATTCGGCAAGATAGCCGCATTCACCGACACAACCCACGAAAAAATAACACTCTTAGCCTCCTTGATAGCGGCATTCTACCTCCTCATCGGCGGAGCGATATCGACAAAAATGGATAAAAAAGTGTGAAATGTGTAGTGTGGAGCTAAGGGGTGCTACGCATGGATTATAATAGCAAGGTTATAATTTTTTGGATTGCTTCGGGCTCATCCTCGTAATGACGGGAGTCACACAAAATAATTTCGCATTTTTAATTTTGCATTTTGCATTAAATGCAAACTCCACACTCACCTGAAGTCTATAACCTCATAATCCGCATAGTCGGCACGGTTGAAAACGAATGCCAATGGGTCGGCGCTGTCGAGGCGCTTTATGCCGGTAATGGCGATGGATATCGTTTGGCCGTCGTAATCATATATCACGGCTGTGGGAAGCCCGCTCGCCGAGTCGACATAGAGCGTTACGGCCATATTGCCGTAGGCTCGGCTCAATGGCAACAGGCTCACCACGTCGCACTCAATGCCCGATATGGTTTCGCTGCGCAGCCAACGGCTTTCGAACTGGTCACCCGCAAATTCGAACGCCCTCGACGGGTTGGTGAACAGGTTGCTGCTGCCGAGGTCGGCATTGTCTATTATAACCTCTTTGTTGTCGTGTGATATTTCGTAGCGCACTGTGCCGTCGCTTAGGTGCTCGCCGCCCGGAATGCTTATGCGGTACTTGTCGCCGCTCACGAGATAATATCCCGACATATCATCCATGCCGTCGGCCGACACCGTAAACTGCACTTCGTAATTGCCGTAAGATTTAAACGCGGCCGATATCCTCTCCAACAGCGCCGCACTCTTTTCGTCGGACGCAACACCTGCCTTTACGGTTGTCATTACCGCAATGATTATGGCAACAAACAATATAACTTTCGCTTTCATAGTTCAATATGGTAGATTCCACGCCTGCTGTCGCAGGCTCTGAATGACGGTTTTATTTGGTAGATACCTCGTCGGCGTTTCACGCCTCTTACTCGGCATGACGATCATTTCATTGTCAATTTTCAATTGTCCATTGTCAATTATCCACAAGCATCTTTTCGAGGGTCGCAAGGTCGTATATAAGCACCTCGCGCGGTTTGCTCCCTTCGGCGCGCCCCACTATTCCAGCCTGTTCGAGTTGGTCCATGAGGCGGCCGGCACGGTTGTAGCCTATCGAGAAGCGGCGCTGTACGGACGATGTCGAACCCTGTTGGTTCTGCACCACGAACCGCGCAACCTCATCGAACATCGAGTCCAACTGCCCCATATCCTCCTTACTTACCGTCACCGCAGCATCTTCCGGATAGTAGTCGGGAAGCGCGAATGCCTCCGCATAGCCCTTCTGACGGCTTATGAAATTGGTCACGCGCTCTATTTCGGGCGTGTCGATGAATGCACACTGTATGCGGGTCAGCTCCCCGTTTATGGATATGAGCATGTCGCCCATACCGATCAGGTTGTTTGCCCCGGGCTGGTCTATGATGGTACGCGAATCGACCATAGACACCACTTTGAACGCTATGCGGGCAGGGATGTTGGACTTGATAAGCCCCGTGATAACCTTAACGTCGGGACGCTGGGTAGCGACTATGAGGTGGATGCCCACGGCGCGCGCCTTGGCTGCCAAACGGGTTATCGGTATCTCGACCTCCTTGCCTGCCGTCATTATCATGTCGGCGAACTCGTCTATAACGACCACTATATAAGGAAGGTACTTGTGTCCCTTATTGGGATTGAGCCTGCGGTTGGTGAACTTCTCGTTGTAGTCTGCAATATTTCTCTCGCCAGCCTTATTAAGCAGCGTATAGCGCTCTTCCATAACATTTACAAGCGATTGGAGCGTGTAGACCACCTTCTGCGTATCGGTCAGAATGGCATTATCCTCACTCTCCATCTTGGCGAGGAAGTGCTTTTCGAGCTTGGCATAGACCGACAGCTCCACCTGCTTGGGGTCGACGAACACGAATTTCAGCTCGGCAGGGTGTTTCTTGTAGAGCAGCGAGGTGATTATGGCGTTCAACCCCACCGACTTACCCTGCCCCGTAGCTCCCGCGACCAACAGGTGGGGCATCTTCGTGAGGTCGCCTATGTATATCTCGTTGTAAATCGTCTTGCCGAGAGCAATGGGCAACTTGAATTTGTTGTCCTGAAACTTTATAGACTTGAGTACTGAGTACATCGACACCACTTCGCGCGTGGAGTTGGGCACCTCTATACCCACTGTGCCCCGCCCTGCCCCGAGGGTGACGATACGGATGCTCTGCACCTTGAGCGCAAGGGCGATATCCTCTTCGAGGTTGCGGATGCGCGATATTTTGACCCCCTGCGCGGGCTCTATCTCATAGAGCGTCACGGTAGGCCCTATCGTCGCCTTAATGCGGTCGTTGATGCGAATGCCGAAGTCGTTGAGTTTCTCGCGGATGACCTCCTGATTGGCGCGTATCTCCTCGTCGGATATACGGATGCCCGCCGAACGGTCTTCGAGCACCTCAACAGGCGGACGCTGGTAGTTGCGCAGTTCGAGCGTGGGATCATACAGGCGCGCCATCTCCTCCTCGGCCTCAGCCTCCCTGTTCTCGGTTTTTTCTATCTCGATGCCGCTTTCGCCGCCTACGACAACGCCTCCTGCGCCGAGCGTAACGGCAGGTTGGCCGCCATCCCTGAACGATGATGCCCTAACGCGCTCTCCGTCATAGTTTACCACCACGAAATCATCGTCCTCATCCTCGGCGGCACCATCGCCATGCGCAAGCTCTCCGGTTTCGGCACCATTCTCGGGTTCTCCGGCCTCCGTGCCTTCATTCTCGGGGCTGCCGAAATAATCTTCATCCCACTGCCCTGCACCTGTGTCGGGACGTTCGTCGTCCGGCTCGGGTCGTGTGATCTCTATATGGGGTTCGGGACGGTTGTCAGTATCGACCACCTTGAACTCATCCTGTTCATCCTCTTTTATCTTCGGATTGTGCTCCGGCTCGGGCTTTTCGTCGTCAGTCTCCTTGTGTTTGCGGACGAGCAGGTCGGCTGCGGCATTCGTTACTGCACTGCCCACACGGTTAACAACCTTGATAGTCTTGCGGTTGATATAGACGCCGACAAGTACCCACCCCATTATGAGCAGCAGGGCGAAGCCTATGTTGCCCACCAGCGATACGAACCACTCCGATGCCGCTATTGCCGCCTCACCGCCGAGGCCTGTGCCGAATATACCCCAATTAGTACCGAACAGATATCCGAGTGACAGGGAGCCGAGTATCATTATTATGAAAGTTATCCGCACAGACTTGTCGAGGAACAGCGGCCTGACGCGCATCACGCGAAGCGACAGGATTATCAACACAACCGGTATGCCGAGGGCAAAGAGCCCAAACCACTTGCCAACGAATGCCGCGCCCGTGAATGCCCCCAGCTTGCCCGCGCTGTTAGCCACCTCACCTGTAGCGCTCCAACTCATGCCCTCGCGGATAATGGTCTGGTCGGTACTCCAAGTGAAGTAGTACGACACCACGGAAAGCAGCACGAAAAGCGACGCAAAAAGCATAGTGAAACCCCAAACCCAACGTTCGGTCTCACCCGGCTTCCTCGAGAAGATGCCATATTTGCCGCCCGCTTTCTTCGGCGATGCCTGCTTGGGCGACGGCGCTGCGCTTTTCTTAGCCATAAATTTCGGTTATCAGTTAACTGTCACAAAGGTAATTATTTTTTCCTTAGCGCTGCTTCGGCTTTGCGGCGCAATTTGAGCAGGTAATCGCCGTCCGCAGCGGTAAGGAACTCATACTGCGCTTCGTAGTCTTTCGCGGCATGTATGTCCGCCTCGTCCAACAGCCACTCCACACGGCGCACTATGGCCGGAGCGGGGTCTATAATTTCAACTCTCCTGCCGGCAATAACCTCCCTCATCCTGTCGGCAAGGAACGGATAATGGGTGCATCCCAACACTATGCGGTCGGCACCAGCGGCTATCATTGGCTCTATCGTCCGGCGAACCATTTCGAGCGCCTGCTGGGTATCCTCCCCGCCACCCTCGACAAGCCTGACGAAACCTTCGCCCTCGGCCGTGATTATCTTCGCATCGCCCGCATACCGCTCTTTCAACTCCCTGAACCAGTCGCTGCCGAGCGTACTTTGTGTGGCAAGCACCCCTATAACCCCGCTCGACGTACTCCCCGCGGCGGGTTTCACCGCAGGTTCCATGCCAACGAAAGGAATAGCGTACTTTCCGCGCAGGTAGTTTATGGCGGCCATGGTGGCAGTATTGCAGGCCAGCACGACCATTTTCACGCCGCACTCGAGAAGCCGCTTCACGCCCTCTTCGACATACCCTGCCACATCTTCGGCTGGCTTCTCCCCGTAAGGGCAGTTAGCTCCGTCGCCGTAATAGGCCAAAGACTCTTGCGGAAGGCTGCGGCGCAGCGCCGCCCAGACAGACAGTCCGCCCATCCCTGAATCGAAAACACCTATTGGAGAGTTGTTCATACGTAAAAATTACGAATTACGAATTAAAAAATATTTTGTCTTTTCATTTTCAAATTTCCAAATTGTCTTATTTCCAAATTCCACAATTCGTAATTTCTAATTCGTAATTTCCGAAATGAAGTGCATAATGTGCGAAGCGATATATTCGTCACCCACGCCATTGCAGTCCATAGTTACCGATGCCTGCGAATAGTATTGCTCACGTTCGGCGAGCGTGGTGCGGACATATTCCAACAGTCGGGCGTCGTCCATTCCGGCGGTCTTGGGACGCCTCTCCCTGCCAGGCCCTATGCGCATGGCCAACAGCTCCGGCCTCATGCGGAAATATATCACCCGCCCCTTGCTTTTCATCAGCGACATGGTGTCGTTAAAGCACGGCGCACCGCCGCCCGTAGCTACCACAGTATCGCCGCCGTCGGGCAACCCCTCAATAAATCGCCGCTCCATAAGCCTGAAGGCCTCCTCACCCTCATCCCTGAAAATATCGCTTATACTCCTGCCCTCGCGATGCTCGATAGCCCCGTCCATATCGACGAAACCATAACCCAACCGCTTGGCAACCCTGCGCCCGATGGTGCTCTTACCACACCCCATAAACCCGACGAGAAATATAAGCATAACCTGTTTTGAAGATGAAACTGTTTATACAAAAATCTTCTATTCTTTCTTGTAAGAAAGAACCAAAGAACTTTCGGAGATACTTCGTATCTCACTATTTTTCTCCCAATCTCATTTAGAGGCGAGCCTCGAAACTTTGTTTCTGCTCGTCTCTAAATGAGATTGTAAGCAAGAGTAGGGAAACTACGTTTCCCCAAGAGTTTTCTGGTTCTCTTTTGCAAAAGAGAACAAAATATCTTGTACAAACAACCTCATCTTTAGAACAGGTTAAGCTGTGTCGTGTCGGGGTTGCGGGTGTCATCGTCCTCGTCGGGGCGCTGTATGATGAGATTGTTGTTGTCGTCCTCAGTATCGGAAACCGAAGGGCGTACTTTGGGTACTTCAGGTAATATCTGCTCCGGAGCGGTATCCGTGGTGTCTATCGTGAACGATACTCCCTGCTCTTGGGCGGCTGGTTTGTTTCGTCCGGGCTTCTCTGCTTTCGCAGTGGCCTTTTCGGCTTTGACAGTATCATTCGGCACAATATCTTCTGCCTTCACGGAGCTTTCAGCCGCAGGGGCTGACTCTTCGGCAGTATCGGAATGTTGTCCGTCGTCCGCAGCGGACATATCGTCGGGCATATCAGCGAGTGTGTCGTCCGGCATATCCTCGTCTGGTTCGGGGTCGCCCTTTATCGGCTCTATGAAGCGCAGTTTGGAAATTTCGTAAGTGGATAGGCGTTTGCCTTTGGCTCGGTGGCTCTTTACGCCTATGAACTGCTCGACGTCTATGATGTCGGCAGGACGGTTCTTGTGTGCACCGCCGTAGCTCACCTCCAGGCGCGGATAGAAGTCGGTGCACAGTGCCGTCATCTTGGAGCGCGGATTGTCCTCATCGACAAACGACTGCATCTTGTCGCTCATTTCGGCATTGAACCGCTTTAGGTAGTGGAACTTCTGCCCCGCATCGTAGTAGGCAACGCTGTAAATGCGGCCACTGTCGTACTTCTCGACACGCATGGTATCGTCGGGGAAGTGGTGCCCGAGGTCGAATCCGGTAATGTAGTATCTGCCGCCCGAGGTGAACACTATGATCCTGTCGTCGCCCTTGAACTCACCCAGCAGGCGGCCGCGGCCGTCGGCATTGAGTTTCATAACATCCTCGTCGAACCAAATGTTTTGGCCGCCGAGCGTCGATGCTCCTCTCTCCTTGACGGTTATCTTGTGTATGGCATAGCGGGAGAAGAGGTTGCCCTGCGACTGCCGCCCCTTTATTGCCAGCTTGCTGAAATCGAGATCGACTATCGACTTTTTGAGCCTTGCCCGCTGCTTGAACATTATCTTCAGCACCTCGGCTTCGCCATTGGGGTTTACGCTCATGTAGAGTATCCTGCTACCCGGAGTACCCTTTGTTATGCTGTACTCCCTGTCGCGGGTGATGCCCTTTATGGCACATCTTTTCATCATCACGTCGCCCTTGTCGCCGTCACGGTAGAGCACGTTGTAAATGGTGCGTTCGTCGTTCTTCTTGAACACACCTATATACTCTATGCCGGGGGCGTAGAACGCCTTGTCGCTCACCTTGGTGATTATGTAGTTGCCATCGGAGGTGAATGCTATCACCTCGTCGATGTCCGAACAGTCGCACACGAACTCGTCGTCCTTCATGGCCTTGCCTATGCCGAAGAACCCGCCGGCCCTGTCCACATAGAGCTTCGCGTTGGCTACCACGACCTTGGCGGCCTCTATTGAGTCGAATTCGCGTATCTCCGTGCGGCGCTCGCGGCCTTTGCCGTACTTATCCTTAATGCGCTTATAGTAAGCTATGGTATAATCGACGAGGTTGTCCAAATGGTGGGCGGTCTGCGCCATCTCCTCCTCGATGCCCTTTATCTGGTTGTCGGCTTTTGCGGAGTCGTATTTCGAAATTCGGATAAAGCGCAGTTCGGTCAGTTTCACCACATCGTCGTGCGTAACCTCCCGCCTGAGTACCTTTTTGAACGGCTCCAGACGGCGGTCGATAGCATCGTAAGCCTCCTCGCGCGAGGTTTTGCCCTCTATCTCCTGATATATCTTGTTCTCGATGAATATCCTCTCCAACGAGGCCATGTGCCACTCCTCCGACAGCTCGCTTAGCCTTATGCGCAGCTCCTGTCCCAACAGTTCCATAGTGCGGCGAGCACTGCGGCGCAGTATCTCGCTAACGCCTATAAAGTGGGGCTTATCGTCGCAGATAACACACGCATTGGGCGACACAGACACTTCGCAGTCGGTGAACGCATAGAGTGCGTCGATGGTCTTGTCGGTCGACTCGTCGTTGCTCACGTGGACTATTATCTCAACGCTCTCGGCCGTGTTGTCATCGACCTTCTTTATCTTTATCTTGCCCTTTTCGTTGGCCCTGATTATGGACTCCTTGATAGACTCTGTGGTCGTGCCAAATGGTATTTCCGTTATCGCCAGCGTTCGCTTGTCGATCCTCGATATGCGCGCCCTCACCTTTACCGCACCTCCGCGCAGACCATCGTTATAGCGCCCCACATCCATAAGCCCCCCTGTCTGGAAGTCGGGATAGAGGGTGAACTCTTTATCTCTAAGGTATGCTATACAGGCGTCGATAAGCTCGTTGAAGTTGTGCGGCAGTATCTTCGAGGCAAGCCCCACGGCGATACCCTCCACGCCCTGCGCCAACAGGAGCGGGAATTTCACAGGCAGCGTTACCGGCTCCTGATTGCGGCCGTCGTAGCTGAGCATCCACTCCGTGGTCTTGGGGTTGAACACCACATCGAGGGCGAACTTCGTGAGCCTCGCCTCTATGTAACGGTGTGCGGCAGCTATGTCGCCCGTAAGTATGTTGCCCCAGTTACCCTGACAGTCGATAAGCAGGTCTTTCTGCCCCAACTGTACGAGTGCGTCGCCTATCGAAGCGTCACCGTGCGGATGGAACTGCATGGTGTGGCCTATGATGTTGGCTACCTTGTTGTAACGGCCGTCGTCGAGCCTGCGCATGGAGTGCAGGATGCGGCGGTGGACAGGCTTGAGCCCATCCTCCACGTGCGGCACGGCACGTTCGAGTATGACGTAAGAGGCGTAGTCGAGAAACCAATCCTTATACATACCGGTAAGCCTTATGTGCGACCCTCCCTCGGCGGAGGTCACCTTGCCGAACTTGCCCGACTCCCCACCGCGCGGCGAGGCTGGTTCTCCGCCGGCATCAGTATCGCCGCCGTCGGTATCGGTGTCGTCGTCCATATAGGCATCGGTATCCGGAGTTGTATTGTCGTCCGCGCCATTGCCGGCATCGCTTTCTGCGCCGCCTGACATTTCCGTGGCATCCGAAATATCGATCCCTCCGTCGGCCGCACCTGAAATGCCGTCCCTCTCGTCGTCCCTTATTTCGTTATCTTTGCTCATAATTGTTTTAATCAATATAATCGGCCTCTATGCGCAGGTTGTCTATGATGAAGTTCTGGCGTTCGAACGTATTCTTGCCCATATAGAACTCAAGCATGTCGTGTATAGGGTCGTCCTTGGTCATTCGCACCGGCTCGAGGCGCATGTTGCCGCCTATGAACTCCTTGAATTCGTCGGCCGATATCTCGCCCAACCCCTTGAATCGGGTTATCTCGGCACTAACGCCCAACTTCTTAATAGCCTTTTGCTTTTCGTCCTCACTATAACAATACATAGTATCCTTTTTGTTGCGCACCCTGAAGAGCGGCGTCTGGAGTACGAAGAGGTGGTTATTGCGGATCACATCGGGGAAGAATTGAAGGAAGAACGTCATGATGAGCATTCTGATGTGCATTCCGTCCACGTCGGCATCGGTGGCTATTATCACCTTGTTGTAGCGCAGATCGTCGATCGTCTCCTCGATGTTG
>QMCD01003641.1_pt1 | contig 15249 bp, 19 predicted proteins | sample 1821841 | NCBI WGS metagenome assembly QMCD01 (sample SAMN01991225, study PRJNA193472) | Termite gut metagenome, whole genome shotgun sequencing project. | isolation source: worker | host: Macrotermes natalensis | reverse complement strand
TCTGTTTGCAGGAAATCAAGGCTAATCCGGAACAAATCCCAACCATAGAGTTGCAAAGTTTGGGCTATCATTGCTATTATTTTTCCGCAGAGAAAAAAGGCTACAGCGGTGTTGCGATCTTGTGTAAACAAGAGCCTGACCATGTTGAAATAGGGATGAACATTGAGAAATACGACTATGAAGGACGCTTTATTCGTGCGGATTTTGGCGATCTTTCCGTGATTAGCGTATATCACCCGTCCGGAACATCCGGCGAAGAACGCCAAGCATTCAAAATGCAATGGCTCGACGACTTCCATACCTACATCAAAAAATTAGAACAAACACGCTCAAAACTCATTATCTGTGGCGATTTCAACATTTGCCACGAGCCTATCGACATTCACGATCCGAAAGGCAATGCAAACAGTTCAGGGTTCTTGCCGGAAGAACGTGCGTGGATAGATCAGTTTATCCACGATGGATTTATAGACAGCTTTCGCTATCTGAATCCGGGAAAACCGGATCATTACTCGTGGTGGAGCTATCGTGCAAACGCACGTGCAAACAACAAAGGCTGGAGAATTGATTATATTATGCTAACTCAAAATCTGGAAAAAAACCTGCAGTCCGCCTCCATTATGCCGGAAGCTATGCACTCTGACCATTGCCCTATTGGTGCGGTGATTAGTGAATAATCAAATAATCAAATAAGCAAATAAATAAAAAAAATAATAATATGAAAAAAATCTTATTTCTAAGCGTTATCACAGTCGTTTTCACCTCCTGCGTAAGTATGCAAAAATACAAGGATATGGAGGCGAAATACAATGCCGCATCTGCGAATGCTGCAAAAATGGAGCAAGCCCACCGTGAACAGGGCATTTTAGTGAATGAACTTCGTGCGAAAGTCGATCAACAAAAGGAGCAATTGGAAAAATTGCAAAAAGAGTATGACGATATGGAAGCCGATTACAAATTGGCGAAAGCGAATTTGGAAACTTTGCAGTCTGAATACGACGAGTTGAATGCAAAATTCACTACGGCTCTCGCCGGGAATCGTTCTGAAAATCAAAAGCTTTTGAAAGAATTACAGGCTGCACGGGATAATTTGATCAAACGTGAGGCGGAAGTTGCTGAAAAACAAAAGGAATTGGAACAAAAACAAGCCGAGTTAGACCGTTTGTTGGCAGAATTTCACGAGAAAGAAAAACGTGTGAACGAACTTCAAGCGATTTTGGATAAAAAAGATTCCGAACTGAAAGCTCTTCGCGACAAAGTGATGGAAGCTCTGCTTGGCTTTAAGGACAAGGGTTTGACGGTTTACACAAAGAACGGAAAAGTGTATGTTTCGATGGATGAGAAACTGCTTTTTGCTTCCGGTTCGTGGCAAGTGGGAGATGAGGGAAAACGCGCTATTCGTGAGGTTTCTACGGTCTTGCAAAAGAATCCGGACATCAATGTGATGGTAGAAGGACATACCGACAATGTTCCGTTTAAGGGCAAGGGTGATGCAAAAGATAATCTCGATTTGAGTGTTATGCGTGCAACGGCGATTGCTAAGGTATTGCTTGAAAACAAAGGTGTTGCTCAATCACGTGTGATTGCTGCGGGTCGTGGAGATTCTGCTCCGGTAGTGAAAAACGATACGCCCGAAAACCGTGCAAAAAATCGGCGTTCGGAAATAATCCTAACGCCGAAATTGGATGAGTTGTTGAATATTCTCGCCGATTAAAAATATCGGCGGGGGGTATTTGAAAAGTTTGAAACCGAATAGAGCTCCGTCCACGGTTTCGTTGTAGAACATTGCTCCTACGCAAAAACCGAAACCGATACCGAAGTTCAGCCAAACACGGCGTGCCTTTATACGGCGCGCCTCTTCGGCATAGCCTTGATAATACAAGCGATGTTCAACAAGTGGAATGTCGGGGTGTCCGAGATTTTGAATTTTTACCGGAGTTCGAGATGCGGGCAATGCAAAAGCCATCCCCAAGACAGGTCCTGCGAAAGGAATCGCCGAAAGCACTAAGGTTGTAACGGCTGGAGGAGTGTACAACTTGTAGTTTTTCGCTGCGCCGTACTTTCCACGCACGTAGATTTCTCCCAAACGGTAGATGGCAGCAGTGTCTGCACGACCTTCGTCCAATACCGGTTTCACGAGATGTCCCATCGGGTGGATAGAGTCGTAAACAAATTCAAACATATTGGATTTCAGCAGGACAAAATGGTTGGTTCGACCGTCCACAGTGAGGCGAATTTTCAAACTTTCCGGACTGTAAATGATTTCATTCGGCTGAAAAGTAGTTCTCCCACTCAATCCTGCGAACGGATCTTGAGCTTGCAAATTGCCTAAAAACAATGCTAAAAAGCCAATAAAGACTATTTTTTTCATAATTCAGAGTTGTTTTTTCTTATCCTTTTTACGTAAAAATACATAAAAAGTTACGCAAAGATACGAAAAAAAAATGACAATTGACAAATTAGCTTGATTTTTTTTCGTATCTTTGCAAATTATGGAAACAACACGACAACAAAAAGTCAATAGTCTTTTGCAGAAAGATTTGGCGGACATCCTGCTTCGAGAGGTCATTATTCCGAACACGATGGTCAGCGTTACGCGCGTGAATATCACGCCGGATATGTCTGTAGCACGTGTGAATTTGAGTATTTTCGCAACGCAGGACAAGACATCCGCACTCAAACATATCCAAACAAAAAAAGCGGAAATTCGCCACCTGTTGGGCGAACGTGTGAAACATCAATTGCGGATTGTACCCGATTTGCAATTTTTTCTCGATGATTCGCTCGATCGTATGGATCGCATTGATGAACTTCTGAAAAATCAATGAACGTCCCGTTCTATATAGCACGGCGATATTTATTCGCAAAAAAAACCCGATTGGTTAATTGGGTTTCGGGGATCTCTACCGTGAGCATCGCTGTTGCTACGGCTGCGCTGATTATCGTGCTTTCGGTGTTTAACGGACTGAATGCACTTATCGAGAGCCTGTACAACAGTTTTGACCCGGATTTGAAAGTGCAGGTTGTAGAAGGAAAATATTTTTACGATGATGATATCAATATCGCGGAAATATCTGCCATTAAAGGGGTTTCCGTATGTGTTCCCGTACTTGAAGAAACTGTTCTTTTGCGTTATGCCGATCGACAACTCATTGCCACCATCAAAGGTGTTGGTGCGGATTTCGAGCGTTTGACCCGATTGGATCAACATATTGTGGACGGAGAATATCTGTTATCATCGTCCGAAACGCCCTTTGCTGTAGTCGGATATGGGATTTATTCCAATTTGGGCATCAACATACGAAATCCATACAATGCCATTGAATTTGATGTTCCTAAACGAGGGAAAACATTGAATACTTTTTCAGAACAGGCTTTTTCGATAGATTATGCGATGCCTGCAGGATGTTTTTCCACGATTATGGAGTATGATGAGAAGTATGTGATCACTTCGTTGAATTTCGCGCAATCCTTGATAGGTGCGGAAAGCGAAGTGTCTGCACTCGAAATCGGATTGACACCGGATGCGAACTTGTCGCACGTTCAGAGCCAAATACAAGAACTTGCAGGCACGGATTTTGTTGTAAAAAATCGTGCGCAACAGCAAGAGATGTACTACAAAACCATACAATCCGAGCGTTTGAGCATCATTCTGATTTTGTCGTTTATTTTGTTGATTGCAACATTCAATATGATTGGTTCTTTGCTCATGGTGATCTACGACAAACGCCGCGACAGTGCGGTTTTGCGGAGTATGGGTGCATCTACAACAATGTTGCGACAAATTTTTTGGTTTGAAGGAATGATGATTGCTTTTGTGGGTGGTTTTTGCGGATTGTTTGTTGGAGGTGGAATAGCGTGGTTGCAACAACACTTTGGTTTCTTGAAACTCGGTGGGGGAGAGGGTTTTGTAGTGAGTGCCTATCCGGTGCAAATCCAAAGTTCCGACTTCGTTTTAATTTTTGCGATCGTGCTTTTAGTAGGCGTTGTTTCGAGTTTAGCACCTTTGCGGAAGATTCGGTGAGAATGATAATTACAAGTTCAGTGATAATTCGGAAATTTTGCGTATCTTTGCAAAAGAAAATTATACTGGGGAGCTGGAATTGTCCACATGTGCAGTGTGTGTAACAAAACAATGAACAATGAAAAAACAAAATGCAATAAAACTAAAAAGCATCACAATTAGTGGCTTCAAATCGTTCAACAGCGATGAACATACCATTGAATTTGGCGATGTTTCTGTTTTAATCGGAGCCAACGGTGCAGGAAAAAGTAATGTTGTTTCCTTTTTCAAAATGTTGAACTCTATAGGAAATAATTCTTTGCAACAACATGTTGGATTACATGGAGGAGCATTTTTATTGCTTCATTATGGACCTAAAAAAACGCCCAAATTATCTGCAAATCTTGAATTTGACACGGAACTTGGACGTGCTGATTATGAATTTTCTCTTGTTCATGCAATACCTGAAAAATTGATTTTTGAAGATGAAAAGCTCATTCGTTACATTGAAGACAAAAAAACAGTATTGGATTTACCTCTTACGGGAGCAAAAGAAAGTTGTTTAGACGAAATAACAAATACTTCTCCGGCTTTTCCTAATCATGAAATTATCTCTTTTTTTAAGGAATGTAAAACATATCAATTTCAAGATACAACAACATCCTCTTCTATACGAAATTCAGGATATATCAATCAAAATGAAATTTTATACAGTGAGGGAGCAAATCTTGCTGCTTTTTTGTATGGATTAAAAGAAAATGAAAATTATAAATGGTACTACGAAAGGATTGTAAGGCATATCAAACGAGCATTCCCTCAATTTGGAGATTTTGCATTATTAGATACAGGAAACAATAACATCTCGCTTGATTGGTTTGAACAAGGCAATGCTGAATATAAGCTTGGTGCACATCAATTATCCGATGGCACTATTCGTTTTATGGCGTTGGCAGCGTTATTGTTGCAACCACCCCCAAATTTACCTTCGGTAGTTGTTTTAGATGAACCTGAACTTGGATTACACCCTTCGGCAATTATTGAATTGGCAAGTATGGTAAAAATGGCAAGTCAACATACGCAAGTTGTTTTGGCAACACAAAGTCCGGCATTGTTAGATGAATTTGATCCCGAACAAATCACGGTGATTGAGCGTGACCCTATTTCAAAATCAAGTATTCTCAAACGATTTAGCAACGAAGAGTTAAAAGTTTGGTTGGAAGATTACACGTTAAGCGAAATTTGGGATAAAAATATATTGGGAGGAAAGCCGTGAACAATAACATTCGTCTGAACATTACCACGGAAGGACCAACGGAGTCGCATTTTGTGAGAAATGTTTTATTTAAGCACTTGTTGCCTTATAATGTTTTTTGCTGCCACAGAAGTGTTTTGACGAGCAAAAAATATCACAAACGAGGTGGAATGACCACTTATGCTAAGGCAAAGAACGACATTCAGCAATGGATGAATTCAGATAAATCAGATGAGGTAAGGTTTACAACTATGTTTGATTATTATGCTTTGCCTAATGATTTTCCCGGATATGACGATGCGCAAAAATTATCAAATCCTTACGATAAAGTGAAATATATCGAAGAAGAATTTGCCAAAGATATGGATGATAATCGTTTCATTCCATATATACAATTGCACGAATTTGAGGCACTCCTTTTTTCTAATTTAGACGTTTTACTGCTTGAATATAAAGATAAAAACAAAGAGATTGCAAATCTCAAAACAGTATTGTCGCAACCGCCATACGACAATAATCCGGAATTGATTAACGACAAAAAGGAAACATCTCCCTCTCATAGAATAATTGCTCAAATTCCCGAATATCAAAAAGTGAGTTCAGGTTCGCTAATTACTGACCTCATTTCTATTGAAATTTTACGATCAAAATGTAAGCATTTTGACGAGTGGTTGACTAAACTTGAAAAGTTGTAATAAAAACAATCAAATGAAAAAAAACATCATTCCTGCTCTGCTTATGTGTGTTTCGGCGTATTCGGCGCAGGGGCAAAAAAACATCACGCTTGAAGATATTTGGATAGATAAAACCTTTTCTGCGAAACGCTTGGAGGCTATTCGTTCATCGAACGACGGAAAACATTACTTTGTTCTCGACAGCAATAAAATCATTGCGAAACATAAACTCACGAGTGGAGAAAAAATCGCCGAAATCCTTAATCTGAACGACTTTCCCGACTACAAGGAAACATCTATCGACGCTTATCAAATGAGTGCGGATGAAAAAAAGATTCTGATTACAACAAACTCCGACTATATCTACCGCCATTCCTTTGATGCCGATTTTATCTTCATCGACTTGGAAACGAAGAACACAAAACCGGTTTCAACAAACGGGAAACAGCGATTGGCAAGGTTTTCGCCGAATGCGCAACACATTGCTTTTGTGCGAAAAAACAATCTTTTCTACGTGGATGTGCAAACAAACAACGAAGTTCAAATCACTTCCGATGGCGAATTTAACCGCATCATCAACGGAACAACCGATTGGGTGTATGAAGAGGAATTTGGCTTTACACAAGGGTTTCAGTGGTCGCCAAACGGAAGTCAAATTGCGTTTCTGCGCTTCGATGAAACGAACGTAAAAGAATATGCAATGACGATGTGGGGCGAACTTTATCCGAAAGATTATCGCTACAAATATCCCAAAGCAGGAGAAGAAAATTCGCAGATTTCTCTTCACGTGTATGACCTGAAAACACAGCAAACAGTAGAAATTCCGCTTTCGCAATACACGGATTTTTATATTCCTAAATTCGGTTGGACAACGCATAACAATGAATTGTTTTTTATGGTTATGAACCGTCATCAAAACAATTTAGATCTGAATGTTTTTAACACGCAAACGCAGGTAACGACAAGGATTTATAACGAAACAAACAAAGCGTATATCGATGTTCCGGACTTGATTTTCACTTCGGATAAATTCATTATCACGAGTGAAAAAGAGGGTTACAATCAAGTGTATGAATATGCAAAAAACGGCACATTCATAAAAAAACTAACGCCTGAAAACTACGATATCACTGCGATTTACGGCTTGGATGAGAAAAATAACCGTTTGTATTTTCAAGCTGCAAAAAGTTCGTCGATGAATCGTGAAGTGTGTTGGGTAAATGTGAATACCAAAACTCCGAAAACTACGGTTGTGTCTTCGGAAACAGGTGTAAATACTGCTGTTTTCAGCAAGACGTATGCGAATTTTGTAAATACGCATTCATCGGCAAACACAGCACCGAAATATACCTTGCACGATGCAAACGGCAAGCTGTTGAAAGTGCTTGAAGACAATGCAGAGCTTAATCAAAAGTTCAAAGATTATAACTTTGTTGAGAAAACATTTGGTACGATAAAAAATTCCGAAGGCGATGAAATGCCTTATTGGATGATGTGTCCGGCGAATTTGGAGAGTGGGAAAAAATATCCTTTGCTGATGTATCAATACAGCGGTCCGGGCTCGCAGCAAGTTCAGAACAGTGAGGCACGTTCCACGGATTTTCAGTGGTATCAAATGCTCGTAAACGAGGGCTACATCGTTGTTTGCGTGGATGGAAGAGGTACGGGAAATCGAGGAGAGGCGTACAAAAAATGTACTTATCAACAACTCGGAAAATACGAAACAGAAGACCAAATCACAGCGGCAAAACATTTCGCAAGCCTTGATTTTATTGATGCTTCACGCATCGGCATTTGGGGATGGAGTTATGGAGGATTTATGTCTTCTTTGTGTTTATTCAAAGGTAATGATGTGTTCAAAATGGCGATAGCCGTTGCTCCTGTGGCATCGTGGAGATATTATAACACCATTTACACCGAACGTTATATGCGCAAACCCTCCGAAAATACAGGTGGTTACGATGATAATTCTCCAATTCGGTTTGTTGATAAACTGAACGGAAAATATCTGTTGATTCACGGAACTGCCGATGATAACGTGGCAATTGAATTGGTTGATGCGCTCAACAATGCAGGAAAACACTATGATTTCTTCGTGTATCCGAACAAAAATCACAGCATAACCGGAGCAAAAACCCGATTGCATTTATATCAAAAATTAACTCAATTTATTCGCGAAAATTTATAATGAACCCCGCATGAATAAAAATTCAATTGAAGAGATGAAAATATGCCTGCGGGCTCCATACGCCCTATTTAATAAAATTATTTACGTATGAAAAAGATTGTCATTGTCCTATTTTGCGCGTGTTTAGGCACTTTCGTAAATGCCCAAACCGCCGTAGAAACAAAAAATTCCGTAAACATCAGTGCTTGTGCGAAAGGTGCCGGAAACCGTGTGGCACGCTTGTATATCGAAGATGCCATCACTAAATTGCAACATAAAGTTGACGAACAACCTATCGACAAAAAAGGCTGTTTCACATTGCGTTGCGAACTCTCCGAAACACGTAAAGCCTTTATTAAAATTGATTTTTATCAAACGTATATATATCTGCAACCGGGCGAAAAATATACACTTATTTTTGATCCGTTCGATTTCCATACAGATGAAAAAATCAATCCGCAAATCTTGGATAGATATTTGTCGTATCGCTTTGAAAAGCCCGATTCCAACGAGTTAAATCAGTTGATTTGGCGTTTTGAAACAATGCACGATAACTTTCTTGCAGAGAATTATGCGAGAATGAGCATCTCGCGTGAAAGTTACGCCACTTTCAAACAACAGGTGGGACGCACGTTTTCCTATTCCGGACATCAGTATTTCAACAACTATAAGGCATACGCATTGGCGGATATGGAGCGTATTTTCAATTTGACGACACCTGCGAGTTTATATTTTGCATACATTCATAACAAACCGATTCTCTACGAAAATACGGCATTTGCGGACTTTATAACACAGTATTATCAAAATTATTTTCCGAGTCAAGTTCGCTACGATCAAAATATATTCATAAATCAAATCAATCAAGCGAATAATCTTCCGGCAATCTTGGATTCGCTGGGACGTGACACCACACTGCAAAACGAAAAACTTCGGGAATTCGTGCTTTTAGTGGGTTTGCGGAAAATGTATTACAATTATGAATTTCGGAAAGCATCTGTAATTAAGCTTTTGAAACAAATTCAAGATGAAACGAAATTCCATGAACATTCGCTTTTGGCAGGTTCTATTTTGCAATCCGTGAAACGTATGGAAAAAGGCGTAAGTACGATTCTTCCGAAGTTTTTAGATCCAACGGAAAAGACCCTTTTCGACTTTTCCAAATCCGATAAATTCAAATATGTGATGTTTGTGAATGGACTTTGCCAATCCTGCGATGCGGAGATTAAAAGTTTAGAAGCGGTTGCGGAGAAACTTTACGATTCTGTCGATTTTATCGTAGTTAATTGCGATTACGAAATCAACCGTTGTCTTCGGAACAAGCCGGAAACACTGCAAAATATCACGTATCTATATTTCAATAAAGATTTTGAAACCCTCGAGAATTTGGGCATCACAGACTATCCGATTGTCGTGTTCTTCGATCCGAAGAATGTGGTTCTGTCTTATTATTTTCAATTGCCCGGACAGCGTGTGGAACGTGCAATCCGTCCTTATTTAAGATCTGAAAAGCCGCTTTCCGAAGAATGATTTTGAATGCGAGAAATAATTTTCAAAACATTGTCGAACGGTAGGAAACATAAAGGTTTTAAGCGATTCGATATTGGTTTGAGAAACCCATGAGGCTTGTGTAATATCCTCTTCGAGTTGAGGTTTTAGCGGATTGTTGTCGTTGGTTTTCATTTCAAACCAGTAGCATTTTTTGAGGATAATTTCTCCATTTGCATCGGTGTAGAGATGGTAGGTTTTGGGGAGTTCCTTCACGATGCTCAGGTTTGAAACGCCTGTTTCTTCCTGCACTTCACGAAGAGCACAGGCTTCTATCGTTTCGCCTGCGTCCAATTTTCCTTTGGGGAGATCCCAACTTCCACGTCGGAAGATCAATAAAAATTCGCCTTTGGAATTTCGCACCAATCCTCCTCCCGCTTTGATGGTTTTGAACGTTTTCTCAAACGAGCGAAAGCCTGCATTATCTAAGCTTATAGGAGAATGGTTATAATACACAAGAGTCTTCATAAAACATGCAATTAAAATGATATTTAGATATAAAAATATAAATTTTGATTGCAAATATACAAAAAATTTTGCAAATTCAATTTTTTTTCGTATCTTTGCAGTCCTTTTTCAATATGCCCGGGTGGCGGAATTGGTAGACGCGCTGGTCTCAAACACCAGTATGGTTAAACATGTATCGGTTCGACCCCGATCCCGGGTACGGAATAAAAATGAAAGCAGCTGACAGTTAATTAAATAGCGAAAGTTGCTTTTTTATTTTCCCGCTACTTTCCCGACATTTCGTGTTTTTCACTTTCACGATTGCGGATTGCGCTTCCAACTTCCCCCCGCATATTTTCGGTTCCGCTCATGTTCCATCAGTTCGTGTAGAGCATTCACATCTTTGACAGAAAATAATTTACGACTTCCATCAACGACTTGTGCGTAACAAAGTTTTCCTATTTCATTCCAATTGTCGATCGTTTTTTCGGTTACTTTGAAAATATCTGCAACCTCTTTAATTGTAAAATATTTACGAGTGTCGTTCAGCTTATTCGCTTCGCTTTTCAATTTGTTCCAAAGCTCAGTTTTAACATCTTCAAGAATTTCTTCGTAGTTTACTATCGCAACCATTTTGGGCTTGACTTGTGTTTCCATAACATCATGACATTAAGTGATTGATAATTTCAGTGTTCGATTACTTTCTATCTGCGCCTGCAGACGTTTTTTCAGCGCGAGGATTTCGGCTTCTTTCTTTTTCAGTTGTTGTTCTTTTCCCTCCATCTCTTTTTTCAGCGCCTCTACACGTTGTACGAGTTTGGCGTAACGGATCAGAAGAAGATCTTCCATCTGACGGGATTTTGCAAAGATCGACTCGATGTCCTCAAGAGTGATTTTAGTTTGCGGAGCTGTTTGTGAAACTTTTGTTTTCATAATAAAATCTGTGTTTTTTCATATTATTAATAAATTTAAGCAATTCGGAGCCTTTTATAACGGTTACATTGGTGGCATGCTTTTCTGCTTTCAGAAGCCCCCCTTTTATCCATCTGTAAACCGTAGTGCGAGCAACAAACAATTTGTCTGCAACAGTGTGGATGTAGTAATTTCGTTCGGGATTGATTTCAGCGTTCAAGTTCATTTTTTCGTTTTTTTGATATTGTATTTTTTTATAGTTGATAATCTTCTTTCAAGGCTTTGGTCAGCACTTTGGTAATATCCGATTGATGTTTATAGGAGGATATAATGCGTTGAAATTTGGCGTATATCTCCGGGCATTTGTCTTGATAGGTAAACAGGTATTGTCGAAGGAGTTCTCTGCGGTGCCTGCCTAAATATCGCATTGCCCAATCATCGCAGATCTGCCACATGTAGTCCGCCAACTCCATTTGCTTTTTCGTGTATTTCAGATTTTTTGAAACCACGGAGAAATTCAGTCGGGTTATCTTTTTGCCAATCTTTGATGCTGCATCCACAGACCAATCGAAACACACATCACAGGCGTTGGAGTTGAATTTTTCGAATAGTTCGGAATGGGCGACTTCCATTATTTTTTTGCAAAAATCTGTGTATCGTTCGTACAAACCAACTATCCCAAACATCTTTTTCAGTTCCTCGATTTCAAAAGAGAAAAAGCCGAGTGTTTTGTATTGGCAGCACAATTCGTAGAACCGTTGGGAATAGACACTGTTAAAATTCATTGCCACCAAAAAGTTGTAGGACGTGAATTGATTGGTCAGTTCCAGCAGATAAGGGAGGATTTTGTGCGAGATTTCGATTTCTATTGTGCCGTTTATTTTGTTGTGTTCAACGTAGTTCACAATACCTACACAGAGCCATTTCCGGTTGGTATTGACTTTCATATCCTTTTTCCGCATATCGGCGAGTTGGCTGTAGATGCGTGTGATATTGCCGTCGATGTCGGTCAGGTATTTGTCGGGGAACGTCAGTTTCATATTGGCGTTTTTGTCGATGCTTGACTGCAGGTTTTGGATATGGTAGAAGATGATGTAGAGCAGTTTTTTTTGCACCAAAGTCCACGAGTAGCGAGCTGCCGACAAGTCGTTGCTTTGCTTTATATACATCACGTTTCGGAATGTATCAGGTGTCGTATTTTCTTTTGGTGTTTTCATATCGTTCTATCATGCTTCTTCAGAAGTCGGCGATACTCCCACTTCGTGTAGATATTAACGGCAGAGATAGCGATAAGCGGAGTACACACTATAACGCAAACGCATACGAACGGAACGGTATTGTCGGACGTGAAACCGTTCCGGAACACGCTTACTATCGGAGTTCCCAAAAATACCAGCAGCACAGAGGTGCAGAATATGAACAAAATGCTATATCCCGCTATTTTGAAACCTTTTTTGCTTCGTGTTTTTAAGTCATCCAATTCAGTTAACAAACACATTATAAATCCCGTCCACGCAATTGGAATGCCCAAAGATAGCAACAGTACAGGGGCGCAGAATATGAACAAAATGCCCTGTCCTGCTATTTTGAAACCTTTTTTGATTTTTTGTTGTGTTTTCATTTGTTTTAAGGTTATTCAATCAATTCAGTTAACAAACATATTATAATTCCGATCCACACAGTTTATCGGCAAGTTTTTGCGGTCGATTCCGGCTTGATGGAGCAAACTGTCCTTGAAATAGATTGTGGCGAGTGGATTTTCTCCCACTGCCAAAACAGCCTTTGTGATAAAATTGTTCAGTTCTGCCTTGTCGTATTTTCGTCCACTTTCCAAGCCGATTTTGTAGTGCGAACAATACGGAACGGAAAGCCTTATCATGTGTAAACTGCTTTCAAAATCTATGATTGGTTCGATGGATGCCCAGACTTTGTAACCATCAATACAAAGCCTTTTTATTGCTTCAATGCGTTCGTAGTTGGTGTTTGCGCCCGGTTCCATTTCATCGTGTCCGGTGAGAGTAAATCCAAAATGCAAATACTTTCGCATTCTTGCGCGCGATCTTGTACATTCTTCGATATAATGATTAACCCAATCCGTTCGTTTGGTTAATATGATGATTGGTATTTTAAACTTGTAATAAACAAAGACACTTTTCATAAACCAAAATGTTTTGTTTAGCATTGGATCTGTTGTAAAACTGAAGAACAAGCCGTGTTTTTGCAACTCCGGCAGATTTGCGAGTACTTCTTTTGCAAAACAATCGAGTGCATGACTTTCGTTCTTCTTAAAACACGCTTTAAGTTTCGGCGTATCGCTCCAAGTGTGCGCAAACACGCCTTTCTTCATATAACAGTACGAGCAATTATTCGAGCAACCTATAAAGAAGTTGCAGGCATATTCGGCGTATTCTCCTGCCTTTCCGCAAGGTTGATAGATGGCTTTTCCCTTGTAGGGTTTTGCTGTGGTTTCTATTTTTTTCATAATCATTTAAATTTCATAAATTTTTTCATAGTGTTCAGGACGATATAAAGAGTAAATATACAATACGTATATAGCCCATTTCTTATTTTTTTCGTTCATCCAAGGAATATGCTTTATCCATCCATCTGCACTACCATCGTAATATCTCGCCTCGCACAATCTTAAAGTAGGCATTTTCCAATATAATAGCCCTATTAGTACTTCTTTTAGACAACAATCGTGTCGCACGCACACATTCACACGCCTTTTTGATTTTAACGTTCGAACTTCCCATTGATGAAATAGACGATCCGAGCCTCCTTGAAGGCGATAGCCGCATTTTTTTATTTCGTATTTTCTGCGGATTTTCTTTAGCAGTTTTGTTTTCATAATTGTTTTAGTTTTATTTATCCTATAATTTTTTCAATTTACTCCCGACTATCCGACGGTTTGCCCACTCCCGATGAAACTTCCGCCATTCCGAATCTGTTCCCCCCTTGTCGTTTCTGTACAGCATGGAAAACGGCATAAATCCCGCATCCCACGCCTGCCACATTCTTTTTTCTGCCTTTGCGAATGTGTCGCCCTTGTAGCCGCAAAGAACGTAGCTTCGTGCGATGTGATGACTTTTCACAAACCCTGCGTTTTCAAGATACTTTCCTGCCTGAACAAGTGGTTCATAATCTTCGGGAGTATCGTAGGCGAAAAACAGCGTTTCCGGGCGAAGTTCTTTCAGACGAAAAGCCATATCTTGCGTGAGTAGTTTTGCTTCTAATCCGCCCGTAAATTGCGGCTTGTGAGGTTGCCTTTTGAGCATTTCAAATACGCTTTCTATATGTTTAGGAGAACACGCCAACAGATTATCGTCAGTCAATATCCAACCGTCTGTGATGGGCAATTCACGTAACTCATGTCCCTCGCGTTCCGGAACCGCACAAAACCAGCATCGGTTCGGGCATCCACGACTTGTGATAACATATCCCTTTTTCATATACATACCCGGAATGAAAGCACTGCCTTTTTCTTTGAATGCGGGACCGCCGATTTTCACAGGAGCAACGTATTCCCATTGCTTTGCCAGCCATTCCGCAAGAGGAATATCCCACGAAAATGCAACGGACACGTGAACTTCGTCCGCTTGGTCAAATAAGGTTGGCCTTACGTTCACACGCACCAACTCATCGTCCGGCGTAGCGTTCGTTTTGCGTGGGAATACTCGTATGATTTGTTTATTTGTCATTCAATTTTTTAATCTTGCTTTATTCGTAAATCGTTAATAGACAAACCCTCTTCGAGCAATTTCCCCACTCTATTTAGTTCTCCCCATTCACAACGTTCCTTTGGATGCGACCAATTTTCTTCAAAGGTTCCGTTTATTTTCCCCCATTGTGCCATTTTGTGTCTGTTTGGGTCATTTGCATAGTCTTTTTGAATACGTTCGGATGCGACACAAAAAAGGCCATCACCAATAACACTTGTGTAATATTTACATCGTGGACAATTTATCATATATCTCTTGTTTTTAATGGTTATTTTCGAAAATTTCAACAATTTGCTCATCGGTTAGAAGGCTTTTTCCTCTCCCCTTTAACGGAACGGTTTTTTTTTGTTTTAGGGCATCATACCTGATTTCATCAACTATGTCATATCCAAAAGCGGCTAACAATTTATCCGTTGTTCTTCTGTAAAATCTCATTGGGTCTAACACGATTACCATTAGCGCATTGTAGTACCAATAACACTCTCTACCCCAGCAAAGCGCGTGTCCGCAAGTATTGCAAAAAG